>Ga0307517_10004224_pt1 | contig 22145 bp, 6 predicted proteins | sample 23_EM_MG_FD_194515 | JGI IMG/M metagenome (GOLD analysis project Ga0307517, IMG submission 194515) | Populus trichocarpa ectomycorrhiza microbial communities from riparian zone in the Pacific Northwest, United States - 23_EM | ecosystem: Host-associated > Plants > Roots > Unclassified | place... | reverse complement strand
TGCCATAAAAGACATTCATAATATTGACGTTGAAAAAAGAGCAAGAAATAGATATTTCAATGGCTATTAAATCTAGTGCAGCTTAATCTATTGATCCAAGCTGGCTTTTGTCCCAATTTAAAGTGAAAATTAAAAAAAGCAAGAATTTTTGTAAATACCATGACAATATATCAATATAATTTTTTCGTATATTGAATTTTTGAAAGTATTTTCAGATTTCATCATTAAAATGTTGTACCATCACTCTATTTACCGTATCATATAATTAGTGTCATGTCACGTACTTAGTAGTTTTTGATGACACGAATAATCTCTATAATCCAGATATTATTGAGAAGTATTTAAGTTTTTTTTGTATAATAAGAGACATTCCCCTACCACTAGTGAATTTATAATGAGAATGCTCACATGTATTTTCAAGGTAGTATAACATTATCAACACAAGTATTTCTCCATGAACCTTTTTTTATAGAAAATGCATCGTTATAATATCTTAATCGAGAAATTTTTTTATTTTTACATCTCTTGTATGGACATCTAATACCCCCTTCACTAATATTTCTTGAATTAGATAATGCATAGTTAATAAAACTCTGAACCCCATTATAATAATTCATCATCCGCAACCCTTGGGGTGAATCTGTATACGTCTATAAACGATCATCCATTACTTATACCAAACCTATATAAAATAATAATAACAACATGAATTAATTAACTAAGTTAACTAAATAATTTGTAAAAATATTGATTTAACTCAAATTTATTCAATCTATTTTAATAGTACTTTTAATTTAGCATCAATTATCTACAAAAATTCAAATTTTTACACATTTATCAAAAATTTCAACTCGACAATAAAATTGATAAAATATAGAACGGACTCATTAAATAAGCTATTATTTATTTCATCACAAAACATCTAAATCAGAAATTTGACTTAAGTTTCATCAATTTACAAACAAATATAATTTTATAAAATCTAAAACAAACCCTAATATGTACATATCATAAATCCATACAACAAATTTATATGAGAAAAAGTTATAAAACAGGTAAATACCCAAACAAAATATTTATACTACAAAAAAAAAATCAACATTTTAAAATCGAGTTCAAATAAAAAAAAGTTAGACTTGCTTATTTAAAGTGGAGAATCCTTAATAAAATTTGAATCAAAACACTGATGCTGAAAAACTGTTATGGTGGTCCGGTTTGTTGTGAAAAGTTGGATTGTGTTGAAATTAGAGGGGAGGGATTGTTTGTTGCAGGAAAAAAAAAGACATAAGAAAGAAGGGAAAATAAGGGAGAGGGAGAAAATGATCGATTGTCAGGTCATAAATTAAATATCACCGACGACATTACTAACGAAATTATTTCGTTAGAAACTCCACCAATCATTCTATAGGTAAAAAATGTCATGTCACTATATGATTTGTCCTTTTGTATCCCAGTATAGCATCATTCATCATTCCTTTAGTATATACCGACATAATTTTTTTTGTCGTTGTTTACCGATGGATACAAGAATTGAACATTCTATTAGTAAGGGTCATCGCAATATGCCGACGGAATTTTTCCTTCTATATTTATGTTTATATTTGTCTATTTACTCACCATTTCTATTGCACTATCTATACTGCGATATATAATATGACTCGAGCTTAATTAATAACCTCTCTAAGGTTATATGTAAAGCAAAAATAACATGAAAGAGGCAGGATTTGTTGTTGCTAATTAATTTATGTGGAAATAGGAACATGGAAGATGCCCAGCGAAGAAAGACAAGAGGAAAGATTCGAACTTAGCAAACATTATTTAAAGTCACTGTTGGTGTCTTGACCACAAAGCTGTCACCAACTTCTGATGATTGTTGTTGAGCTAAAGCTCAGAGACTTACTGACTTTTTCTCTCCAAAATTTCTTTGTTTTTTCAGGACTGGCAGTTCTCTGGTCAAAACCAGGTTTCGCTCGAGACAATTTGGTATTGCCAGCCTCTTATGACAATATTTATGCTGTTGTTTTTACTTTGAGATATTTTGTGTTTCATTTTCGTATTTTATTTTTTAAAAATATATTTTTTTAATTCCTTGCTAGTGTGTGTTGATTTAGAATGCGTTTGGAAATACGGTGCAAACCGTGTTTTCAAAAAATTTAATTTTTTTATTTTTTTACTAAAATTTAATATGATTTATACGTTTTGGATCGTTTTGATGTGCTGATGTCAAAAATAATTTTAAAAAAATAAAAAAATATCATTGACATGCATTTCAGCACAAAAAATTATTTGAAAAGCAACCGCTATTACACTGTCAAACACCTTCTTATTATCACGAGATATCATCCATTGTTTAGCATTTTTACATTGCGTTTAACTGTGAGAGTTTCTTCTCAGTTTTTCAAAAAAGAAGAATTTTTAGAAAATTAAAAAAGATGCTCTTGCTTAATTCACTTGATGTTTTATAGTTATTCATTTTAATATATTCAATTTAAGCCAAACAAGAACCCCTTTTTTTCTTTCTTTTTTTTCGAGAATTTTGTATTTAAAAAACATGATTTCTTAATTTTCCATAAGAAATATCTTTAAATTAAATAAAAGAAAAACAAGATATGAAAACAAAAAAAAAACAGTTATTTTTAAAAAAATAAACACAACCTTAACTACTGTTAGGAACAGGCTAATCAATGTCACATCATCTTAGCAAGTTTCTTAATGAAACAGTCCATTACGCTTAGCATGTGAGGCCCAATAGTCTTACATGGAATGGATTTTGAAAAATAAGACCAAAAACATAATATTTTCTTATATTTTATAGAAAATATTTAATAATAATCACGAATATTTTTTTAAAAATTTATCACAATAATAAATAAAACTATCTTTATTAAAAAAAAAAAAACACAACCCATTGTAATCGGATATGATTAAATTCTTACCGAATCCGAACCGCATTGGGATCCCTAATTGAGAGACAATGCATAGTTTATTACACTTTCACTTATACAAGGACCGACAGGCCTTTTGGGCCCAATTTAATGTCTCACGAAAACATGTGCAAATTACAATGGAAGCCCTGGAATGTTATCTCCTACAGGAAAACACAATTATTCAGTACTAAAATATTTCTTGTTGTCCAATAGAAGACAAAGGAATGTTCTATATTGTTGTTTGGTAATGTGGAAAGAGTTGGATTTGCCATGGAAGGTTCTAAATTAATCAGATATAGTTTTTCAGTTGGATATATCATTTTTATGCTCATTTTGATAAACCAATGGAAGCTATCATCAATTTTTAAAAGCTTGGCAGTGTGGTTATGATTGTTTTTCAAATAACTTTTCATGACGAAATACATGTTAATGATGTTTTTTTATTTTTAAAAAAATTATTTTTGATATCAACACGTCAAAACGATTCAAAATATATAAAACATATTAAATTTTAGTAAAAAAAAAAAACAGAAACAGCTAAAATGTTAAGTGTTAAAGTGATTATGGGTCTTCTGACTTCGCAGCATGTTCAAGCCTTATAAGTACAAATGGCTCTTTTCTTCCTGGAAAATCTTAAAGAGTGGTTATTACTTATTAGGAAAGCCCCCCGCTGAAATGCATCTTGAAGTTGATGATTAGATCATATATTCATCTATTACTTGCAAAATGTTGGATATAGTGTTTTTTAAAAGTATTTTTTAATTAAAAAATTTTATTTATTTATTTATTATATTAATACTTTAGATTAAAAACAAAATCTAGAAATTAATTTAATATTTTTTTTAGATAAAAATAATTTGAAAACAAATCAAACTATAAAAACAAACACTCTCCCAGACCAGATAACCTTAACGATCAACTTATTATTGCCATTTAATCTGTGATTCGTCGTGTTTTTTTTAAAAAGAAAATATCGGGTTGCAAGTTGTTTCAATGTGTTTTTTTACATAAAAAATTTCAAAGTATAAATTGAAAGCCTATACAAGCACGATTAATATATTTCATAACATAAAATGAGACATGCATTCGATTGTGTTTACTAAACTTATTTTTAAAATAAATAAAAGATAAATTCACACTTTAAAAAAATCATAACTTGAAAGATAAACACAAATGAAACTGACTGAATAAACTCATGTCATAAACAATATAATTTTAAAATGAATATTTTTTTAAAATCAATTTCATCTATATAAAAAAAAACATTACAAATGAATTAGAATAATACATTGAAAAATAAAATAGAAACATAACAACTAAAAAAATATATTAAAAAAAGCATGCAAAAACCGTGGTCTAGATCATGAGACCGGGATAAACCCATAGAAAAAACTTAAAGATAATCACAAAACCAATATTTAAAAAAAAAAACTATCGCGGAACAAAACGATCATACGAAACTGAATGCCCAACAAATTAAATGTTGAAAGATGAAATCAGAAAAAAAAAATTTAACAAAATGATCATAAATAAATGATGGTGAGAAAAAACATTAATTAGATGGATAAAAAAATCTCAATTAGAAGGTTTAATTGAACTGAGAAATAGCTTTAATAAAAAAAATAAAATAAAAAAGAATGAGGGTCAAACTGGGGAAAAAAAAACAACAGAGAATTTTATTAAATGATGAAATTGAAAGGAAAAAAAGGATCGAAATGAAAAACCAAACATATGAGAAATTGCAATTGAATGACTAAATTGAAAAGAATAAAAACTTTTATAAATGAAAAAGAAATGAAATAAGAAATTAATAGAACGAGAATTGAAATTGAAAAGTAAGAAACAAAGAGAACAATGATGTACATTACTTGTTAGAAGAGAGAGAAAAAGAAATAAAAATCAAGCGACCATAAACGATAATCTGACAATCGTAAGCTGTCCACACTGCTTTAAATAAAAGAAAACAGGGCGACATATCTAGGGAGACAACGGAAGGCGAATGACGTCCTCTAGGTGGCGTCCTCGTGTTGGGGCGTGCCAAGCATGATCCGACAACTCTAAGCATTAAAAAAATAAAAAAAATGAAAATACCAAAATGTTGCCAACGACCCCGATAATTACACAAAATACTCATAAGAAAGTAGAAGAATACCTCTAAATGACAAGCTTATATTTTATCTCTTTCATTATTAAAGATGCTATTGCATTGTACATTAAATTTTGAAAATCTCAAAACTCTCTTATCTAGTAGCATAATAATTTTTTTAACTTTGAGGGCAAATATGTATTTTTATTATTAAAAAATTTATTCAAAATCAAGAAAATTCTTAATCAGCAATTCTATTTTTTATTGGAATTTGGTATTCAAAAGAATTTAAAATTTTGGAAAATATAATAATAATGTTGAGAGTGGGATTTGAACCCACGCCCTTTCGGACCAGAACCTTAATCTGGCGCCTTAGACCAACTCGGCCATCTCAACATTGTTGATGAGTTAATGTATTATAAGAATATATATATATATATATATATCTTACCGCTATGTCCTGAGTACTAGAGCTGCAAGGCATTTAACACGTTTAAAACTCGATTGTTGTCAGTGAAAGACTATATGAGTGTTACTGAGTTGGAGTGTCCTGATTCAACGATCCCACTCGAAATATTAAAATTACTGGTTTGATTAGATATAAAATTACCGATGGCCGGCACTTTCAAGAAAATTTGGCATGTTCCAATGTAACCTCTGATTTGATTAGATATAAACTTTTGTCAAGCGCTTTTTAAAAATAATTATTTATTTTGATTTTTTTACTTTAAATTATTATTTTTATATATTTTCATATTGTTTTGATATTCTAATATTAAAAAAAAAATTAAAAGTAAAAAAATATTATTTTTATATATTTAAAAAATAAAAAACAATAATATCTAACTGTTTTTTAATCAAGTCTATCTTTATCAACCAACTAGTCCTCCAACTAATCAATGCCTAGTCCAATCCATTTGGTTTTTGAGGAGCTCTAATTTGGCCTAATGGTCAAAGCACATACGAGGGGGACCCATTGTTCATACAAAAAGCTTTATACCAAATGTCCAAGGTCATGCCTAGCATGAGCACAAGAAAAATGGCAAAACTCCACTCACTAACCATGAGTGACGATGACTGCATCAAGAATTAAACAACCAATAAGAGTTAAGTGGCATCGAAGGTACAAATTAGCACTAAACCTAATGCATTATGTTGGCTGATTAAGAGAAAGTTCAAGGCACCTCCTGTCGGATTTGACACCACAATTATCTTATAATAGAATGGTAATGGCATGGTCAATGAAGATTAAAGCGTGTAAACAACGACCAGACAAGGACTCGAGGAATGCTTGGGCTTACTGGCGGCACATTCGATGATGGGACTAGCTAGGCCATCGAAGTTCGAACTGTGGACTTGACGTATAATGTCTGATTTAATTCATTCAAATTACAGTTCAACAGGAGCCTACAACAATTAAAACTTGAGATTTTTATCGTAAAATCTCGAAAGGGAATACGGGAATTCAGATATATGGAAGTGCCATGTTGAGGCTCGTATCATGAAAAATGTGCAATCAAGTCCTTGAATTGTAATTTTTATGCCAATCTATGCCTCCCATCCATTTTTTTTCCCCAAATTTCCCATGTGTCTTCATGCGTCCACAGGCAAAAGAAGGTGCTGTCATGTTACTTGGAGAAGCCGCAAGTGCACAGAAAGTAGAGTGAGAGAGAAAGATCCTTATAGACCATCACCATGGGAATGCTAAAAAAAAGGCTCGGAGATTTAGGTATACGTGTGTGCATAGTGCGGTGTGGGGTGTTTTATAAAAATAATTTTTAATTAAAAATATATTAAGATGATAATGTTTTATTTTTTTTATTTTTAATATCAGTATATTTAAAATATTTTAAAAATACAAAAAACAATATCAATTTAAAACACTTTAAAACAAAAAAAACAAACACTCCCGTCTAAAAGGGAAATGGCATGCATTGGAGTTAGGAACTTTCCCTACAGCATTGGGTGGTTCCGACAAAAGTATAAAGCAAAAGGAAATCTAACAGCAGAAAAAGAATGCTTTTGCATGCTCTTTAATGAAAAAGCTCACCCCACTCAACCACCAAGTTTACCATATAATATATACATCTTGGCCAGCTGCTTTGCCCTTGATCTCTACGATGTGTCTGTCCTCTTTTACCCATTTTCAAACAAGCTGCTGGCACTAACAATCCCGGACCCTGAAGATTAAGCTAGGAATAGAGGCAGATTCAGGGTTTGAATTTTGCTCTTGATATTCTAATAATCACCAGTCTCGTAAATTCAGATATGGGTCATATCCCTTGATTACTATTATGCACAGCAACATCGTCTTGCTCGCGAGTCAAGTAGTCTGCTTTTGTCACCACAGGGATCATTTTCTTGGTTAAAGGAGATGATGCCTACAAGCACAGCATAACAGACAGGCAACAGAATTGTCTTCGCCTTGTTCAGCTAGGGATGGGAAGGGTATACAGAGCCCAATTACATTTACAGGCCGGCCCATGAAACCAACTCCTCAGACAGTAGAATCATCAATCAAAGCAGAATGGACCATTGCCCCGCTAAGATAATCTTCTTTTGGGTCAGGTAATCTAGAGAGGACAAATAAAAATACTCCATAGAGTATAAACCACATCGTCAGTAGAATCTTAATGGCTTTTTACAGAGAAATAGAGGAACTGCTTTATTGATTCTGTGCCTGAAGTTTATCGAGAGACCCTCAGACTGGCAAATCAAGAAAGAGTTGTGTTGAAAAATTGCAAAACAAGAAAAAAAGAAAAAGAAGGGGGCGGCAAAGATGGATGCAGGGACAATCAATTTTATCTTTGCTGTTCCCGAAGGAATGTCACGTCCATCTATTCCCCTTTTCTACAAGGGATTTGGTTGATTTATTGGAACCATGAGAAAGAACTAAAATCTAATTTCCTTTTTTAAAATGCCAATCAGCACATCTTCATTTTTTTTTTCTCGTTTGTTTTTATATTTTAGAAATATATTTTTTTTGTTTCAATTTATTTTTTATTTTCAGATTATTTTGACATGTTAATATTAAAAAAATAAAAATATATAATTTTAAACAAAAAAATATTTTGAAAATAATCAATAACGGGTTATAACTCTTCTTGCAAAAGAAATGCACGCTGCATTCAAAAGCTGCCGACCCAAATACCAACAAAGCACCTAAAATATGTGGGCACAAGTTTATTGCCATGAAAAAACAAAAGAAAAAATCCAAATGATAAACTTGTATGTTACAGTATCATAGTTATAAAATTTAGTTTGGCTCAGAGACTCAATCAAACTTTTAATCTATATCATTTTTTTTTAATCAATTTAAAATTGACCTATTTAGTGGTCAACCTAACGAAGACATAATTTGACTTTAAAAACAAAATTAAAATAATATCATGTTTTTAAAAAATAAACAAATCAATCAGTTCAACCCAGTTAACCCGTTTATCCTATAATATGTGTCTTATAATTGTGCCTTAAACGAGATCACAGGCTGGGAAGAGTTTGTCTAGCATATGAAATTAGAGACCTTCTCTCATGCGATTTTATCCCTAGAGATTTAATCAGTAGAATGCATTTGTTATATGCTATGAGGAAATTGTCGTACTTTTCTTTTTCGAGCACAAGGAAATATAATAACATCTTAGTGCACGGAAAAATATTATCTAGCAATGTCTCATATAATGATAGAATGCCCTGTTTTTTGCTATCGGCATGATGTTGCTAACGCAACCAATGATACAGGGGTGGCATTTATGCTCACTGCCTCCCAAGAAAAAAAAAAAAAAAGACTTGCCCAAGTATTATCATTTATATCTCAAAATTTTTTTTTTTTTTTTTCAAAAAAAGAAGGAAAGCGCAGATCTAAATAAATTGAACATGCACATCATTGATGGTTAATTTAAATATACAAATAAAAAAACAAGGATATCACTATCCGATGCTAATGTCACATCGATATTCTACTACCACTATAACATGAATATAGTCTAAAGGCTTCTCATGCTACATCAAGATTTTCTATTCAGATTTGTCTGAAACTAGCAGACATGGACCTTCAATATTCCAGCTCAATTCACCAGAGAATCAGATGATTCAATAAACATAAGCCTTCACACAATCCAAGCCCAACAAATTGCTTTCTTGCGGAATATTTTACTCCTAGAGCAACAAATGAAAGATTCAAATCTTCTAAAAGAGAAGCATATCTTCGATGGATTTTAAAATACCTTGTTGATAAGGGATAGGATCGAGTTTGGAAAACTCTAAAAATGTGGTGGCATTCCACCATACGTGATTATCAATGGATCACTGACAGAGGACTAAGCTGCCCTTGTAAAGGGAAAAACAAGTGAGAGAAATTTCAGTATCTTGCACGCCTAGCAGCGATAGAGATGGAGTACATAGAAAATCTCAAAATTTAGTCCAACAATCTTATAAAGAAAAGGAGTTTGGTACAAATCCACAAGCGTCGATGGTAGTAGAAAAGGACTCTGCCACTGAAGCCATTGGTGGTGTTGCCACTATTGTAGTTGTTTAACATGCGGGGGCAATTCCAGCCATGGGTTCTAAAGAAATGCTTTTGCTTTTCTATGATATATTTATTCATAGTTTAAGACCAAACATCGTAAACACAGCTACGTGTCACTGGCTTGTGAAAGGTAAAACATGTGATGATGGGCAACAGCTGTGTTCATGTCTAAAGGTTGACTTGTTGACACTGTCAACCACTATTGCATTTATTTTTGTAGTCTTTAGACCTTGCCCAGACCACTATGGCAGACAGTGACCAAAGCTTTTCTCTCTTTAATCCAAATAATGGTGTTAGCACACAGCTTGGAGTGCAGTTTACTAAGGGAGGGCGGTCCCACGAGGTGAGGTCATGCAACGGCCTTTTTTGCGAACTCTTTTACAGCGTTTTGCTGCCTGCATGTATATATATGCGCCTATCTTCTTCTTCCACCACCCCAACTCCCAGCCCCCATCTCTATAAGCTTAAACTCTCTGCCTGTGGGCAACAGAATCTAGAAGGCTAAAACCATGAAGCAAACCCTTCATTACAAAGCTCTTCTCCTCTTCCTTCTTGTCCTTGTTCATTCCTCAAAATTATCTGCGCGTTTCCTATTAAGCAAACAAGGTAATCTTCCTCCTCTACCTACTTTGTTGGAAATAGTCTGCTGTTTTCAGAAACTGAAGTTTTGCATGTTTTGCAGGGAAAGAGGATTTGAACCTGAAAGAAATCACCAGCGAAGGGACTTTTGCGCAAACGGAGGACAGTGAATTGATAACGAATGTAAGCTCCAACCTTTTTCTGTACTGTCAGGATTTCGTCATAAATGAACTACAGCTTATATAAGTTTTTTTCTTGTTTTTTTTATATGTTTTCAGCAGCTAATGGGGTTAGAGGTGTGTCGTGGTGGAGACGAGGAATGTTTCAAGAGAAGGATAATTGCAGAGGCTCACTTGGACTATATCTACACCCAGCATCACAAGCCCTGACACTTCAACTTCATAAATTGAATTAAGTGTCATGGTTTTCCATGTCCAACTTAGGTCTAAATCCCCTACATATTTTATATATATATACGCTATAGTCTTCTCCTCAAAATGACAACAACATTAAGTGCAGCTATGTCCAGTTCAACGCACATCTCTCTTTGTAATGACGAGTCTACCTATGTTAGTCTATGTTTTCTTAGTACTGCTGTGGTATTGACCCCAAGTGTTCACCAGAGAAAGAGACAGAGAGGAAAAAATTGCAATTTCAGTGAAGGAAAATGTAAACCACCAGTCTTTTTCTGAACAGAGATTTCTGTGTGTGCTTGATAATGTTACTATACAATTAAGTGCAATTAAAGCTTATTTCTATGTATTTCTCTATGTGAGGCGATTGTACGATTTCTTAGTATTTCTAGACCATGGTCCGCTAGTTTCACCGGAGAGATGGAGAGAGAGTGAAAAAGGACGGAGTGGGCATTCAATTTCAGTAAAGGTTAAATGCCAGAATGCTGACCAAATTAGCTCCAGAGTCCAGACCTACGTAAGAAGAGCACTGCCGAAGTATTGAAATCTGTTAGGTGAATTTGGGATTGGGCATTAAAGCAAATACAATAGACAGTTGGGAAGTTGTGCTCAGTGAATTCAGAGACAGATTTCAACTGCATTCACGGTTCATGGCATCGTCTTAAATACTTAATTAACTCCGCAGCTTACATGCACTTATTATCAAGAGCAAATTATACAGTTTAACATCATTTGCTTAATGGGTACAGTTTTGATGCACATCCCTTCCCAAACCGATTTCGATAAAACAATGAACATGAAGCTTTCTTAATATTATTCCAGTATGCAAGCCCTAAGATTTACCTCTCTAAAGACCACATGTTTTCATATCCAGTTTCCCTTGGTAATGCTACTTTTGGTCGAGCTATGTTTATGATCTATCTCTTACATGATGACCTTGCTCTTTCAAATGCAATCCAAACTTGAAAAGGAAGATCATTTCATATCCATGTGATGTGCAGAAATAAAAACGAGAAACAAAAGGGTTTTGGAGGACTACATAACACAATTGTGATTCGAATTTTTATTCCATTCAAGGGTGCTCCTGTCCGGTTTTAATCTGCCCAACACGTATTGGACCTATACGTACAGTTAAACTAGCCAAAGAAAGTGAGATTAGATGCTCGATTCCATATTAGCTGTACAATCCCACAATCCATAGTCTATTTGTTCCAACTTCTTTGATTTAAACAAAGGACCACAACTTGGGAATGGTGAATTTAGAAATAGAGCATCTTTCCTTGCCATGCAGCCTGTTGTCATGCATTATCTACTTTATCCCTTTCATGTGAGAATTATTAATAGCAGTTAAAAGCATTGTGATAATAGTTTTCTACTTTAGTGATAGATGACAAATGACCCATTGTGCAAGGATTGGATGAAGGGTCCAGTTCCATGATGGTGCACCAACTTTAGTTTATATTTTTCTAATTCCGCCGTTGATACTGAAAGAGAATAGGAAGAAAAGTTTGCAATTCCAATCTCTTACCTTGATATGAATCCGTTCGCCAGTGGCATGTCACACTCCTCCTTCCATTCAGTAAAGCTCTCAGGGACCATAAAGCTCGCTTTGTCCACTCTGTTACCCGATGTTGCCAATCCATGACAAGGTAATAACCCTACCACTCAACAACTTAAATTATCAATAACTCACAAATAGACCTCACCATTTGCAATTCTCTTGGTAGCTCGGAAGTTTCTTCAGCCAAAATCCTTCTCTTTGGTGAGTACTATGCATAGATTTTATCTTTCCGCTAACTCTGATATCAAAAGGGTTTGTGTGTGCCAAACAAGGCGACTAATGTGGATGCAAAGTGTTGAGGTAAAAGTAAATCGCCTCATTTTTTAACATCGAAATATGATTGATAAATGTGCCTAAATCCTAACATAACAGTTTTTAACTCAATTCATTGCCTGCTTGTTAACCAAAGTTTCTCCTTCAGCTAACTATTCACTAATTGTATTTTCCTTCCAAGAATTTAGAAGACAGTTCTTCTCAGAGATGGGATTCATCAGCTATGTTCGAAGCAAGATCTGCAATTTCAAATGTCTGCAAACCTCAATCATTTGTGAAGAGAACCAGACCAGTATGTGACTGATAGTGAAACAAATATGGAAGGGAAACATGTATAAAATCATTATTATATGCAGAAACAAGAAAGGATAAAAACATGCATATCAATGTAGAACAAATGATCACGAGAGTCACTGCCACTGCTTTTGAAATCCAATTGCTGATTCATAGCAGTAAAATCATTATCACGCACTGGATCATTATCGATGATGAGAATTGTTGTAAATCATCAACTAATAAAAGTGCAGGCATCTTTCCTTCTTGTCTCGGAAAATTTAGATTCGTGTTAGCAGACTTCAAAATACACGAAAAAAACGATCATCACCCATAATCATGTAATTAATTCTTAAATCTAGGCAAGTTCAGCTAAAAAATTGCGGATACAGAGAGAGCATTTGAAGCTAAATTGAAAATTATTTTCAGTTCAAAATCAAGTCAAGGAGAAGAAATCACCTTGCCAAACACGGCGGTCTCCAACGATCTCTTACGTTGGGAAAGGCCGCGGGACTACGTTTCAGGGGGGGGCGTACGCGTTTTGCTCTGGGAATGCTTCGTATATTGGAGAGGGCTATGGGCCTATAAGATGGTGAAAGTATCGAATGGTTGCAGAGGCCCATCTATAAGAGAATGCAAGAAGTTGGGCTTTTAGCCCACGTCCACATCTGTTTACATTCAAAGGTTTTCTTTCTTTCTTTCTGGTTCCGAATTCTAGGGGGTAGAATACACCACAATTAAATATCTTCTTAATCTTGGACAAGTAATTTATAATCAGAATACAATTTCTAAGGGAAAAAAATATTTTTTATTTAGACCCGAGTCCAGATTAATAACGTGAAATTCAAAACATATTTATGACGTAAACCAACTACTTCGTATCACCATTCTCGTAGAAATGAGATTTACAGATTTTATTTAAATAAAAAAGATTTTTAAAAATAATTTACAGTTTACAAGTAAGTTACGCATTTCAAGTGGCAAGTGTTAATCAATTCTTGTATTGTTTACTTCTTAATTATCTATCAAAATAACATAACTCTTATTAGTATTTTTAGACATCATATAACTTTCACTAACATATTCTTTCATTTTTTTATTTATAAAAAAATTTCTTATTATATAACTTCAATACAAACAAAAAAATTTACATTCAACCTCACTCTCATATACTGTAACAGGTCATTTCTTTCGGTAGCTATAATTAACAAATAAAAATAATCAGAATGCAAAAAAAATAATACTAAATTGCAGAAACTAAATAAACATCGTAGAAACTAAATAAATAACTTCTCGGAGTTATATAATCACTCTAGAAAAAAATTACAGAAACATGACGCAAATACTAAATTGTAGAAACTGAAGTGAAGATGAAATATCTGCGAAAATTATATTTGAGATTAAGTCGCTCTAGTACAATGTTAAACAATTCAAATTAAACAAAGATAAACAAAAAAATTAAAAAAAATGGAGGTTAGAGTTTCATTATATTGCACTATCACTTTATTTTGGACAGGATACGATGATCTCAAAAACAAGCAAGATATAGAGTATTCTAAGGACAGCAGACAGAGTCATTTTTTTTTCCCACCAAGCTATCCATTCAAAAAATAAATAAAATAAATAAAAAATTGTCCTTCCTCTTGTTTTATTTTTATCCAATTCCTTTTGGACAGATAAATTAATGTGACGAACCACGTGTCAATACCTCCCAAGAAAAATCTTCTTGTGAAAAATTACAGTCCCACATCCAGTAATTAATTGCTATAAGCATGAAACATTGCTTGTTTTGGGTATTATTCCGAATTAATGGCATCTTGATCCAAAATGGCTTTGACCTTGTCCCAAATTTTTTATCTTCACCGTCGAGCTAATCAAAAACCAAAAAGAAATTATCAAGTCCATTGAAAGGTTTTTGGAAGTGTGATCCATCCATATATATATTTTTTTAAAAATTAATTCTTAATTATATTTTTTTATTGTTTTAATTTTTTAATATTAATTTTTTTTTTAAAAAAATATATTTTTAAATAAAAAAATTTAAATTTTTTTTAAGAATAATACAAATTATATCTTAGGACCTCACCTAATAACTTAAGCTTTTAGGTTGAATTGGTTTTTTGACATGATATCAGGATCTTGATGACCAAGCGGTCAGGAGTTCGATTCTCATCATCCCTATTTATTTGATAAAAATTAAGTATAAAGTAATATGAGTTTATGTAATTTTCAAGTTTAAAGAATTTTCATTTAAAAAAGTGTATTAAAAAATAATATAAATGATATTTTGAGAATAAATCTAATAGTTTAAATTTTTTATGTAGAATTTATTTTTTTTTAAAAAAAACCGAGAAAGTTTCGTTTCAGTTTCTTCCTCGATGACTTCAAGTTATCATAGCAGAGTTTGTTATCCTGCAACCAAGGAGACCATGCACTTGTTTTAGGGGTAAAAGGAAATTAATCAAATGCGAGGAAATTCCCCCGAAGAAAACAAAGAGATTGTGCTTAGTAGTATGCAGTATACACGCGTTGAAATGGACCTCCTCCATGGCGGACAAGCCAAGACACACACAAACAACGAACTGGATAATCATAACGTTGGTGCTTAAATTATTAAATTTTATATTCGAGTCCTGTACTTTTACCCTTTTTCTGCTTAAGTCCCTGTGATTTAAAAGAAATGTCAATCAAGTACATTTATTCCAAATCCATTGCCTTTAAAATTAAATCTTCTGATTAATCAATTTAGATGTTTAAGAAGTCTGGGAGAAGAAATTAGAGTATAGGAGCTTCAATAAAACTCATAAAAAATAATAAAAATAAAAAATCATTAAATATTGTAGACCGTAAACATGAGATCTTTTGACATCACTAAATCTAAATAAAATCCAACTAAATTATTATTTTTTGATAAAATAATATCATTTAATTTTTCAAGAAATCAAAACGCCATAATTTCATGATTTACTCAATATCAACTCAAATCTTTAACGAAATTAGACTTGGAATTAAGTCTGAGAACTGTTATCCTGAGCCATAACCTATCCATTTTAAGATTGATTTGTAGCAGTAGAGAGCATCCAGAGAAGAAAGGACATCATCATTCTTCATATGCACAAGAGAAACGCCCAAGAACGCAACTGGTGACTCCAAAAAATATACAAAAAAATAAAAACAAAAGATCCGGTCACGTTGATCGGTTGCTTTAGTTACGTTAATGAATCAATGTCCTATTGGATTACACCACGTAGATAATGGGATGGCAATGTGATGCCACGTCACCATATGACCAATCAACATTCAACGCAGCAATTCCAAGGAAAAGGCAAAAGACATGAATCATATAAAAATCAGGGGAAAAAAAGTCTTTAGGCCGAAGTGTGCTTTGCCTTGTGGCTTGTGGTTCCTCTCTCTTTCCCTCTACAGAACTTCTATCTTGTTTTTCTCTCTTCCTCTATCTCTCGTGATCTTGAATGGCATGTAAAGAAGCAGAAGAAAACTCTAGCAGGTGAGAGATGAAAAGGGATTGATTAGTAAACAACAAACTAAGGGTTTTGCTTGCTTTTAGTCTCATCAATGGCTTCGTATCAATTCTTGAACCATCGCAATCAGGTACGCTATTCTTCTCGCTTTATCAATACTACTAGCCGCCATGGGTTCTCCAAGTCTCAAATGTGCCTCCAAAAGATTCTACGCGTTATTACTTCATGCCCACCTCAAGAAATCTCAAAAGAAACATCTTTGAATCGTGAAATTCTTGAATTTAAGGAGAATAGAGGTGTTGACATTGATTTGAACATGGGTTTGAGTCCTGCTTGGTCAGAAGCTGATAATCAAGAAAATCAATCATCAGAGGAGTCGTCCTTATTGAGTGCTTGTAGTTTTGTTGAAAAGGGTATAAAGAATGATTCTTCTATGGAGGTTTTTGCGGTTGACAGGAGCTCGTCAGTAGGAGAATGTTGTGTCAAGGTTGTTGGGGACCAGGTCGGTTATGATTCTCCTACAGTTCAAGCAACTGGAGAAGAATCTCAAGGGGTCGATGAGACAACTTTAGAAATTTCAAAGACCACAAATCTCAAAAACCAACCCAATGAAATCAGCAGCAAAATCAAAGCAGTCAATGATGATCAAGAGATCACTAAGTTCAAAGAAGAAGACACCAAGAAAGAATCAGTCAAACTGGAGCCATGCCACGAAGAAAAGAACGAATCCAATAAAGATTCTTTGGCTCTTCTTATTGAGGCAGCAGAGATGTTTTCGGGTAATTTAGAAGACAAAGAATCTGATTCAGAGAAACTAGAAGAAACAACAAGTGGGTCAAAAAAGAGTTGCAAGTGTAGTTGGGTGGTGGATTTGTACGAGGATAACACATCATCGCCCGTTGTAAGATCCAAGAGAGGGAGAACTCAGGTGCTGCCTTATAGGTACAGAGACAGTTCGGTTCTTTTAGAGCCGTGGAAACGACTGCCACGACCAACAAAGGCAGACACGACGGCAGCCACGGTGGTTTCAAAGAAACGTAAGTGAAGGTAAGAAAGACAAAAGGAAAGAATATTACTATAACAACATGTGAAAGTAAATGCTTTTACGTGCTTGGTAATTATTGTTGCTGCTCTGGGGATGCGAGGTTTCTGCGAACTGGCAGGAGAAGAGAAAAACGCATGTAAGATTATGAGATGGAGGGAGCAGTGCTGCTCAAATGTGGGACAGTGATGGGTTTCAATTTTGTTTGGAGCTCTTTAACATCTGGTTTAGTTTACAAGTAGAGGTATGGTTGCTATGATTTATATGTTTTGATATCGGCACGATGTTGATGGTTGTTGTGATTATAGATTTATTGTTTTATTTAAATTCAATAATTGAGTTGATCATCTCCTTGTGAGCATTATACCAATTCATAAACATAGAAGTTGTAGACCTTTTCTTCTAGTTTAAATCACGAAGGAAACTGTGTACATTGAAGTGTGTTGTCTGGAGCTGTGGAGAGAGTGGGAATTGAAGCAGGAGAAAGAAAGAGCGACGAGCTGGCTCCTACCTTGTTCCTGTTCCTCTAGCTTTCACCCCATTCTTGAATTTGTTGACCTACTTTTTGTGCTGCAATTTTCCTAATTCATGGCTAGAAAGCAAGAGAGGCTAGAAAGCAAGTCCTGTACGTATTCTCCATTGGCCGAAAAAAAAAGTATTCTTGAATTAAAATCCAATTACTGATTGCGATATTCTTGCAAAAATTAAAGCATTATACTACTTCGTGATTTGGAACTCACTGTTGATTATTCAAATTAGACTTCTGAAGCGAAGCTGGAGCTCAATAGCCATTAACGTCTTCCTCCACTACAGATGTCTCCATAATTTTATACATTAAAAAAATGCTAAATCTTTTTTTTTTTTAAATACTAAAACTTAAACATTAAAATAGTTTGGTTGATTGATGCCATGAACCCTATCAATTACAATCGGTGGCTGCCTTTTAAAAACTGAGAAAAGGATCATTAATGGTCAGCTCAGGAGCAAAAATATTTTATTGGATACAGACTTGTGACCCCCATCTTCTGTAATAAACCATAGGACGCAAACTGGAAACAGCAGGACAGCGTAGAATTGTTCCCCCCAAAAAAATCTCCAGGTAGTTAATATATTTTTTCAAACAAAAGTGGTATTTGTTTATTTTTTTATTTTTTTTAAATGTGGTTTAAAACCCAATCTATTTTGTACTGTGTTAGGCCTTAAATACACTCACAGGTTTCATTTTTACCTATGCGTACATCACGCTGGTGGGGTCAATGACAAGAATGGTGTCTGAAATAAGCAGACAGAAGTACAAGATAAAAGGCTGAGGTAAATGTAACATCTATAATTCAACTAATTAAACAAGGCAGTCAAAGGATGGTAGGGGAAATGGAAGAAGAACACTTTGTTGTTAATTGTAGACACAGAACGACGTGGTGGAGAGCACAGATCGACCTTTGAATTTGATTGAATAACATGGGAAAAAATGACAATAATTCTTATATTACAACGTCATTCTCACCCATTTCGTCGACAAAGACTTTATGCATGGAAATAATTCTAAAACAACTAGTTCTTTAGAGCAATAGAGGCTTGGGGGCTTTTGATTAAACCTAATCCATTTCCCTGTTAAAGATCGCATGCATGGACATCAGGAAGCTAATTTACAGTCTGGGGCTTTCCTCCAAACGCATTGATGCGAAGTGGGAAAGCACCTTGTGAAATAAAAGGGACTAAGCGGGTTCAAATCTCAATAAAAGAGTATAGCCACAGGATAACACCATCGTTTTAAAACCCCATTGGGTGAAGGTCTGGGTTACAGAGGTTGAAGGGTCAATCTATTTTTTTAAAAAAAGTTAATATATTAAAAAGATATTATTTTGATAAAACAAAAATAAATAGTTCATGGGTTAATTATTGGGCTTTAATCGGGTCAGAGCAGGTTGATTGGGTCATCAAATCAATCCAATTTTTTTATTAGATTAGTTAAGTTTTTTTTGTTTTTCTTAATTTTTTTTAACTTGAATTAATTTAAATTTTTGATAAGCTGGGTTCTTGATCAACTCATCAGACCTGTCATAATTTTAAATCATTGGTTCAATGTTAAATTTAAAGAGGAGATTAGAATAATAAAACAGTTAGATATCAAAGCAAAAGAAAGAAAGTTTAAAAATTCGAGAATGGAATTGTAAAGAAAATTTGAAAGGGCATGTTTTCAAATTTTCAACCATAGTTATCAGGGAGTGATTGTTTTCGAGGTTCGTTATGCGTTTTAAAGTTTTTTTTAAATTATTTTTTATTCTACCATTTCCAGCTCACGGTCCCACTAGTTTGAAGCACCCAGATGGATCTCTCACGCTGTTTTCCAAATTCGGGAGAGTTTATTGTTTTGTTTCTCCAAAGTTGATAATCATATTTTAGTAGTTTATTAATTTCTTAAGAATATGATCTTAAGAAATCGGATGAAAAAATGAGCCAACAAATTAGGATTTCAAATATTATTGTGTTTGTTCATCTCAATAATTCAATTTTCTCAGAGAATATCACTTTCTCATACCCCTTATTTTCTACTATCCGCGAGGGAGTGTGATCTTTAGTGTAGAATGAGCCTCACTTATTCTCAAGTACAGAAAAGTCTTGAGGAAGTGAGATTTAAATATAACGAAAAATATATTATCATTCTTTACAATATATTTCAATAAAATCATAGATTTGACTTATTATATTTACGTGACTTGATAAGATAAGAGAGACCGAGATCTTGCAAGGCAGCAGGTTAAGCAAACGCAAAGATTCAAAAAGCCCCTCGAATCTGAACTAGCAAATTTGCCCTGATTTTTGGACATTAGTTTAACACAGGAAGTTGAGCAAATCCTCTCGACGGTGGAAACGAGCAAGTTAAGAGACGGCAGTGCACTGCAGCCACCGCCATGCTCGCACCCACTAACCCAGCTGCAGGCTGCAGCCTGCCTGCAGCCTGCAGCCTGCAGCAAAAGAAATAATTTATAACTTTCAAGATTAAAAGGATTGACTTGCATTATTATAACAGAAGGGACTGCGTTACAGTTTGGTCAATCCATGCATCATGTTGCAAGTCAAGTAGGACATGCAGTTGCAACTCACAAGCCAACCATCGGCACTCTGTAGAAGCCCGTGAACTTCTTCTGCCTTTCCACGCGAACCTAGCTACGATGCTGGTTTCTCTGAACGGTCGAGTGTTTATGAGTTGGTACACTTAAATTCATACTTCCATGCATGATGCATGCCTGCGGCGACCAGCCTCTTCTGTGTTAAGAAAAAACCCGCAGACTCGAAGTTTGATATGAGCTAGATTTTAATTTAAATAAGAAAAAAAAGGGTAAATTTTGGTTGATCTTACAGTTTGATTTTGAATTTATTCAAACCCAGTCCAGTTAATATCAATGTTTCTTTTAAACAAATGAATGAAATATTATTATTTTAATAAAAAAAAATTGATTTATATCATGTCGTCATGCATTCAGGCCTTAATGTATGCTTGGTTTTAAAAATAAAAAAAACATTTTCTTTCATGGAGTGTTTGACAATATGGTGAAAACATTGTTAGTTCCAAATTTGGTTTGATTTTATTTAAAATTAATTTTTTAAATAGTTTTGATGTTAAAAATAAATTTTAAAAAATAAAAAAATATTATTCTAATACATTTCCAAAAAAAAAAAAACTTTAAAACATAATATATATTTACTACACTCTTAACTGTAAATTAATCCTTTCCCAAGTCTGGTTGATGTTACTCACTGGCTTTTGCATTTGTAAGGACTTGCTTCTTTGTTAAATGCAAATATGGCAGGATTAGTGGGCTGGTTTTGGATTTAATGATAAAGATGGACTTTAAGGATATTTTTATCTCTTGTATTGCTACCTTTTTTTCCCCTTAAGCTTGTTTTTTTATCCAGATATAATATATTTTTTTGACTGAATTTTCTCGAAGTGAACTAAACATGATGAAATTACGAAAATGAATAGCGAGGACGTATTTGCTCTTTCCAGAGCAAACAGGGCTCCGGAAAAAAAAAAAACTTATTTACTATGGAGATTAAGCCCTGGAGACTGGAGTCACTCCAAATCCAAAATCGTAGCTGCAAAAATTACTATTGAAAAACAATATTCATGTCCACGATCGTCGAGAGTAAAAATCGAACCACCTTTGAATTGTTTTTCAAGGCCATGTTGCCTGTGTTAAGGATGTCCGAGTTTTGTCTCCGTTAATCTTTCCCATTTTCCATCCTTTCTTCGGTACAAAGGATCTCTTGATGATCCATTCGACGGGAAAAATCACGAGCCGTTTTCTATTGATTCTTTCGGTGAGTTTCTTGCATGCAATTTGAAACCCAGGACCAGCCCTTCCTTCTATCCCATGGCTTGGGTTGGGTATTAAAAACAATTAACCAGTTAGCTGGGTTTAACCTATTTATAGTATGTTTGGAATTGTGGTAGCGGTGAAAGTTTAAAATATTTTTTGCTTAAAAATATATTAAAATGAATTTTTTTTATATTTTAAAAATTATTTTTGACATCAACATATCAAAAAGAACTAAAAATATAAAAAAATTCAAAATTTTTAGGAATATGATTTGTATCAAAATAAATTTTTTTTATTTTTTTAAAAATATTTTTAAAATCAACATATTAAAAAAATCTAAAAGCATAAAATAAAAATTTAAAATTTTTAAAAATACGATTTGCATATCGTCACAAACACTTTTTTAATTTAAAGGGTTTTATAATCCAGCAAAACAATTATTATTTTTTTATATTTTTTTAAGATGTCTTTGGGGTTTTTTTTTTAAAAAAAAAATATTCGCTCAAGTCATCATCGACAAGTCATTTTTTTTTTTAACTTTTAAAAAATACATCATGAGCTGTTCACTATTGATTCTTCGTTGGATTCTTTACATGCAATTTAAAATTCAGGACTAGCCAGCTTGTTCCAGGACTTGAGTTTGGTATTAAAAGAAGGCT
>Ga0307517_10004223_pt1 | contig 22146 bp, 30 predicted proteins | sample 23_EM_MG_FD_194515 | JGI IMG/M metagenome (GOLD analysis project Ga0307517, IMG submission 194515) | Populus trichocarpa ectomycorrhiza microbial communities from riparian zone in the Pacific Northwest, United States - 23_EM | ecosystem: Host-associated > Plants > Roots > Unclassified | place... | reverse complement strand
GCGTCAATCTTTTGCGCCTCCGCTTCTGGCGCCATCATGCTGTTACCGCACAGTGCACACACACCCGTAGACACCCGTCGGTCCCAGTATTTTTCTCGTTTTCAAGAGGTTCGCCAGTCACCGCCGCCCCGACATCCTGACCGTACACGCCTCTGCCTCGTTTTTGGAAGAATGGACCCTGCCTGTGGACAACTCACGACCCCCTATACATCTAATCAGCCATGTGTCTTACCCATCGCGGAGATTCTGCAGCTCTAGGTCCTGCCTAGCCAAACTCTTCAGGCCATATTGCCTAATCGGCCAACCGCTCAGTGGACGTGTCTGTTTTTTTCTACAGTGATGCCGTGCCCGCATCTGTTCGCCACGCTCATCCCCGATCACCAAATAACTTCAGCGGACGTCGTAACTGTTCTATTCCTTCTCTTTCCATGCTGAATTGCGGCGTCATGTGTGCGATTCGCCACGCCATCAACGGCATCCTTTGCGGTAAACCGGGGCCGTGGTTTGTTGGTTCCCGCGCCTTGCGCCTGCCCCAGGGTCGTTGCCAAGCAGGGGCCATTCCATCTCTCTCGGTATGGCTTATTTATCGCTGCTTTCGTGTGGGTGTCAGCACTCAAGCTGAAGTACCGACGATGAATTTTTTATACCGTGAGAATTTAGGCATTGGAACGTGGCAGCGCTAGAGGTGTTGAATCACCATCAGTGCTAGCCCTTACCCGCGGCGTCTATAAACTTTCAAGCTCTCACTGACGCACAACGAGGCATCAGTACATGGTTCTGTATTATCCGTCATCGGCCCTCTCATGTAAGTTTACCCCCACATGACCACATCATTATTTTGTAATTGGAATTCGTCAGGTTGGAGCCAAGAGTCGTTGCAATTGTGGGAACCGCTCTAAAGCGGGGTCGGCTCGGTAAAACCACACACACACACACACACGGGATCTATTAGCTCGGTTCGTCTCCTAACCGTTTAAAAGGCCCTTGAAATCTGAGAGGAATCTTCAGCGATCCCAATACCCCTTCCTTTCGCCCCCATCATGTACCTCACATCAGAGGCGGTCATCAAATCCGTCTGTCTCTACGTCGCGGCCACTGGGGTCTGGCTCTGTTGTGTGCCTCCTCAGCCTCCGCCCCCTAAAGAGCTTCGCGAGAAATTCGACGATCCATTAACAACCTCCGACGACAAGACCTCTTCGGCTGACCACCCTGCCGTTGCCCGTTCACCTGCGTCGCCCCGATTCGATTACAAGGCGGCGAGCGCAAAGTTCGCCCTCTCCTACTTCCCGTATATTTTCGCGACATGGGTGGTGTTCATGGGCACACTCGATACATTCCACGCACTCGACCTCTTTCCACGGGTCATGCCCGTTCACACCATGGCCGCCCGATCACTCAACGCGCAGCTGATCGCCGGGCTCGCCCTCACTACCACCTTCTCCTCACTTCGCGTCGCCGCGTTTCAAACGCTTGGAAGGTTTTTCACCTACCAACTAGCCATCCTACCTGACCACAAGCTGGTCACACACGGATTGTATTCGTACGTCCGACATCCATCCTATACCGCCGTTCCGTTCATCTATGCGGGAGTGTTGTTGACGATCACCGCGCCGGGGAGTGTGTTGTACGATTACCTTGGGGCTGATTTGACGAGGAAGTTGATGATCGTGTTGGCGTTGGGAATCGCGCGTGGCACTTATTTGTTCATGTGCAGGGCAGAAGTTGAGGATCAGGTTCTGCATAAGGAGTTTGGGAAGGAATGGGAGGATTGGGCTCGGGTTGTTAGGTACAAGTTTGTTCCGGGTGTACTTTGAGCTCTGTTGTATGTAAGTGTGCATGTAAAGGTTCCCCGACACGAGGGCCTGCTTCCGTGATGAAAAATGTAGACATCGACCCGATGAGACAAATTGGACCGGGGGTTTTTTTTTCCGGCTTCGGGTTGCCGCTGACTGTGAGTGAGAACGCGGTAAAGGGTTGTGTGGGCCGGATAATGGCGAGCGTGGGGGGGTGTCGTCCAGACAGACAAATACAACGGGTCTGGTCACAAGGTAAGCGGGCGTGCTCGTGAGTGGGTGAAAGGTGACGAACCTCAGTGCGTGAGGGCATAAGCGAACACTGAGGACGAGCGGGGAAGCCGCCGCGTACTGGGATATCCATCACGTAACTTCAAGGACATCTCCCAGCTTCCTCCCCTTGTGGAAATTATTATCGTCGCCTATATACCGCGTGCCAAAAGATCGGGATAAAATATTAAACGGTAACCCAATAGTCTCTATTCTAGAGAATCCCGTATCCCGTATAATTAATAAATTCGAGACACAAACGGCCGCGTGACAACGCCAGTATGGAAGACAAGGATGTATGTGTGGGGATTGACGATGCAACGAACGGGAGAAACGGTGGCAAACAAACGCTCAGACGCCAAGATGATGGAGGAGGCGGGAAGGCTTCGTTTACGAGGTGGGAAAACCTTGTAAGCAAGGTGATAGCGATTTGAGGAGGTAAAATCCGACGTGGATCAACTGAACGCAGAGACGTCTGCTACACCAGCTTTTGAGAGAATGACCACTCTTGAAGGCTTTCTCGGTCGCGTGAGTCTGTGGAAGGGGTTCGGGAAGTGAGGCGAGATTGGTGCAGTTAGAACCACCAAAGTCCCCGCTGGACAATAGTGCGGAGCCAGCGTGTAGAACATCTTGAAATGCGCCCGGGCAGGGGCGGGACAATTGTTGTAAAGGGATCGCTTCATCTAAGCGCGCGAGGGAGAGATATCGTGGCGCTGTAATGGGTTCTTTTGGCGGCAGTGGGAGATTGTGGAACGACAGGTAAAACCATCGTCTGTAAGGGGGGGGGGGGTCGAGGTCGTCTCGCTTATTCCCGGCTAAACTACACGCGCCGGGGTCAACGAGAATCAGTCAACAGATTCTGTGGGCTGACTTACGGTTTTCCCCTAGAGTGCGAACACTCGGTAGAGGGGCGTTCCCATCAAGTGCTTTGGAACGGGGACCGCCTCCCACCTCGCCGCGTTCCAATCAATCAAAGTAAAAATTCTGTTGGTCCGGGGCGACGATGTTTTCAGCTTTACATAATGAGGTTACGAGGTCGTGTGTTGCCTGTGGCGTAGAGACCTAGGGAGAGGTCTCAGCCCTCATCAGTGAAGGAGTATGGGTCAAACGCACACCATGCCATTCCCAATTACAACGACCTTCTCGAATTCCACCGCTCCAGATGTGGCCAGGCTACCAGCGAATAAATTGTAGAGTTGGACCGCGGAATGGGAGTCAGCCGCCGCCGCCGCCAGTGATGCCAGCATCCTTTAACCGATGCAAGATGGCGAATTCCCTCTCGGTAACAGAGGGATGAGAATACTTGGTAGCAACTTCACCATTCCTTGAATAACAAGCACACTGGGCGACGTGCACTGGGTAAACGTGGGGTTGATCCAAGAAACGATGGTTCATCTCACCATTGGATGTCGACACTGTCGGTCGCTGCAGCGATATCCATCTTTTCCCGAGACGGTGTAGCTAGGGGATCGACAAAGAATGGTTCCGCTAAAACCATGAGCCGACGTTTGTTTCCCGACGGGTCATAATGCTTGAAGCAGGCCGACAACGCTGAGCCCGGCAAGTCCGCCAGGATTGGGTCCGCCCGGATCACTCGGTCGAGGGATACCTTGAACGAGACGACAATGATACGCGGTGCAACGATGAACAGTACGCCGGTACCGAAGCGGTGGGCAAGTCCGCCATCGTGAGATCCACACGAAGGCATATGAAGGTCACGGATGAGAAAAGGCAGCCAAACGGATCGGATTACTGCGTAGGCGGTCCGAGAGCTGCATTGGTGTTTGGAGACTGGCCGAGGGTGAAGGGGAGATCAAGGTTGAGCGCGATGAGGCGCTCACTGGAACCCAGCTTTCGGAGGCTCAGTCGTAAATTCGTTCAGTTCTCTTCCACCGTAGGGTCAGCAGGGCAATACATGAGGTCGTTTTGTCTCCCAATTGTCCGTCGCGTTCGGCTCTCGATTGTACCGAATCGTTTTGGAGAAACGCGTCGCATGGATCGGAACAACCCGAGTCAGTAGCTGTCGAACGTTTGGTCTCTCCCGTCAAGTCTGCGGCCGCTCAGTCGGTGGTCAGCTCAAGCCGTATCATCTTGACCACCCTCCCCTTCATCTTTCCCGACAACTATGTCATCCCAACATCACTCCTCTTCTCCAAACCTCGTCGGCGGCCACTACCGCGTCGGCAGGAAGATCGGCGAGGGCTCCTTTGGTGTCATCTTCGAAGGTCCGCTATCCTTTCCCCACTCTCCCCCGTCCTTTCCTCCAACCTGAACCCGTTTTTGGCAACAGGGACCAATCTCCTCAACTCCCAGACCGTCGCCATCAAATTCGTCAGTCCCTGTTTGCCTTGGTGCCCGCTCGTGTTGCTCTTCGCCATCCTAACCCAACCCCCCGCTCAGGAACCTCGGAAGGCCGAGGCCCCGCAGCTGAGAGATGAGTGTCGCTCGTATCGTATCCTCACCGGTTGTAGTCAGTACAACGTTCCGTTCCGTTGGAAACCGTATCCAGTGGGTTTTGACCCACCATCTCTTACGCCATTAAACAGCCGGCATCCCTCAAATTTACCACTTTGGTCAAGAGGGGTTGCACAACATCCTCGTCATCGACCTGTTGGGGCCCAGTCTCGAAGATCTGTTCGATATGTGCGGTCGAAAATTCGTTCTCAAGACCGTCTGCATGGCTGCCAGGCAAATGGTATGCGCCCCCTTCGTCTTCAACATTTCTACTTCCTGTCCCTTCTTGATCTCGTTGACTCACGTGGCCTGTCTAAATTCGTTATCCCCGCCCATCCCGTTTTTAGATCTCGAGGGTGCAAATCATTCACGAAAAGAACTTGATCTATCGTGATATTAAGCCCGACAACTTTCTAATTGGGCGACCTGGGACAAAGGGCAGCAACAGTCAGTGCTCTCTCTCACAACCCCACCCTTGGCATCGGCTGATTTTGGTTTCCTCAAGTCATCCACATGGTCGATTTCGGTATGGCCAAACAATATCGTGACCCGAAATCCAAGCAGCATATACCCTATCGCGAACGAAAGAGCCTGAGCGGGACGGCGCGGTATATGAGCATCAACACCCATCTGGGTCGAGGTCAGGATCATCAACGTTTTGCCTCCGGTGTTTCGGAGCTGACGCCGTCTTTGCAGAGCAATCTCGCAGAGACGATTTGGAATCGCTGGGGCACGTCTTTTTGTACTTCCTGAGAGGCAGCTTGCCTTGGCAAGGTTTGAAGGCTGCCACGAACAAGCAGAAGTATGAGAAGATTGGTGAAAAGAAGCAGACGACTCCGATCAAGGACCTCTGTGAAGGTTTCCCAGGTAGGTTTGCGTTCCATGTTAGACTTGCGCCTCCCGACCGACACACGTCTGTCGCTTTCAGAGGAGTTCAGTATCTATTTGAACTACGTGCGCAAGCTCGGGTTCGAAGAGACACCCGACTACGATTTTCTACGAGAGCTTTTTGCGAAGGTGATGAAGAATAATGGCTATGTTGATGACCAAGTTTATGACTGGAATCTGCTCAACGGTATACCTTCTTGTTTCGTTTGTTGCCTTCGCCACATGCTCAATGGCTGGTTTACAGGAGGGCGAGGGTGGGAGTCTGCTCCGGGCCAGTACAATCAAACCCTGCAACAGGTGCAGAACACTCTGCAGAACACTCAACCGACACGAAAGCTCGACATTCCCACGCAAACCAGTCCAGTCCCCCCTTCCCCTGCTCTTGTCCGCCATAGATCCAGGGAGGGCCAACCCCCAGGCACCCTGCTCCTGCCGAACAATAGCCAGGGCGGTCCCGGACATTTCACCCCTCTCTCCGGCGTCGCTCAGATCAACGTTTCGATCACACCGAACAGGCAACCGGGCCAACGGGGCAGCTACGATTACGGAGAGGATTCGTACCTTGCTGATCGAGCGTATGACCGGGCGTCACCGATGGTGTCGACGATCCAAAACGTACCTGCGCCACTTAGCGCGAACCGTCCGGGTGGGTTGCAGAACGGAGGGATTTCGGAGCAGGACGAGAACGAGCCACCAAAGTTTAGTCTTTGGAAGGTCCTGACGTGCAAGTGCTCGTGACATCCCTGCTATCCTACCATCTGTCCCCCTTTCTCCCCGGATTCGTATATCTCATATCACACAAACATAGCTCATGACCTCTCCATCGCATCTACTCCCCCTTCGCATTTGCTTTCGATCTCTCTTTCGTCCTCCGTTTCCCGCGATTCTTCTCTGGTCTCCTCGCTTTTCATGGTTTCCTTCCATCCCTTCAACGAGCGCTCCTGCCGAGCCCCTCCACAATCGTTTGCCTCCTCCCTATCTATCGCCTGGGGTGAATTCCACCGCCCAAACGCAGACCCCAAGGCACTTCCGTTGCAAGCTCACAGTCAAGTTGCTCACTTACCCCCATATTTATACCTCGTTAATGTTCCCCTTCCTCGCCCGCTTTTTCCCTCCCTCTCCTTTGGTCCAGATCAGGGAAGGAAGGACTGATGGTATACACAAGCACACACACACTCGCCTCCGCGCATACACGCGTTTTCTTTGTATACTTTTTGAGCTTTGGGTTTTTCATTTCCGGTCAACAAGCTTTCAACCTTACGAGATGATGGGTAGTGTTCCCCACATGTTTTCCACACCTTCTATTTCTTTGTGTTCTCCGTTTCGTCTGGACATGTTTTCTTACCTACCTGCATTTCCTTCGGTTCCCATCCCCCGTTTATCCCCCCTCCCCTCCCTCTGCTCGGCTCAGCAGATGCACCGAACAGGTAAACAGTCTCCAACACCAAACAACGGTAACCAAACGCGATATGCGCTCACGGTTGTAATTTTTCGTGCCTCCCTCTCTTCGGTTCTGCGTGTATGTTCTTTCGTCGCCTCCTGTTCGTTCTCCACGCCTGGTTCCCTTGATAGATTAATGCACAGATTAATGACCTTGGTCCTGATGCACTGATCCTTGAAGCTTGATTACTCGTCCTTGGTTTCTCCCGAGGAACCGAGAGTCTTGTTAGACGTCGATATTGGGGGGTGGAACAGAGCTCCGGGTGTCCATAAAACATGCTATTAGCTTGACGGAAAACATAGGTCGAGAAGATTATGAAAGGGCTGCAACGAGTGCAGGTGGTGAAATCTAGCGATCAGAAAACACGGCACAAACTGGAAAACAGGGCTGGAACGAATGCACGACAAGTGTACAGAAAGATGTCCGACCCCAGGAAGCTGCGGAATAATACGAGAATTCACAAACAAGGCGGAACAAAAAAATACGCGTATTCAACAATCACCGAGTCAAGCGACAGCAAAATACCATAGCCAAATCCCAAAAGTGGATCCAAGGATGGTCGCTTCCTACTCCCAAGGGTCGTTGTGGTCCGCTCCGTATGGGTGTGCCGGGTCGTCCTCGGGCTCGCCGCCGGATCCGTACCCACCATATATTATCTCGCCGTCTTCGACGGCGGCGTAACCGTTGTTCTTGTAATCATCTCCTTCCGTTTGACCCTCCCTGCGGTTCGAGTTCGATGGCCCGGGCTGACCATTCGTGTTCAGTTTGGTCTTTCCCCTTTTCCACCTCTTGTTCTTCAACTTCTTCGACTTCCTTGGGGCTTGCGCAGCCCCCGGTCCACCGGTGTCACCACCCCTTCCGGGTTTCCCCTTTCCAACCTTCCGTGCCTTCGGCGGTCTGGGAGACTCAGGAGGGGGGAGTGCATCAGAGGCTTTCCGTTTCTGAGCTGCCTTACCCTTCTTGCTCTTGTTCGGGCTCTGGTTCGGATCTTCGTGGGTCTGAGCAGGGATGCGTTGGTTGTCGAAGTTGAAGGATGTAGGGGAGGAAACGAGATTAGGAAATTCAGCTGTGGGTGAAGTAAAAACATCGCCGGGTGTGATGCGACTCGACGAGGGGATGGGACCATCTCGCGGAAGTACGGTGGCGTTCGTCCCAGTGAGGAATGTTGACAACGGCTGTGAACGATCCCCCCGAGATAGGCGTTGCCGCGAGTTGTTAAGGGTGGCGGGCTGTGCCGAGGCAACGGCAGATGAAAGTTGATTGTCGGGGGAGAGGAGAGCGAGCCGTTCAGGGTGCATCCCAGCAGGCGGATTGGTCGGGATCGAAGGGGTGTTTTCGGAACCAGATGTGGACACAGGCCATATAGGTAGACTTGACTGGGGCCTAGGAGTGGGAGCGGCGAAAACAAGAGGTCCAGAGGTGTTGGTGATGGCAGGACTGAATGCATTTGTTTCCAACTGGGCGGCGTGAGTTGGGTGCATCCCATGGAAAGGTTGGGGGGGAGTTGGTGTTGGCGGGGCTGAAGTCGAAGGGGGTAGCTGTTCGGATGCAGAGGTAATTGGTTCCGGATGGAGTGAACGGGTGAGGGTAGGTGGAAGGGCGGAGAATAATCGTGACAGGGCTGCGCTACGACGTGGATCTTGACTAGGACCAGTTTGTAGTGGATCGTTAACCACTTCATCTGGACCCTGGTGAGAGGGGCATGAGTTCTGGTCGGACGCTGCTGGGGGCGTTTGCGCACCTCGTCGATGGGGGTCTTGTTGAGGGTTACCGGGCCAAGGGGAAGGAGGCTTCGATGGCAAATGTGGAGGAGGCACTGCCAAGGGATAAGCCGGTCGACGAACAACTCAGCAGGACCACAATCACGCACTGTTTCCGGTATTGTTCGGTATTGGTCTTGGGATGCTCGAAGTAGAACCGCGTCGGGCCCTCTCGAACTCCTGGCCCATTCCTGCCTTCGATATTACCATCCCTAACTCCTCTTGTTGCTTTTCGACCCGTTCCAAAGCCTGCTTGAGTTTGGCTATCTCAGGGTCTCCGTTCTGGACATTTCCGCTAGTGGCTGGTTTTTGTTGAAGTGTTACCAACTCCGACCTGACCAGCACCATTTCGTCTACAACTTTGCCCATCTCCCTCTCCACGTATTCTTTCACTGGCGGAGGCAAGTCCTTCCAAAGCTGGGACTTCATGTCGGTCTTGAGCGATGGCCAGTAGTAACCAAAGCTGTTCTTCACCTCGATCTGGATAGCAGTGCGGAACTTCTCCGAGTCAAACAGGTGTTCGCCCCTCAGCAAGTTCGAGAGTTGTTCGTAGTTGTCCTTCATATCTTCAAATTTCTGCTCCAGCGTCTCCAACCCGTGCAAGCCGTGTTCCGTGGCGTCAACGTGTGCGAGGGCGGTGGCAAGCTCGTCCCTGGCAGTGGCGAGCTCACTTTTTACGGTTGCAAGTTCATCTCTGAGCTTTTGGTTTTCGCCCACAAAGGCGTTCATCCTAGCTTCCAAAGCGGCTAATCCGGGGTGGGGCGGTGGGATTCGAGGAGGGGGAGGGGGGCGCTCAGGGGCAGAGCGAAGCCTTGGCTCCGGTCGACTCGGCAGACCACGGTTTGGGGGGCCGACTTTTGGGTTTGGACGGGAAGGTCCAGCGACCGGCTGAGGAAACTGTGATCGCTGGTACATAGACGTCGGGGTTTTGGCAATTTGACGTTGATGAGGGGCTAAACGGACTCGAGACCCAGGTAATCTGTGTTCAACATTGACAACGGTGTGGTAGGGCAGTTCGTCGGGATGCGGTGAGGGTTGCGAACTCGATGGGGGCGGAAGATCCACAGAAGTTGGTGATTTGCTTTCAACCCTCTTCCGCCTGCGGGAAACAAATGACAAAGGCATTTGGTCATCGGAATCGTCTACCTCGATTGGGTCGGAGTCAGTATGAGGACTCGTTTCCTAAATCAAGAGTTGATAATCATTAATTTCAAAGTGGCTTGGGACTCACTGGCTCAAAAAGAGGGTGTCGAAAGGAGGATACAGAGTGAGATTGGGAACGCATTGATTCGTCCGCCGAGGATCGAGAGTCGGAACGAACTGAAGCTCTCGAGGTTGAAGCAACCTCTCGCCGTTTCCCTCGTTGCTTCTCCCTACCACGAATTCCGGCCCTTGTCTGTGAGTAGTCTTCGGGTGTTTCTGGAGCGGGTTTCTTGCGCAATACCGGGGGTAACGTGGTGATCAAGACACAGTCCATCCTGAACCTCTTGGACGACTTGGACGCCTGCGGCAATTGTTCACCCCCCCTGTCATCCGTTGGTGGTCGAGTGGGGCGATCAGGCTCAGCCCCCGAATTTGGTGGATTTGAGGGGCGTTTTCGCTTACGCGAAGGGACTACTGTCACAACGGATACAGCAGGAGAGTCCGAGTCGAGACGATGCGGAAGGTGTTGAACCGGAGTCTCCTCCCTGGATTGGGTGTTCGTAGGCTCGGAGTCTGCAACCAAGACAGGATCCAGTTGGTCCACCTAATAGAGTACAGTAACCAGATTAGAGTGAATCCTGTGTAAACAAGCCGGCAGCTTACTTCCTCGGGGTTGGGTAGCTTCTTATCGTAGAATCCGAGCAATACCCGTTCACTCAAAGGTCGGGGAGTCTGGAAGGTTCGCGCGAAATACACCAGCCGATGGTCGATCGAGGTCTTGTCACCCAACTTCATAGCCCGAAGTAAATCAGGAACTGCGGTTTCGTAACGTTTCTGTCGGTTGGTATGGATTGAATGCCATCTTCCGTAGGTCTTATCGAGGTCGACAGTCATGAGGGCCTCAAACGAGTGAATACCAGCTTCCAGAATGTGGGCGAAGCATTTCCCGGAGTGACATTCCTTGCACATGATTATCGCCCAGCCGTCTACAACGTGAGACCTCGCCCCTTTGCGACCAAGCGTGCACGTCCTTGTGGTCCTCTGTGGAAAGGTCAAAAATCATTGCCGTCCAATGGGAAACAAAACATACTTGAGTGTTCAAAATATCGCGCCTCTTTTCCAGTAAAAGCCAAGCAGCTTGGAAGGTAGTTGTCACGCTTTCGATCAGGTGCCTGGGGAAGGGGTGGTGTTGAATTCCGGTCAACCGTGGAGAAATTATCGCAACCCACTGGTCAGAAAGCACCTCAGGTTCTTCTTCATAATATCCGGCTTTGCGGGCTTCGGAAAGTTTGACCATGCCGTTGTTGCGACTTCGTAGAAGCTCTCTGAAGCTGCCGCTTTGCACTGGTTCCATACCTCTGCAACTGCACGTCCTGCCCTCGACGACACAAGTAGGGCAGAGACAAATCGGATCCCCAGAACCACCTCCGGGGGAACACGATTCGCACTGGAAAGAAGACAGGAAGATGTCTGCGCCACAAAAGTCACATACTTGTCCATGACCGCCGGGAGTAAAACTATTCGTGACTTGTCGCAACCTGCGGTGGTGAGTGCAATACTCTTGTTCAAGTACGTCGTCAAGCAGTTCGATCAGCCGGGCGACCTCCATACAGAGCGGGTTTACAGAATGGAATGTGGAGTCTGGAGAGCCATGTACTAGAGTTTCCAGGGCGGTGGTTCGTTGAACGAGTGTGTCGTAAATCGTCCGCTTTACGCGGTAAATCTCGGGCCGACAGACTCTGGATGATTCCGGGTGAAAGGAGAATCTAAGAATACATGGAACGCCATACCTTCTATAGATCGGTAGCTCATGATACAACGCGATCTCAAGACTTCGTATTGACATTCGTGACCAGGAAGCTTTGATCGTTATTCCCCCAGCGTTAACGACCTGGTGAAAACTGAACGATATTCATTTGTACGTGTAAGTCAGGAGCTGACGTGATTTGGCTACGTACCTCCGTGGTGGGACAAGAACGAGATCCCCTAACTTTTGCTCCAAGATATATACGTCAAACGGGGCGTTCGCAAGCTCTTCAAGAGTGGTAACGTGGTCCTCCCAATCCAGTTCGTGGCCGAGCGTTCGAAAATAGTCTGTGACAGTAACGCAATCCGATGGACTAGTCATGAACCAGAACGAAGAGCCCCCGTCCTCAGTGTAGCACATGACATTTTGCCCGTAAGACGCGCAAGGGTCCTTGTGCAACGGCGTGACTGGAGAAATGGGTCCATGTGAGAGACCTATAGACAAGACCGCGAAGACCATGCGTACACGTGTCAGAGACTCCTAAGTAACTCATCAGGGTCTCCACGGTCTCCGGGAGGATATCGCCGGTTGCTCCTGGTATGACCACATCGGGCAGAACCCCAGAGGTCTTGATCCAGGTTCTCCACTCGGGCGGGCAGTGTATATCCTTGCCGTACAAGCGCTCGAGTTCTGGGGAAAAAAAGTTGGTCGAAATCGTGGGTGTAGGGGCAATGTGACATACCTCCTTGGTGTGCGGACCGCGGAGCGTTACGCAAGTTGTCGATGAGCTCGGTGACGGACAATTCCCTATCCAGCCTTTCGCCGTGCACATTGCGAACTTCGACCACTGAGACACGAGATGTTGAGACTTGTGGTCAAAGCTGAAAGTTTTGGGGCACACGCACTTTGCGACCCGTAATGAGTCTCCAGCCATTGCGGGGTAAAGAATTCCGGCCAATCGAGATGACGCTGCAAGCCTTCCACCACAAGCGGGATGCTGTGCTGCTCGTAATCCTTGATCATTGACGCGATCTGTTCCGGCGTCCTAGAATTCGCTGGGATCCTGTCAACGGTCTTGAATCTTGCTCCAGACGCGAGCAAGCGCTCCAGAGTCCAATCTCTTGAAGTGACTAAACCATTTGTGGGGTCGTTGGGGGGGTCCATGTATATCTGTTTGAGAGGTCCCGCTCTGTCGCGTGCGCGGACGACAAGAAACAAGGGTTGCGACGACGGAGATGATGGTGGTAAAGAGAGCGGAGAGGCAATGGCCGGGGTCAGTCTCCGTCACGTAATGTTCGATCAAGTCGACTTGCCTCCTTCGTCCATCTATGGCTCCATCATCATCAATCGCAGGTGACTCCGTCTACGACTTCTGGGAGGCAGTAACTTGCGCGAAATGCCACTTGAGATTCGTCCCAGACGGCGGTGGACCGCCGTTGGCCCCGTTCTGGATTACCGAGTGCGGCCATATTCTGTGCAATAATCACCTCAGTGGGTACACAGAAGGTCGATGCTTTTTGGACCCGCTTTGATTTCCAACAACCTCGAAGATGCGGATCAAAGTTGTTCGCACTGCGGGGACAGACCTATCAACCTGGCACCATTGCAGCGAGAGGTCAGTGACGATGAGTGAACCGCGCGGATTTTCATTTGGCTCTTGACTGGTGCAGATGGAGCCGCCAATAAACGACTGGTTCAGGTCACTTCCTTATGCAATAGACTCACTCGCAAATTCGGTCAAGGTTCTGGGTTTATTCTCTGAAGAAGTTTATGTCACTCACCGTGTTTATATAGTTCCAGCAAGCGACGATGGGGTCGCTCCTCAGATATTACAGAGAAAAGATCCACAAACAGCGTTCCGTTATTGAACAGTTCAAAAAGGAGCGAGCAGAGTTGACCGCTCTTCGCAGGTACGGGTAATAAGGACAAACCGAGTCCACCCACTGAACGACCGTTCAGTATCAACGAACAACTTCAGCGCGAGAACGAATATATGCGCAGCCAACTCGAGTATTCCGGAAATAGTGATCCTGGGGATCCCAACAGGCCCGCAAAACGGCAAAGGATAAATTATCATGGGTGAGCCAGCCCGATGTGTTTCCTACTTTCTTTCTTTCTACAAACAAACGCGTTGTCAGCAGAAATTCATTCTCGAGTCCACGAGGGATGAGCACTCCCGTTCGTCCGGACCGATTAACGTTTCCCCCAGATCACCAGGAGCCTGACCTCTCCCAGTCGGATGACGGCTACCAAAATGACACCATACCACCGAATGAGCGACCGGGGTCAAGCCGGTTCAAACAGTTCGTCCATTGAGACTGTCACGGCGTCAACTCACCTTGACCTATAGGAAGTACACATACAATCCACCTGGAACATCACAGCTAAGGCAACAAACGGTGGTCTCTCACGACCAAACACATAAGATGCCTCGCCCGGATCAACCGTCCCTACCTCCGCAGCAGCGCCAAGTCCACCGTCCTCACCACCATGGACATGGTCATACACACGCTCACCACACACATACACATCCTAAGGTTATGCTACCCCCTCCAACCCCACGACGCCACCCCGTGGAGACGCCGCGCTCGTCTGCGATGCTCCCCCCTCCAGTCTCTGCTTTTAAACCGGTGCATACTATCTCCCCGTCCCTGATGCTTCCCAGCAATCTGCCTGTTCAGCAATCCGTTCCAATGACTCCGACGAATGTACCCCAGAGATTCGTCCCTCCTCCTTCGGTCTCTAGGCTTAACACCATTGCTAACCGACGGAGCGCTGCACAAGGTCACAGGATGCCTTTCATACCAAACGGCGCTTAACAAGGCTTGCTAATGCTGTGTGCCCCTCCCGGCCAGTTTGGCGCCGATACTTGGCTTGCGTTTTTTAATTGTACACAGTTCCGTACCGTAATCCTAGACCAAAAATGACATTACCACCGCTATGCACAATGATACCACAACCTGAGAACAACAAAAAGCCGGATCCTGAGTCGTCTTTTGGGTGACGGTCCAAGTTCAAGCGCCGCAACCTCAGGGATTTTGGCGGCATTGCCGATCAAAAGTGACCCGGGAAGCGCAGTTGCCTGGAGCAACGATCTTTACACCCCCTCGTCCTCTTTCTCCCCATCTCTCCTTCTTTACTCCTGACCTATCCGAGTTACCGGCTCCGATGGCGTACCGACAAGACCCACAAGACTACAGCCCGTACACCGGGAACAACCACGGAAGTCCCCCACAACAACAGCAACAGTACCGTAACGAGTTCGACGAGGGGTATGGCGGGTACAACAACGCACGATACAATGATTCGTACAATGATGGGCCCCATGATTCATATGGCGATTACAATGCTTATAACAACCGTCAACCACACCAGACCTACGACCAGGGGGGATATAATCAGTACACCGGAGTTGCCGGATTTCAAGACGACGCGGATAGAAACACTCCAAGCCCTGAGGGTGACCCGCCTGCACCGCCATCGAAGGATATTTCGCCGAGCGCGACGGCCTTTGAGCACGATGACCAGGTGACCCAAGTCAGGCCTAGGGGGAAATTCGCTAGCTCGTGAGTCGGCCTCCGTGCGTATGCGACGTCGGCTGATCGCTGAGGTCCCTTCCTTGCAGGCAAAAAAGTTTCAAGAGTTGGAGAGCTGAGGGTCAAGAGAATCTGTGGACGAGGGGAAGCCGGGCCAAAACCTGTGGACGCTTCTTCTGCTGCACGGTGATGATCACTGCGTTCATGATTATTAGTATTCTCCTTTCACTCGCTTTGGTACGTTCTTGACTGAGTGGATGACCACTGGTTATTGCGATCTAATAACCGTCGCCCACAGTGGGTCAAGCCCCCGAATATCACCGTTGCCAACCCTGTCCAGAATGACACTCAACCGGTGAGTCGCACGCGCACCAATCTACATCCATGCATCTCACAGGTTTCTACCTAGTTTACCTTCCAAAATGGTCAACTTGTCTTCAATCTTGGCGCGAACATAACGTACGCCTCGTTGAATAATTCAGCTATTTCTTGACATTTATAGTCCGACAGAGTGGACAACCCCAACTACTTCGGCGTTGCTCTCAACGAGGTCGAGTTGGATGTAAGTACGACCCCCCAATTCAACGAAATCCTGACTTAACGAGTGCCCTGTAGCTTATCTATCCGATCAGCAACTACCCCGTCGGAGGCGGAGTACGAAGAGACATCAACATCAGATCCAATACTCAGACGAACTTCACATTCCCCTTTTCGTTGAACTACAGCGTCTCGGACACCTCTGGCACAGCAGTGTTACAGGACATCGTGAATAAATGCCGCGCCAGCCAGGACCTGAGGGTCAACTACGAGCTCAAGGTCAGCCACTAGACGCCTCGCTTTTTCAATGGGGTTATTTACATCATCTCCCAAAGCTTTCCATGCGGATCATCGTCGTCTCGGTCAGTCCAACAATCGCCAACTCGTTCACCATCGGTTGCCCTATCAATCCTGCTGACATCGAGGTATGTACATCCCCCCGGACCGTCCCGGATCCTTTGTGCTTGGACGGGAGGCTGACATTGCCTTACCATAGAAACTACTCGGTGGCAACCTTACCTCTCTGGGAGGCTTGCTCGCCTAGGTGATGGCTTACTATCTGCCCAACGTTTCTCCATCCCTACTTTTCCCACTCTTGCTTTCACTTTAAGGACATGGACTCTTTACGATTGTATCACTGCACGAACGGTACCGCGAGATACAGTAAACGCCGTCTTATTTTGCTTTAGTCGGGAGTTATTTATTTAGCTTCGGCCTTCGGGTTTGGAACGGACCAGTGATCGCGGATCGATCAACCTGGCTACCTCCACTGATCCAACTCCACTGCGTAGTCAAAGTATGCCAATCTCAGTCTCACACTCCACCTCTACGTCTAAGCAGACACTATGGTCTCGTTGAATCTCTTTTCCGACCACGTCCAACACGACAGTGTTTCCAGTAGGCAAGCTACCCAGGAGGGGCGGAACATAGACACAGCCAACATGTTCGAGCACGCCTATAGGCATCTCGCGGATTACAGAAACTTGTGCCAAGTATACCACGTACGAGCATACGAGAAACAGAATCCTGAAATCGACACTTGGGCGAATGACCTATTGAACACCCTGTGGACTGCAACTACCACTAGAGATCCAGGTCGGTACAAACTACTCTCGAGTTCGGCCTGGCTTCAGGTAGAACCGAACTGGCTTAACAAACCGAGCGTTTCAGAACAATGTCCAAGAATTGGATACGATATCGACATCGCGACATCCTCCCTCCCGGCTCTCCCGCCCAGGCCGGAATTGGACAAAATCCTGACCACAATCATCCTTATCCACATTTCCACAACCGAGGGTTATTCCGCTCGCACGCGGGCGTACCTCCCACGTATCGGTACCGTAGACGAGAGTGCGATCGTCCACACCCTGAAGAACCCTGACGATGTGCTTGAAAAAGCGCAGAAAGAAGCAGATGCCGCAAGAGACCAGGAAGCCAAGGCTGGAGCTCTTTGGAGGCAGGCTGGCATCGCAGTGGGTGCTGTTGCGGGTGGGGTGCTTATTGGGGTCACTGGAGGCTTGGGTACGGAATCCAACTGACCCTAAGCTTATCTCGGCGTCTGACTGATCTCCGTGTAGCCGCTCCGTTAGTTGGTGCTGGAATTTCGACAATCCTGGGCGCCGTTGGTCTTGGGGGAACTGCTGCGGGTGTTCTCGCGACAACGTTGGCTAGTTCGTCCGTCGTTTGCGGTTCACTATTTGGTGCATATGGCGCCCACAGAACATCCACGATGATCGGGAAACACACCAAGGATGTGCAGGACCTTGCGATTGTCCCGGTTTACCCACCGAAAGATACCCTCTCCATTCGTCTCTGTGTGAGCGGTTGGCTGAATACCAAGGATGATGTAGCGGATCCGTGGAAGATCTTTGACAAGAGCCAAGACACGTTCGCCCTACAGTGGGAGGTGGACGCACTGCTCGAGCTTTCGGATGCGCTGGTTACGCTTCTCCAAGACAAGGCGATCGCCTACGTCCAGAAAGAGATCATCAAACGAACCGTTCTCGCGAGCTTGTTCGCTTCCCTTTCTCCCGTGGCGTATCTTCAGATCGGGAAGATTATTGGTGGGTAGACGAGAGCTACAACTTTTGTGAGATGAACTAATCCTAAAATTAATTAAACTACTAAGATAACCCTTGGTCGAATGCCCAAGCGTTAGCGTTAAAGGCGGGTCGAGTGTTGGGAATCCTATTGTCTCAACGAGTTCTTGGAACTCGACCCGTTACTTTGACGGGTTACTCCCTCGGTTCGCTCGTAATATTCGAAGCCCTAAAATACCTCTCGACTCTCCCTCCGTCGCAGACCACACACTTGATCGACGGCGCGTATTTGTTCGGACTACCAACATCTACACGGGACGCCGTGTCATGGAAGAAGGTCCGAGCCGTAGTCTCGGGTAGGTTGGTCAACGGGTGGGTGGAACCCGAGGAAGATTATGTCTTGGCTATTCTCAGTCGGGCGAGTGTGCTGACCGAGGGATCCTGGGGTGTAGCCGGCCTGGCGCCGGTTATGGTGAAGGGTGTCGAAAACGTGAAATGCGAAGGCGTCGAAGGTCACCTCAAGTGGATTGGGATGGTGGGCAGGTGCCTAGAGAAGTGTGGCCTCGATGGGATCGTCCAGCAAGAAGTGGAGAATAAGGTTACCGGTGTTGGGAAACAGTTTGAGAAGATTCACGGTGAGGCCGAGAGAGTTCCAGAGGACGCGACGGAGAAAGAAGTGCTTCGGGTCAAGTGAAAACCTTCTATTCTATATCTGTGGTATCCATATAGCACAATTCCACATATTCAATACACGTGCCTTATTGAACACATTTGGTGGGCTAGTTCGGGACAGATTTGGGGACCAAGAGATTCGTACGGATCTTTTCGATATCTCCATCAGACAGCCCAACTCGATTCTTGGCGTAGTCTTCGGCGGTTCCGTATTTCTGGCGGAACTGGCTGAGGAACGCGAGGATCCACTCCGGCCTTCAGTGGGTATCAATAATTGGTTTCAAGAAACAGTCACTCTGTGGACCCACTTCGAGCTAGTCATGTTCGTAGTGCCCTCCCAGTTGTCACGGTAGACGTCGTGGGCTTTGAATCTCTCGACAAGGGCAGGGAGGGCGGGTTCGAGCCCGATCGTGGTGAGGGTGTAGTCTTTGACGATCTCCCCGTCGTCGACTCCCAGGAGCTGGCGGGCGGCTGTCAGTACTTTGAAACCCAGCATTGACCCCAAAAACGCCCCTACCATATGGATGACGGCAACGATTGTTCCTGTCCTATCCTTTCCGGCTGTCAGATATTAGATGCCTGATCCTTGATGATGGATCAATAGGGTATTCAAACCTGTGCAATGAATCAGACAAGGCTCGTCTGGGTGATCTCGAATGTGGGTCAAGACTTTGTGGACAGAATCCACCCCATTCTCCATGATTTCCATGTAGAGGCTGAGGAATGCCTGAAAACAACCCGCGTCAAGATCTCTCCATACGACTGGTGAGAACAAGAGTGTTCATACCCCCAAGGGATCGTCCTGGAACCCCTTGACCCTCCTCGCGAGGCTGAACGGGTCGTATGCCTCCGCAGATGAAACCGGGGCTTTGACGAACCCGACGCCTTCGATGATCAACGGATCGGCTTTGTATCCCTTGACCTCCACATCACTCCGGAGATCGAAAACTTTCCTAACACCAAGTTCGTCTCTCAGCTGGATGACCCCTCTCGGCGTGATCCTCGATGGTTCGCCGGCACGGTACAGATAACGAGGTTTGACGATGTGGTTGGTGTGGGAAGGCAAATGAGACGGTTGCCCGCCCGCGTCGCGGAGGTTGATCACGCCCTCTGCCTGGACGAAGGGCGGTTCGGTTAGCTTAGGGTCCATGGGTTTCAAAAACGATCTCGACGGATCTGGTGGCTATAGATCACGAGTCTGGCGCTGGGGAGACACGTTTTGCCTCCGATTAGTGCGATCCACCAAACCCATCTCGGCTTCGGCTTCTGTTTTTGTGAATCCTCAAAACCCGGTCAGGCGGGACGAGAGGCTCTTGGACCCAAGTTTCCATTGATATTCCACTTACGGATCATTTACCCTGACTTGAAACAGACTTATGCAAAACCCTCGTGTCGATTTCTCACCTACATGAGCGGGTTCGGACAGGTTCGGAGGCGCAAACTTCCCCCCAATTTTTCCTCCATCCGGAAATCTTTTGCCAGTGGCGTGGCTTTGACCAGTGAACCCTCTCTCGTTAAGCAGAATCCCCACCACGGTGTTGTTGTGCAGTGGCTGGAATAGTATAAAAGGAGCGAGGGAGTTTGTTTCGGGTATGGCTCGCCTCACGACCGATACGCTTGGTCTCTCCCACCTCTCGTCCTGTGAACAGGGACGAGGGGAATACGCCCTCGTCCGCAAAGAACTATCGACGGTCAGGTGCGTGCCATGTCTTTGACTAAATCCTCGATGTCCTTATTTTTGTCGCATGTAGACGGGTATCGAATGGATTAGAACCCCGAACCCAGCAGACCCATACAGATACGAGGGAGACGCCCCTCGACTTTGTGACCAACTCGCCCCACAACCAAGAGGTTTCTATCCGTCAATCACATGGGGTGAGTATTCGGCCAAGATCGTGATTCCACGCACTAAACAGGCTGTAGCGCAAGGCTCGCCAGAGGCAGGTGCTATATCTGATAATTTGCAGTCTCTGCTTGTCAGCCGCTATCGGTGGGTTCACATATGGTGGGTATATTTCCTGAGATAACTCACCACATGTCCAGCAACTTTCACCGTTATTGTGTTGGAATTCTCTCAGGCTAGATCACCTATCTCCGGTGGCATCCAGGCAGTTATCCTAGCGATTTTCTCTGCCCCCCTCGCAATCTATGTCTGTGTTACCGGCGCGATTATCTTCAGGATCTGCCAAGTCCAAACAGATAGCCGGCCAGCTTTGCAAGCGTGTTTGGAAACCTATCGCGGATCGATTACGGATACAATCGGGGGGTGCGTAGTGTACCAAGCGATTCTCCTACACATCCTTCGGGCATACTCCCAGCCTCAAGATGGACAAAATGCAGTAAGTGATCCTTGAATCAACGTTCGAGAACCTTGTCCACTAACGTCGAATGGGCACAGCTCGATTACACATACCAAGGTACCCACCATCTGTCTGTCTCTTCTGACTCTTGTATGACTTTTTACCAGTGACGACGGTTTTTTTGGCACTTGCATTGATTACACACTGGTGCAGTGGCGGTCGAAACGCCCGAGCAGAAAGCACCGATACAGAGCCAACTGCCGCTCAGTCGAGGGGTGGCCGCCATGCGGGTGCCGGAGAGGCGGACTCCTGGGGACTCCCGGGAGACGCCTCCGACACATTCGATTCGTTCACCCATGTTGGTGATGTGGAAATGGCTGGTTTAACTCCGGCGGTAGATTGAGGACGGTTTCGCGGACTCCCCACGTGCCCAAAACCTCTCTCGGAGTCTCCAGACAACGTGCTTTTATTTTATCACGAACATTTCTTTTTTTATAAATAACCACCGCTTCCACAGATTGCTGTATGTACAGGATGAGGATGTGCCAGTCTGTTGAATGGGATGGAACAATCGTAACAAATTTTCATGTAATGCTTCCTTGGCTCAGTCGGTAGAGCGTCGGTCTCATAGTTGATATGAGCCTGGAATTCCGGGAGCAATCCGAAGATCGCCAGTTCGAACCTGGCAGGGAGCACTTCATTTTTCTTTCCCTCACGGCCCACCCACACGGGAACATCGAGGCACCCGCAGCACTCCCTTTAGTACCACGCAGTTGTGGTGCGATGTCGTTTGAGACTACTGCTACGAGAGCACGGAAAGAAAACGATGAGGTCCACCGTGAAACACTGTCCCGGAGACTCGAATTTGTACCGTCGCCTGGACCTGCGCTAGTCGCCGTGGAAGTTGGGGTATAGCCCATCGATAAAGGAGCACCAGACAATCCTGACGGGCTGCTGACACCGTCGTTGAGCGGAATGGTGCATTTCACGCCTTCGGGCAAACTATTTCGGTCCCCCCATCCGCATATACATTCGCTGATTGATCAAATCAACTACGGCCTGCGTGCGTGCTGGGGGTCAACGCACCCGGTATAACCATTGACCCTGCGCATCCTGGACGAGTTGAAGGGCGGCACCACCATCGATCCCGACCTCAGTAGAGAGGAGAGGCGGTACGTTCACGGGAACGCGGCCGGAGGTAGCCGTCCCGGTGAACCAGGAGACAAAAGGACGTTTGGTTGCACCACCGGCAAACGAGTTTGGAGTGTCTATATTCGCCCCAAGAGCGAGGTAGCGGACCAATTTGTGCTCGAACCGCAGAATGATCACCTCGAATTCCGGGAAGAATGTCCCCAAGAATAGTCCATTTGGGTTCAGCACTGTTGCATCTGCCGCAGTAAAGCAGAATATTGTGACCCTTGTCTTCACAAGCTCGTGAGAGCTCTTGGGGGGGGGGGGCTCACCGAGAAACGTCAGGATATCGGTGCAATCGAAACGTACGTTCACCCGCGTGAGACCTTGTGCTTATACCCTGACGGGCACCCTTTTGTACATTACCCCCACGAG
>Ga0307517_10004222_pt1 | contig 22151 bp, 13 predicted proteins | sample 23_EM_MG_FD_194515 | JGI IMG/M metagenome (GOLD analysis project Ga0307517, IMG submission 194515) | Populus trichocarpa ectomycorrhiza microbial communities from riparian zone in the Pacific Northwest, United States - 23_EM | ecosystem: Host-associated > Plants > Roots > Unclassified | place... | reverse complement strand
TAATGGTTTTGTTTTGGAGTTGAAAATGATTTTTTATGTTTCAAGTGTTTTTAAAATTTGATTTCAGTTTACGAACTTTGTACCTTTTGGATATTCCATTAAGTTTTCAGAAACTCTTAGTTTATTTTATAAATCTGATTGGGTTGGAAATAATATTTTATTTGATAACTTTTATTATATTAATTTATAAAATAATATCACTTACAGTTTAATGCATGTTCACACTGGCATTAAAATATGTATTATTAACGAAAATTAAAAGATCTCACCATAGAGAAAATTAAAAGATTAGTAAATAATATTGAGATATTTAGTACTCTTGATTTTACCGACTTTGAAACTTGTGTGGATTGTATTAATGAAAAGCAAACTAACAAGTCAAATAAAAGTTAAAAATTATATCTAAATATACCTTATTTTATTTGAGAAAATTCATTTGTATAGGACTAAGAATAAACATAGAATTTATCCGTTAAGTAAGGTTGTCACATATAGAAATACCTAGGAAATTATATGCATTGTGCTACAAGTTTTTGTTTGAAGTAAACATATCGACATCATATATAGACTTTTATTCCCTGAGCTAACACACTAAAAATATAGATTTTTATCTATAGAAATACACCGTTAAGTGCATTAGAGTTTAGAAGTATCAAAACCTTAAAAGAAAAAGTTATTGTTTTTTATCAATGTTAGGAGGTATATTTTGATTTATTTATATAAAATCTAATTATAAATTAATTTAAAAATATATTTAGATCTCTCAAATCTAAAGGAAATACCCTCGTTATTCTAAGCCTGGCTTATATTACATGAGAGCTAGCTAGTCAATCGTCGCAGAGCCTGGCTTCTCTATTATTGTATACGTACAAGGAGCAAATGGTGCCCCTTCAGGGCAAGCTATATAATAATCTATATATAGGTTTAGGTTCTAGTTTTCTTGCTGTGGTGATTTTCTTGAATAGTCCTTGCCTTCTCCTCCTCTTGTCCATGCGATTTTCACAACCAACTAAAGCTCCCTTTCTTTTCATGTCTCAGCTTCTCGATCAAATTCTTTTTCTATAGATTAGACGTACACTACTGTTTTAACCTTTTTATATATCCTTTATAAGCACTCGCACACATATGCGATCACCCCCTAGCTCACTGATCGTCATAATTCGAACTCTTTTTTGCAGGCAGGCTCTCTCTTTTTCTCTCATGGATAGTATTGGCTGTCTCACAAAATCTAGTACCATCACTAGCAACAACACAACCCTAAAACTATTTGGCTTCAACATTTCAGAGAACACCCCTACCGTACCTTTAGATTCAAGCAAATCTCCATCTGGGTCACAAGAACCAGAGAGTAGTTTCCAATCCTCCAAAGGGAGGAAATATGAGTGTCAATATTGTTACCGTGAGTTTGCAAACTCTCAAGCCTTGGGCGGTCATCAAAACGCTCACAAGAAAGAAAGGCAGCTTTTAAAACGTGCACAAATGCAAGCCACCCGCCGCCTGGCTTTAGCTTCCTATGTTACCATACCAAATTCCATGTTCTCGACGTTTATTCCATCGCCACCGCACCTCCTTGATCCGGCTGTGGTTCCGGTGGAAGCAGCGAGGCAACAACACGCCCACTCTCCTCCATGGTTTTACAAGTCCTATCTGGGCCGCATGTCGCGTGACGGCCGATACCTTAACGGGCCTGCTTCTATTCCCGGAAGGTGTCTGGATGGAAGGAGCAACTTGGTTTGCAGTGAGGCTGGGCTTCGTGCTAGAGCTTTTCCTGTGAGTGGATTTGCTAGAGAAGATGTTGAGCCTCATCACCGTCACAAGGGATTAGGCTTGGATTTGCATCTATAGTGGTCTTGGACCAGATGCATCTATTTTTAGCCTCTCTTGTAATGAATCTGTGCTGTGGTTTCCTAAAAAATATGAAGAAGGAAAGCCTAGAAGTTGCAGGCGGTACACTTTCCAACTTCCAGAATTACTATATATAGTTCATCTTCAAATTTTTCTTTTGGTCGTGTATGCTTTCATATATTGGTAGCCATTAAACGGACATCCTTTGTATTTGGCGTTTAGGAACGATAAGGAAAGTGAAAATTTTAATAGAAATCAAGCTCAAGTCTCAGCATTATAAAAGTAAAACTATTAAAAGAAATTAAAGGAAGAACAAATAACAATTAATGGTTAAATATTTGGTATTTTATGAAATAAGAAGGAGATCTCTGAAGTTTTAATCCCATATATTTATCAATGAATCTCTAGAGTTTCAAATATCAGTTGGATTTTTTTTTCTCTTTAAATTTCAAGATATCACGTGCCAGGGGTGTTGAGGATTGTTTCGGGTTTGCAAGGCGTGTCAAGTCTTTGGTGAAGGATTTTTTATGGCTGTAAAAATAAAAATAAAAATAACGATGACCAAAATGGACTTTGACAAGACACGACAAACTCTTTTCCATTTTTCACGAGGCGCGTAAATCTACACTATTGGTCCTCAATATTACTTTTCTTTTACAATTTAAAGGGACAACTTTTTTATACTTATTTCAAATTGTTAAGAGTTTTTGGGTATTGATTTTAATTGCTTACAATTTCTATGTAATAAACAGCATGGCTAAAGATAGAAATATTTCTAGTAAAAAAATAAATTAATAAAAAAGAGAGAATTTATGTTAACAACTACATTTTTCTACATAATACATGTTATTCTGATTTTAATGAAAATCCATTTTTTATTTCCATATAAGTCTTTTGTTAACTTTAACAATTGTTTTATGATTTTTTATTCATATAATTTTCATTTTATTCATTAAACCCACACACTATTTTTTAATTTTTAATTAAAGCTTTTCATGATGTAAAAAATATATATATTCACAATACCTGCATATTTTTTTCTCGTGTAAAAAATTAACTTAGAGTTCTATCTACAATAAACACCGGTATCTAGTATATGTTTTATTTTTTTAAAATAGAATAGTTAATTAAAAATATTAATGGAATAGCATAATAATTTTTTTTTGATAAAATAGCACAATTTAATTTATACATGTCACAATTAAAAAAACATAACTTTTATAGCTTGACGCTATTCAGAATAGCGACTTTCAATAAAAAAATTAAATTGACAGGAGAAATGAGAGAGACGAGAGAGAGGAAAAAAAAAAGACGATGAAGACACATCAAAATTTCGATTACGACATGACTGGTACAATCAAAAGGAGACAAATCCAACAATATCAAGAAATGTCACAAACAGTAACCCCAATATGTCACCTTTATCTTCCAAAAATAAAGGGTGATTCACTTGTTTTTGGCGGAAAAAGTGACCCACTCGGGGTCATCACTGGTGACCCTTAGTATTTTTAGATTTGTTTTGTTGAAATTTTTTAATGATATCAGTGATAGTATAATCGAAGTTTTGATGTTTCTTCAAGATTTGTTTTTCGTTATTTTTCTTTGTTCTCTCTTTTACTCATTTAAAAAGTTTTGTTATATGTTGTTATTCTAAATAATGATAAAATATAAAAACCACGTTTTATAGCGGTGAGAGGTATGATTCATCCATTTTTTTATAATTATCTTATTTTATCAGTACTTTTTAAAAATGCGCTAAAAACAAAAAATGGCCATTAATTACCTGGTCTTGTTTTTTTTCTAATTTACAAATATTTGGATGTATCCTTTAAGAACTGGGGCCTGAATTGAAGTCCCATCTGCATAAAAAGAACAAATACACTCCTCCGATCGATCTCGATAAATAATATCCAGATGTACCAGTTTCTGTGGAAAGGAATCTACTCCACGTGTCCTGAGTGTACCTGTGTCTCCATTTCATCGGACCTTTGATTTTCCCAGCAAGCAATCTCCTAGGGGCCAAGACTGGTGGCAGGACGGTTGAGCAGGAAGAATTTCTTGAAATGATGGCAAAATCGAAGGGATGGATCCGATCACCTACGCAGGATTATAGGGCTGGAGTGCCGGTAGGGCTTAGTGGTTAGGGCAGGCATGCTACATAAGGCACGATCCCTCAAGGTTGACTTTTACTATAGCTATACAAAGTCTAGATGGTTAGAACTTACTCGTGGATTGGTAGGACTCCCACTTGGCCACTTGGCCATCTAAGAGTCCTAGTCTTGAATTTTCTTGTCCTACGCTAAGACCTCGTATTTCAAGATGGTAATGTAGTCCCTCGACTCTCTGTGGTGGTCAGTTTGGTCCCTAATGCCACCTACAAACAATTAATTGCTGACCATACCACTTGTTTGGAATAAATAAATAAATAAATCAAGAATTTGAGACTCTCGTATTAAAAGAAAATTTCAAGATTGAGAATAGAATAAAAGCTAAAGTATAGTTATCAAAGCAGACAATTTTCTCAGATTTCATGCAACTACTAAAATATGTTTTTCTATTTTACATGTTATTAAACATGACATAACACAATTTTTTTAATAAAAGACTGTTGATTAATTTTTAGTTATGTATGAGTTTTAAAAAAATCAACTGGAATTCATCTGATTTAGACATGGTGAGTCAATCCGTTATTTAATAAAAAATTATTAACATTTCTTTTAAAAAAAATATTATTTTAGATTTTTTTTAAAATAATTTTTTTTATTAACTTGAATTATTCTGTCGATTTGTAATCCAAATCTTACATCCATGCTTTCACCATTTTAAAGATTTATACTTCTTTTTAATAGCTTATTGTATATTTTGATTTCATTCTATCAAACTAAAGTAACATAATGATGAATAACATATAATTGATGAATATTGTAAAAAACAAAATGATAAATGCACGAGTTATTTGGTATCTTATGCCTGTTTAAATCAATTTTTGCTTTTGTTTTAAAAAAATTTGAAAGCAAAAATATAAAATTTGTTTTTTTTTTTAAAAGGCAAAACCTTAACACCGTTGGGTTTTTAAGTTTTTTAAAATAAAAAAAGTAATAGTTTTGTTTATAAACAGAAATTGTAATAAACAATCCCATAACGTTAATTATTTTATTTTTTCTATCATGGGCATAATTCTAACTAAATTTTGGTTTCTTTATAATAATGCGACTCCGTAAAGTTGGCCTAGCGAAGAAGAACTGGGACTTAACAATGTGTTTCTGTTCAAGATTCCAGGTTCAACTCTTGCCGAGTGCAGACAATTTCATGAGGCCATTGAACTTGGTAAAGTCTATGAATTAATTGTGATGTATTTGCAGGAAACTCCTTGCCGGGAGTCTGTTCATCGCAGGAACAGTTGGGCCTCGGCCTGGATAACGTTGCTAATCCAAAAAAAAAACACAAAATATCCATAACGCGTGCTTCCCAAACCCAAAACACAAGCTGACTTACAAGTGGCATCTCCCTGTTCTGTCGTCTTGAACACCACGAGAAGATAGATTTATTTCATGGAACAGAGATTTGAGAAGCTCAATTGTCTTTTGTAGTTCGTACTTTGTACCCTTTTAAAAAACGAAAAGTAAGGGTGTATTTGCAACTGAAACAAGGCAGCAATAACCAATTAATTATGCCAAGAACACAAGAGGTTACAGTAACATGGAACCCAAGTACTCATGGCTGTCTTCGGTTTGTAGTAGGTGAATCGAAAAGCCTATCTTTAATCCGTGGGTCCAACAATCACTGTCATCAATTCATCATTATCGCTTTCATCACACCTCCATCCATGTTATCTAATTGACATTTTATCCCCAAGTCTCGTTGTCTGTCAACATCCTCCTTGTGTTGGCTTTACACATTTTGAGCTAGTTCATTGCATTGAATCCATTAATCTAGTTTTTTTTATGTTGTTAATGGTGGAGAGAATAAAAAATAATTGAGATGTCAAGCAAAATCTACACTGGCTAGCTCTATACCTCTTCCTTATCCTTTATTATATTTGACGATCGTATTGGAGGTACCAAAATGAAAAGGGAAAGGTTAACATGTTCGATTCTTATTTTATTAGCGAGGTCAACTCTTAACAGCCTCTGAATAATTACTCCATTAATTCTCTTGATGGGCACTGATGAACTGTCATTTGAATCGGAGAAATAAGTTTTTGGTCTTCCCTTTTGATTTTTATCAATGCAGATTTAAGATGGTATTAAATGCTAGATGCTTTACGTTTAGTATCCTGGCAAGTGCTTTGGCTTCTAATTTCGTTGGGTTGTCTTCTTCAAATATGATAGGAAATATAAAGGACGGTTACCATGGGAAACACATAGAAGAGTGCCCTTCTTTTGTCACCTTCAATCTTCCTCTTCTCTTCATTGCCATAGCCAACGTGGTTTGTGTAGCCACGTTAAACTTTCCAGTTTCTTACATCATAGGCAAGGAAGGGTACCTTCCCCTCCCCCACACACCACCCCCAGCCATATAGGCACAAGCCACACGAAAAGAAAGGAAAGTATCTTCAACCTATCATCAATGAGGAGTATAGCGACCTGCTACAGTGAACATGCCATCAAAGTTTCCGATTCATATTGCTCAGGTCCTTCAAACCAGGCCTATGTCTCCCCAAACATTACATCTTCGATCCCAGATACAGTTTCCTGTACATACAAAGTGAAACTCTCCCCTCAAAAGCACCTCTTGATCACCCTCACTTGGTGCAACAAATTCATATTCCAAGGCCTCAACATCAATATTAGCAGTGATAACGTCTCTTCTCCTTCAAGAAAAGGTGCTGATTCCGGCCACCAGCTTCAAGAAATTAAAGGCACCAGCGCATTCCAATCTCGCAATTCAAAGATTGAAGTCTTTTGGGATCTGTCCACTGCTTATTTTGATGCAGGCCCTGAGCCGATCAGGGGGTTTTATGTTGTTGTTTTGGTGGACTCAGAATTGGGTCTAGTCCTTGGAGATGTCAATCGTAATGAAGAAGTCAGCACAAACTATTCGAAGACAAGACTGCCACCACCGAGGCCCTCATTGGTTTCTCGAAGTGAGCATTTCTCAGGCAAGACAACGTATTCAACCAAGGCACAATTCTGTGATACAGGAAAGGCTCATGACATCTTGATAAAGTGTGGTGGAGATCAAGAAGATGGATCAAAGAACCCAGTATTGTCAGTGTGGATTGATGATAAGAAGATTTTCCAAGTGAAGAGATTAAGGTGGAATTTTCGAGGGAATCAGATAATATTCTTGGATGGTTTACTGGTGGATGTGATGTGGGATTTGCATGAATGGTTCTTTAAGGAAGAATCTGGGTGTGCTGTTTTCATGTTCAGGATTAGAAGCGGGTTGGATAGCAGGCTATGGCTGGAGGAGGAAGACAAGAATCTGGAGCACAAGGGACAAGAGAGGCCTGAGTTCTCACTGTTGATCTGTGCTTGTAAGAACCCTGGGTGATTCTTTCTTTGGACTGTATAATAGAGCTAATCCTCCTCTCATCACCTTGTTCTAATCAAACAACCTGTATTTACTGGGATTTGTAAACTTATGAGATACACAGCGACTAGGCTAACTTTTCTGTCTGTTTGTGTGATCATTTCTTTTATTCTTTCTTTCTTCTTTTTTTCTTTTTTAATATGTATATATGATTACATACACATGGAGTGGTCGGAGGCCGGAGCCATTGCCCACTGAAAATTTTTTTTTCCCTTTGATACTGTGATAATTTGTGTTTTTTATCAACCCAAAAAGAAAAAACTGTTTCATTAATATTGTGATAATCTATATCACAATATTAAAAGCGTCTGGAAACCTTATCACAATAACAATTTTTTTTCCCTTTGATATTGTGATAATTTCTGTCTGTTAATTTAGTATTGTGATAATTTTTATTTTTTATTTAATTATAAAAGAAGTTGTTTGTTGAGCAAAATAATTTTTATTTTTTCACTGACCTTCACATAATTAAATTTCAAATCTTAATTTTATAAGAGTTAAAATAACTTGTTTTTTATTTATGCAAACCTATTTTTTTTATTTATTTTTCATCTCATAATAATTTTAATTAAAAATCTATTTTTTTAAAATTGTATCTAAAAGTGTTTTTTTTTAATTTATTTTTTAAAACCGCAATCACAAAAACTACGATACCCAACACATATTTAAATCTATTAATTTTAAATCATAATCACAAAAACTATTACTATATTAAAAACAATAAAATAAAATACATGATCGATTGTTATTAGAGGTTGAGAAAGTCACATGACCACTTCATGCACTTAATTAATGTTTGATGGATAATAATTTCATTCTACGGCTCTTTAATTTATTATTATTATTATTAATTTGAGTGTTTGGGTTAGCTTGTGTGTACCTTGACTAATTTTACGGGCCTTAAAGTTAACGATCATATAAACTTTCAGTGACCATCATATTAGTAACTACAGGGCTCGAACCTGAAATCACAAGGAAAACAAACTTCTTAATCTCAAATTCTTATCAGTAGACCCCTACTAGATGGTTTCTTTAATTTTTTATACCATATTCAAGTGGCACCAGTAATTTAAAAAATGGTTCGTTATCATCATCACAAACGAATCACTCAAAGCTAAAAATCTTAGTACATATAATATAAAATAAAAACACAAATAATTTAATTATGCTTTTCCACTCATATAAAAAACTTAAATATATATTAAATGAGAAGAATAGTTAAAAATCCATATTAAATCACATGAAGAACCACTTATTATTGTTAAAAACCTCTTATTACATAATAATTCAAGAGTGGCTATTTAGAGATTTTTAAAACCAACAAGCCTGTACTTGCCGGCTACAGCTTCTACAAGCCAGCAGCTAGTACTCAACGTTTATGCTTCAAAGCTGAGCTCTTTGATTTATTGGCTCTCTCTCTTCCTCCAAGCAACTTAAGTTTATCTCTGTATCCAAAGTATCCAAAACACATAAAGGGTTAGTTCATTTCTTCTTTACCAAGCTTTACTTTTAATTTGAGTTTCAAATATGGAATGCCTTATCTCTTTCTCTCTCCTTTTGAACTTACCATTTTTTAACTCTCTCTCTCTCTCTCTCTCTCTCTCTCTCTCTCTCTCTATATTGTGTTCGTCAGCTCAGAGATTAATGGAAATGGGTTTTCTTTTTGGAACTTTAGTTTGTGAAAAGTTCAAGTCTTTTTTAGTGCTTAAGTAGCAGGAATTGTAGTTACTTAGCTCACAAGATTCTCTGATTGTTATGATGTTTATGGCCATTCCCCTTGGTTCTTGCCTGTTGGCAGTTCATACTTTATAATTTAAAGAGCTCATTAATTAGATGGTTTATTGTTATGATTGAATTGAACTCTTCAGCAAATTCTCACGTGAATAAAACATATACAGTTTTAATAATTTCTATGCAAGATTAATATGATTGAATCATAGACAGGCCATGGACGGCCGGGCTGATACGGCTGAGGACAAAAAAATCTGCCTTTGTCTCGTTCTCCGTCAGCCTAAAGATTGGGTCCTTTTCAAGCTGATTGGATAAGAATCCTTCATCGAGGTCAAATTGCCATTGAAGAAAATATTTGGATAATGCAGTGAAGGATTACGTCACTGCAAGCATATGGAAAACGACGAAATGGTGTCGCATGTACTTAGATCATTGCCTGGCTGTGGGTCGGATGGAAATCTCTTTGAAAGTACCCAAAAAAAAAATAGTAAGAAGCTGTTAATATGTTTTTTTTAAGTAGAAAAAAAATTATATGAGAATTTAACTAATATAGCATGGTTGACTTGACAGGTTCAAAAATAATTTGGATAGCCAATAAAAATATAATTTGATTTTTTTAAAAAAATCAAGATATTTTTTAAAAAATATTAAAACGACAATATATTAAATCAACTTGGAATAATTCGGCTTAACCTGTCATATCTTATACTTAAATCATGAGACCCTGATAACCTTATAGAAATCAAATAAAAAAATATTAAACTCAATTCTCAATTAATTTGATGTTAAATGATGAAATTAAAAACAAAATTCAACTAAAAAATGAGTCGAGTTAACTCGGGTTGACCCGCCAAACATGTCATGGGTCATATCAAAATTTTCTTGGATGTTAGAAAAAACATACAAGTGTTGTTGATGTGTTTTTTAGTAGGAAAATAATTGAAATATATGGGGATTAATCTAATGTGATCTAGTTGACTTAGTAGGTCTAAAAATAACTCGGACAACCGATAAAAATATAGTTTGACTTAAGAAAATAAAGATATTTAAAAAAAAATTAAAATGACAACATATTAGATCAGCTCGATTTAACCTGCCTAATCTGTTAACCAAGTAATGAGACCTTGATAACATCTATAGGAAGAAAAAAAATTATTAAATTCAATTCTCAATCAATTCAATATTAAACGATGAAATTAAAAAAACATTCAATTAAAAAAATGACAAGAAAAACCCGAGTTAATTTAATTAACCCGTAAAAATCACAATCCGAGTTATGAGATCATGATAATTTTATAGAAAAAAATTATGAAACTCAATTCCTAATTAACCAAATGTTAAAAGATCAAATTAAAAAAAAACTGATTAAAAAATGATAAAAAAAACTCGAGTCGACATGGTTAATATACAAAACTCACGAATCGAATAATGAAATAAAGATAATTATATAAAAAATAAATTGAAATAAATTATAAAATTTAATATTCAATAAATATAATATTAAAAGATTAAAAAAAAACTAAGTTTGAGGTTGAAAAAAAAACATCCTTGAAGATCAAAGCAATAAACCTGTTTATTGCTACATTTAAATGTGAAGGACTTTTAATATATATATATTAATAGTGGATGCTTCTATAAAAGATTCTTGTACCCCTTAGGTTTTTAATCTCCTTTCTCATATCCCATAGACATGCAATTTTATTATTATTATTTTTTAAAAAAAAAAAACAAGATAGATTTTCATTGACTAAAAATTCGATACGACCTGACGCATCCTCTTCCACTCTATAAAGATGGGCTGTGGGAGTGTGATAGAATACACAAATATTACATTACTTGTAAATATTAAATATTACGGGGGAAAAAAGAAAGAAAGTTTTGTAGCCTGGTTATAAGAACGGCCTAGCGGGTCGATTTAAGCTCTGTTTAAAAATGAGGTTGAAATTATATTTTTTTAATTTTTTAAAATAAATTTATTAAATTATTTTTTATATTTTTATATTGTTTTGGGATACTGATCTAAAAAATTATTTTTAAAAAATAAAAAATATATATTATTTTAATATATTTCTAAACAAAAAATATTTTAAACGATTTGAAGATCAATAAACATTTATTATTTTTTTAAAAACAATATCTTTAATGTTTTTTCTTAAGGGTTTGAAACATCAGTTTAAGAGTTAAAAAAAAAAAATAGATTGAGGTTAACTCATTTAATCAACTCGAGCTTCAAACTGAGTTGATTCCTGTAATCATGGTTTGCAGCGGATCATCTTTTAAATTACCGGTGGATTTGTGATCCAATATGTCGGCAGTATCCAATGCAGCAGGCTGCCTGCCATGTGTAAAGTCTTGGAATAGCCTCTTTCCATTGGTGATGACATCTTTTTTAATTAAAACAAAAATCAGAAAAATAATGGAAAAAAGAAAACCCTTTTGCTTTTTTCTTGCAAATGGATAAAAAAATTAAAAAAACTCTGTACCCAAAATCAAATGATAACATCATCTTCAACTCAATGAACCTTTCCCATGATCCTGTTTTCGATCCCACAAATGGATGGCTCTTGATCCACCACAAAACACCAGTCAAAACCATCGTCTAGAATCAAACGGTAGATCTAGAATCCAATGTGATTCAACAACTTTAATCCCTTTTCAGAAGGGACCCACCTCAACAATAACGTTGTAGTGGGAAACTATTATAACAAAAACCTAAAAGGGTTTCCCTTTGTCTCTCTGTTTTTTTGACCGTTGCAAAATCAAATTCTTTAAGCAACTCGAAACCTTGAAACTACCAACAAGAATTAAAGAACAGAAAAAAACAGAGAACCAAACCCATCAACAATGGCAGATACTAACGGTTCTCTGAATCAAACCTATCAACAAAACCCTAGTATGCAATCTCTCTTTCAAGCCCTTGATCCTATCTCTCTCATTCTCTCTCAAAATTCTGCAGATTCTGATCATCCGGTGCCTTTAAGGCTGACTACAGAGAGTTATATCATGGAAAGAGGGCCAAGATACGGAGCATATGCCGATTTAAGAGAGACAAAGCTAAGAATGAAGATGTTAAGGCAACAAGAATACGAAGAGAACGATATTAGACAGACCCCACCGAAGAAACAAGTGAAGTTTCTAGAAAATTTGAGGCAACAACAATGTGAAGAGAATGATTTTAAACGAACCCCACCAAAGAAACAAGTGAAGTTTCAAGAAAACTTGGGGAATTCAAGAAAAGGGCTCTCTGTTTTGGCTCAATCTGTGCCTGATTTCTCTGCTACTTTAAGGAAAGAAAACCGGAAGCCACGGCAGGAATTGACACCTCCTTCAAAGAATGTGCTGAAAATGAATAATGGGCTTTTATCAAACTCGAGAGGGAGTAAGTCTGCTAATGCAGGAGAGAAAAGGAATGGTGGGTTGTTAATGGCAAGGAAGAGTTATGCAAGTGTTGAAGAGCTGAAAGGATTGTCTTTGGCTGCAGCAAATGCTATTAATGGTGAAAACAGAGGAAACAGAGGAGGTAGAGGTATTGGTACTGGCAAGACTGTTTTGGGGTATAGACAGTTTTGAGTTTGATCAATCTTATTGCAGTTTCTTAATTATTGTGAGACTTGTTGATCTCTAAATTGGGTTTCGTTCTTTTCTTTTCCTAGTTGGATTTGATTTGATGAAGTTTTTATCACTGCTACTGCTATTTCTGTAAGTTGTATTCTTTGATTGGTTGTTGATTAGGGATCTGTGATTGTAAAGCTCTGGATATAATCATGTTTTACATATGATTATAATAAGTAATACTGGAGATACTTTGTCTTTCTACGATAAAATTGCTTGTTATTATTTGCACAGCAACTGGGTTTCTTCTTTTGTTTTCTTTCTTCCTTCCCTTTTTGGCTGTAAAGCCATGGGGAAGAAGACACTCTTTAATGGAACGGCCAACAAGCATCCTAAGAGAGAGTTCACTGCATAAAATGGAACCTTGAGTTCATTTTCCAAACTTTGCCTCGATGTCCTGTATGTTTTCTAATGATTGCTGCTTATAACTAGCAATTGATGAATATGGAAGCACACAATTGCATGAAAAACAAGCAGGTCTGCTACCAATACCATTTCAGGTTTGAATCCAAAAGAGAGAATTTCTAACAGATGCATTTGTGAAGGTGTAAATGGCATGCCTGTGACTTTACCATGAAGCGACTTGGTCTCGGTATGCCTTGTATAGGGAAAATAACGTTCGGTAATTGATCTTGAGAAGAACGCAGGAAAAGTGGTTGTTTTGTGTGAAACCTAATTATAAACAGTGCTTTTTTTTCATGGGTTTCACAAAGTGATCAAATCTTACAGGATAGCAACTACTAAGAAAAATTACGCAGAAGACCATTTGAAGCTGCTTTTCCATTTGAAAAATACTTGCTCATCTACAACATCTAAGAGCCCTATTAAATTAACACCACCCGTCGTTTTGGACAAAAAAAAATGCCACTCATGGTACACACAGGTTAAGTAGTGGCATCATAATAGAACAAAGTACACCTACAAATTCCAGTACGTTAGCCACACCTCAAAAGGAATCCACCCTGCACCACTCCCAAAGGTCAACAGCAATTTCCTCAACCAAAGTCTGAAGGATGTCCCAGTCAATTTCTGCACCAGTTTCAAATCCTTCAATTTCAAAATCTGTCCATTTTCCCAAGGAATGACTCATCTCCCAATCTATTATCTCATCAGGTATCATCCCAGCAAAGTCTGACCACCTTCTTACCTCCTCACCTATCTCTTGAATCAACATCTCTACATTCATGCATGAAGGTACTCTTTTCCATGCTTTGAATCCAGAGTAACAGTACCGGCTGTATTTTGAATCTAAGCATTCAATCTCACAATCAAGAAGAAACCGTCTGAGTTGAATACCATCTTTGCTGTCTTCAAAACCAAGAAGGCAATTAAGATTTTTCCACATGGCACCAGCAAGAGCTTCATGTCCATCAAGCAGAAGGGAACCGATGAGAAATCTCTTCATTCTATCTGAATTACATAGAGTTGCATTACCAAACAAGAGTTCAGTATTCAAGATAACCTCCTTGGCATGACTGAGCTGATTTCCAGTTAACCCTCCACCAGCAAGATTGATGCTCTGTAATATCCTAGAAACATGGTTGAGAAGATCAGTAGCTATCCTGCTACCTGTTCTCCCTGGTATCAAAGAGGTTGCACAATCCAGAAGATCAGCATGAGTGACTACTGGTTGTGGTTGATCATAGGAGTAATCCATGGAGTCTAGCAGCATCCTGCATCCTAGAATCACAGGCCAAAGTTTTATATGTAAAGAGTTCAAAATATTTGATATAAGATTAGATTAAATAGTGGTGAATGAAAACATAACTTTTTTATCTATTTCAGAAAATTCATATTCAAGGTTCCAAGTTGTTCCATAAAAGAATGCTCATGAGTTTCCTCATTCTGCATTATCATAAAATTCAACTTTCTTACCTGAACTATCATCCAGACTGCTTGAAAAGCAACTGTCATTTGAGAAAGACGCTTCAAGCACAGATCCAGGACTAAGATGATCGCCATCAAGTGATATTCCAACTGAATTCCTCCTGATTTTTCCTTCCTTCTGAGCAGAGTAATAACACAAGCTAGATTTGTAAGGTCCAGAAATTGCCAAGGTCCATTAAACACAAAACATTGCATAAATGTAAGGGATGAACCAGAAATTTATTTTAAAAATCACAAACCTAGAACATAAAACACCATCAAGGAAAATCTAGCTTCATATAAAGCCAAATGTTAATTTCATGATAATGCCAACCTTAAGCCAAATATGAAGTTCAATATAGAATTTGGTAACATTGGCATACATTGCAACTACTTCAACAATTTCACCAGTTCCACCACATGAATTCCATTTATAATCATAGCATACAGGTTTAGGGTTCTTAGCCTCAATATGACCTTGAAATCCTAGGATTAGTTCCATGAATCCTAGTATTTCTGTTCTGTCTATGCATTTCAACTCCAACAAGATCTCTACCTTCTTTGACAATGCGAACATTCCCCATTGCCTCAAAATACTTAAAAAGGCAGCTTATCATTGCAGCCAATAACTAAAATTCAAATGTCTCAGTGCAGTCATATTATTTTGAACTGCGACCATCAAATAATGCATTATGTTAATTTGAAGATTTGCTTGCTGAGGCGATCACTTCAGTGAACCATAGAAAACACCATTTAAGACATCCCTTTGCCTTGCAAACTTTCAATCAAAGCATGTTTTGCCTTCTGACATCATTGGATGCTACCTATAAGCTTATTCAATTCCCACAAATGCTTTCACTCCATTTCTATTAGCTTTGTCCTACGATGTACCATCTTCACCACATCCAATAGTAACATATGTTAGGAATGAGCACCTACAAACCGTTGGACTTCAATTCATATTCTGTACATTTTAATTTATACCCAACTCTCAATCACCAGCTCTACCCACTCTATCTTAGTTAAAAATGCCCTCTTTATCTTACATTCTCCACACCAGTCCGCTGCCTGTTTCCCATATTTAATCATTGTTGTGAAAACCCAGAAAATGAATAGATAAACAAGCACATAAACAAATTTAACATGGTTCGGCTAATTTTCCTACATCCAAAAACTTCCACCATTATTAAAATAACAGTACAACTTCTAAGAAACCCTTCCAAGAAAATAAACTTCTCGATAAATTAAACCCTTCAATTAATCCTCCTAAGAAAACCCTTCAATAAAACCCCTCAAATAGATGCTTTAAATGCCATGCAACAAAATCTTCAATTCTTCATACAAGAGTCTTCTAATAATCTTAGGGCCAAAAACTTCTTATATTACTAACCTCTATTTGTAGAGGTTATAGAAACCCTACTGCTTGTTGCACAAGGAATCCATACTAAACAAGAAATCCCTCTAAATAATGAAACCTACACTAAATAGGAAAACCTATATAGTTTTTACTAATTGGAATTTGATACTTGATATTCAACAATCAAAAAGTTGCTGGACTTCAGTTACCATAACATTGGCTATGAAAATGTAGATTCTAGAGAGTTGGACTGCACTTTTTGAACCTAATCTCTATTATAAACCAATATTTTCATTGAAACCAATTGAGAGGGAGGGAGAAAGGAAAGGCCAACATTTTCATTGAACCGAATAGATACAGGGACTTATTTTGTTTAATAGAAAATAGAAAATAGAAAAATGAGGACAAAACCAAAAGAGTTTCAACTTCAAAAGCCCTACATCTAACCATTGACAACTACTATCAACAAGATGCGCTGTATGGTATACAAATTTCAAACAGCAACTCTACTATTCGGCAAAGTCAAATTTGGCAAGCTTCCTAACTCTAACTATAAAACAAAGACAGCAAGCAATGGGATGTTATTCATTGAGAACCCCTCGAATGAAAAGGCAATCATTAAACAATTTCACTAATTTCTCAGTTTTGTTTGTCTTGATTTTGCCAATTGTATAAGAATTTCAGCCAACAGAAGGAAGCCCCAGAATCAGTTTTCTCCACGCAGGCGTACAGGCTAAAACAGTTCAAAATAGTGCAATATCAAATATGTAGAGCTAATGTAGGCACCAATATCAGAGGGGGAATGACATTGCCATAGTTTTGGTTTTAAGCATTGATGCTTAGTCAAGTCAAAAACCAAAAGTAAATATGAACACAATGTCTGGACCATAAACAGCTTAATAAAAAAGACATCACGATGCCAAAAGATAGAAAACCAACCTCGCAAGTTTTGTCTGCATTAAAAACATGAGCATGTGGAGACATAGGCTGATCTGCAGTTAAAGCGAATATTAGCTCCTGAAGAATCATTGCAGTGGATTTCTTCAGGTGACTGCCTCCACTTATCAATTCATCCTCTTCTTGAGAGGCTAATTCCTTCAATTTTTGCTCTAAAATAGTGCTAAGCGCATCTCCTTTCAATGGCAATTTATTCTGCAAAGATGTTTTGCCATCATTCTCATCCAACACCAGCCTCCTTCTTTGGTAAGAAGCGTTCTTATCAATTTGGTGACTCCTCTCTTTCAGCCCCAAGGAAACAAAATTTTTGTGCCTCAATGGAGAATTAAATGTAAAAGATGCGACATCATCCTCCCTACAGCAATTATTTTTATTACATTCTCCATTAAGTGATCCATTTTTTATACATGCACAGTCCATGGAGCGAGAGCTGGATGCAACCTCTTTTCTACTCACACTATCAGACTTGGTGTTCCTTTGTCTTGTAGACATTGGATTAGCAAATCCAGTACTTTCAACTTGAGCATTGACACTGACTGTCCTCCTCTTGCGCACTGGGCTCCTAAGCTGTGACATGGAATCATCTCGTCTGCTGCAAACTTTTCTGTCTTTGTCAATTATAGAATTATCAGCTAAGGTAGATGCCCTTGGCCGGCCACGACTGATTATTCTTCTGTTCAAAGCAACAAAATCTGTAGCCCCACTAATAGCATTTGCAGATGATGAAGCTCCCTTGCTTCGCAGATTATTTATTTTGGCCCTTGATGGAGTTCTATTTCTGCTTACAAATATCTCATTTTGAGTCTGGATCCTCTGCTTAAATGTAATAAAAGATGACTCTTGCTGTTGAGGTCTGCACTGCTGGCTTCTCGATTGCCGCTGTGATTGACCTTCTTGAGACAGTGGTTTGATAACTGTGATGGTTTGACTTGGTACACGAGTGTTATCCTGTTTTTTCACAGCGATGGACTGTTGGTCCCAATGTCTCTGATAAATTACATTTCTTTCTTGATCAGGAGTGGATGTGGGTAACCTAGGCTTGGTCATTTCTGATTCATGGGAGGACAAATAATTTGAACCCGTGGATGGACAAACAAACTGCTGCTCCTTCAAATTGGGTTCGTCAAACAAATTACCACAATTTTTGTAAGAAGTTTGCCCTATAAAAGATTTACCCGCACCCTCGTTACAATCTTCAATATCTTGTTGTTTCACAATGTTTGGTAACATAATTCCAATCTCCTCTGCCAACACTTCATCCCTGGGACAATAATTCACAGAACTTGAATAAGTAAGAGCACTTTTTGCCCTATTGGTAGCTTGCAACCCAGGTTCCAAAATTCTAGTAGCAGCATCAATCAACCTAGACGTCCTAGATGCATTCTTGGAAGAGGAATTCCTCGGACTCTTAACTGGTGGTGCAAGCTTTGGATGATGATGCTTTCTAGACCTTGACAAAACACCCTTCATTTGCAAGGCCTCAGCTCCAAACCTAGTCACTGCTCGTCTCTCAAACTGTCCTGTCTTTTGAAGCTTTTGAGACCTAGATTCAACCTTTTCGCTCCCTTTCACCACATTCAAACCATCCCTATCAGATCCACTGCGGCATTTGTTAACAAATTTCTCTTCTGTAACATCACAATCAACAGAATTTGAAACTTTCTTGTGCTTATCTCGATGAGCAGCTGGCAAAGAATCAAGGCCCATCAGCCTAGCAACCAAACCAGGAGCTCTCATTTCATGCTTTTGCACTACCATATCACCATTACAATTTTCATTTTTCTTTACATTTGGAAAACCCCCTTTATTCTCATCAGCAATCTACATTTAAAGCACAGACAAGAACCCTCAATAAACTACAGAATAAACAACTTAAGCTCAGTCACAAAGTTAAATCTTTCTTTAGTTAGATAAAAGTAAATGTCCCTCAAAAACATCTATGAAAATCAAGATCCAACTTTGGAAACCAAAATGCGTACCAGGTGGAGCTTTGTTTTGGGCCTCTTCTCATCCCCTCCAAACTTCTTTGATGGTTGTTTTGCACGAGCTGAGCAGCAGCAACAACACAGGCATTAAACAACCAGAGCAATCAAATTTTAAGGATTCTTGGTCAAATGGGTATTTTTGGTTTTGAGATAAATGTACTGACCTGCTGGAAGCAATTTCCTGGAGAAGAGCTTTTTCTTAGCAAACCTCCTATTCCAATCAAATAACTGAAAGAAAATACCAACACAGCCACCAGGCCTATGAGCCTTTTTCTCTGTTATCGCTAAACATGTCCCTGCTGTTTCATTCATCTCTCCAAGAAACCAAAAATCGCTCTCTTTCAAAACCAAACACACCCAAATCTCAAAAACCATCTATCTGGCAAACCCATGTGAAAAAACCCCTTCTTTCCAACAAAACAATGCAATGTAGCTAACCAAGTTAAGTTACCCCAAAACAGCAATAGAACACCAAGTGAGCAAAAAACCAAAACGCCCTACAATGATGTAATGGGAAGGAGTGAAAAGGACAGGAGAAAGCAAGAGAAGACAACCAAGAAAACCCTGTAGACTGTAGAAACTAGAAAGAGAAGAGAAAAAAAGTAGTTTGGCCTACCTGTACTATTCCGTTACTCAATAGTAGTAATAGTATTATATTATCTACATGTCTTAAAGTAAACAACAGGTGATTCTCTTGAACAAAGAAAGGGAAAGATCAGTGAATGAAAGATGTTGATGACGGAGAATAAAAAATGAAAAGACGTGAAAGAAAGAGAGAATCATGTGAGAGATTGGATTGTGCGCAGAGACCAAGAAAATGAAGCTCGAGGGAGTGAGAGTGGGACTGACAATGTTTCGTATAAGAGAAAGAGTGAAAAAATTATAAGAAAAGGTTGTTCTGTTCTGTTGCTTCTGAGCTATGAAAAGGGCTGGTCATTCGTCTCTGGGGAGAGGGAGGGAGAAGGAGATGACGCACGCGCAGTCTAGTGATTCACGGAGGTGGTCAAACGTGAGAGAGCGGCATAGGCTATAGATACTGCTGTGTCTGTGTCTAAGTGACCAATGCTCTCTTCCATGTCACACAGTTTCTTGTAGATTTTTGGCAAGACAGCTAGCTGGTTACCATTATTTGTTTTTGGTAAATTATAGAAGGGAAGAATGATGTTGCTCTTAAGATATTTTCTCACTGTTGAATCGGCTTTGATGTATAGAGATTACCATGCCACATTGAGATTAATCACATCAACTGTCATGCTATATTATTATTAAAAATATTTAAATAAAAAATATTATTAATGACTTGTTGACAAATAGCTAAAAATAAAAAAGGGAAATCATCGTCCACGATGATAAAGTCACTATTGATTGCTTTGTCGGTGTTTATTTTATAAAATATATAAAAAAAATTATTAAGATCATAAAAAAAAAAATTATAATGTTATCGACTAGAGTAAAAAGAGAAATTTTTAAATCTTTTATCTTGGATTTTTACCTGACGTGAGTCTTTAATAAAATATATAAAAAAAATCTAAATGATTGTTTTTATTTTAAAAAATTAATGTTGAGCGATAAAATTAAAAAATATATAAAATAAAAACTAAAAAAAGATGTCAAGCTACGAAAATTTTTCAAACCAGTAACTCGGAATACTAGATCAAAAATATCATATATAAACGATGGAACTTAATTCTCAATAAATCTAACATTGAATGATGAATTATCATTGTTGTTATTATAGCTATTATTATTCTCATTGTTATTATTATTGTTGTTGTTACTACTGTCATTGTTACTACAGCTATCATCATCAATGCTATTATCATTAAGTAATATTATCATTATTATTATTAATGTTATTATTGTGATCACTATTATTACCATTGTTAACCTTATTATTGTAATTATTAGTATTGTTATTGTTAATACTGTTGTTATAATTATTATCACCGCCACCACAACTAATATTACTATTATTTTTATTCTTATCACTATTGTCGTTATTATTATCATTGTTATAGCCATTTTTACCGTTATATATTATTGTTGTTGTTGTTGTTGTTGTTGTTGTTGTTATCAGCACTACTATTACTTCCAATATTATCACTGCTACTACAACAACTATTATTATCATCACCATCATTATTGTTATTTTTTTATTTTTTATAATTAAAATAAAAAAAAATCATAAACTTGATTCAAATGATAAAATTAAAAATCATAAAAACTTTGACAAAATAGCAAATGAAACAAATCAAAAAATCAAAATAAAAGGAACCAAACTAAAATAAATATTATTACTATTGAAAAAATTCATAAATTTGATTTGAATGATAAAATTAAAAACTAAAAAACCTTTGACAAAAAAGCCAAGGGAAAAATAAAAAATCCAAAGCAGAATGACCGAATTGAAAAACATCATATACAAAAACCATAATTGAAGGAATAAATTGAAAAATAAATAAATTAAAAGAATAAGGACTGAGACTATAAAATGAAATGAAAAATTAAAAGAATAATGACTGAAATGAAAAATAAAACACATAAGAAATTGTATTTGAATGGCTAAATTGAAAAAAAAAAATCTATACAACGAATAAGAACGAAATAAAAAATTAAAAGAATGATGGCTGAAATTGAAAATTAAACAACAAAAAAGACAATGATGTACCTTAGTTGTCAAGAGAAATAAAAAAGAGAAAAAAAACAAAAATAAATGATCACCAGCGACAATCTGACCACTGCACGAACCACACCATGTGGAAGAGGAGACGGGTGTATATCCAATGAGACGACGAATAACCAGATTTTGCCACCAAATGACGTCACGCGCGCCATCTGAATGACACGAAAATCACCCACCTGCTAAATGGTAAAAGAGTAATTTCACTATAGCAATTCACAATAAAACTATGTGTAAAACTATAATGAAACTCTCATGCCTTTTTAAGTTTTCTTTTATTAATCTGGAATAATTATTTTCCTTTATTTTTTTACCATCAAACTTTTTTATTTAATTCTTCCATGTTGTATTGATATTAATTGAACTTAATAATTTATTTTAAGTTAGTTTATACAAAATTATTATGATATAAAAAAAAATATCTTCATATTGAATTGGTGATCAATTTTTTATAAAGAAAAACTGGTTTTATCGTCTGAGAAATTTCGAAGATTCAAGTACCATTATTATCAATTAGGGAAGAGAATAGGTTTTTCCTTTGTGGTACTATTCATCCCGTGCTTTAAAAAAAAAAAAAAACAAA
>Ga0307517_10004221_pt1 | contig 22153 bp, 27 predicted proteins | sample 23_EM_MG_FD_194515 | JGI IMG/M metagenome (GOLD analysis project Ga0307517, IMG submission 194515) | Populus trichocarpa ectomycorrhiza microbial communities from riparian zone in the Pacific Northwest, United States - 23_EM | ecosystem: Host-associated > Plants > Roots > Unclassified | place... | reverse complement strand
GGCAACTACTGACGCAGGCCCGGTTGAATCTTGATCCTAGATACAGCGGCATAAGGATTGAGCGGTCATGCTGCCGGGGAGCTCAACCGCCACATTCTGTGCCCCCTATTCCTAAAGCTCGGTAAGTCCTTCCACTTCCTCTTCATGTTGGATAGAATCTGATAGAGTAAATAATAAAGAAACTCATGCTCGTATTTAGATGCCAGTTAATGAATCCTGATCCTACGAATAACAGCATAAGGATTGAGCGATTCAAAATCTATAGCGCTGCAATTGTGTTCAGCTCCCACATTCAATGCAAAAGGCGCCTATTTGTATTATTCTATCACTGGAAGGGGCAATGAAAGAATAACATAGGTCGGACTACTAGTATTTGACTAGTATTACTAGTAGTCCTACCTACGTTATTCTTGATTACCTCATTTATCAACTCTTTGACGCTATCGACATTCCGAGTTTATTTGACAGCCTATCGACCATCTCACTCACGAAAAACCACACGTTTATAGCACCTATTCATATACATTCCTATTTTATTCGCTCGATCAAGGCTGTGGCGGCCGAAATCATCAAACTCTTCATTTATTATCTGACTGATTATTAAGTCGCAAATATTTTGCCGAAGACATAGGCAGCAATGAAAGACACGCGACTCGTGAGTTGGTAGTGGGATCTTCCGCTGAGAATGACCTAGAAATGGATGAGCATTCGATCTGTGGATATAAAGTGAGGAGGACGTACCTCCAAGTCAACGGCATTTTGAGGACCACTTCCGCGGAGGTTCGAAAGGGGTGCTGTGGTCTTCAACGGAGCGAGCGAGACCTAATAATATTAATGTAAAATTGGAAGGTAGTTTTTGAAGTCGCCATCGAGATAAAAAGGTTCCATAGAACATACATCTTCCATGGCGCCGGAGGTGATCTGGAGGGTGGAGCCTGTTTATCTCGATGGCGCCCTCAAAACTTGCCTTCCAAGTTTGATACAAGTTGTTACTTCTCTCTCTTTTTCTGTTCCACTAGATTGATATGATACCGTACAGAAACCCGCAGGTGTATTTCAAATATATTTATACCTATTTCCCGAATATTCATTTATTGACTGATATCCTTTCATCTCGAAACGCTCGGAGACTAAGTTGCACCTTAGCCCAGAGCAACGATGCAACAATCCGGGGAACCGCGCAACCTTCCCTACTGATATCGATAGAGCGTCTGAAGAGATGAACTGCTTGAGTTCATCTAGAAAAGGGTGATAAAACGGAGAGGGAGCTCAACGTGAGGGCGCGCGCGGTTCTTGGGCAACTATGCTCGTACTCCTCGGCGCTGTTAAGGAATTAAATAAACCTTGCTGGGGTTTTTCTAATAGGATTTGTTCCCTACGTGTTCGCTGCATGCGATGTCACGCGGCCGTAGATGCGAGGACGAGAATGGTGGGTAAGCCCCTTCTCCACTTTGGTTGGAATCACTGAGCTCGAACAGGACGCGATTGAAGAGTGAAGACGATGTGGTACATTGGAATATGTACAGGGAATGATGAATGATGAAAAAAGAAGAGTCCATATATGTATTGATACAGTATCGTTTGAGTCTGAGAAATGGAGAGTAACGAATCATTCACGTTGGAGAGAAAAGGAACTAGGATGTGGTGGCGTATCGCAAGGGTAGGCATACGGGTGTAAGAGAGAGGGCGGTTGCACGGTGTAACTGTGCTACCATTTCCGCCAGCAGAGTTGCCATCTGAAAAAGCTGGGAGATATTCAGAATTTCTTCAAGACACGAAATGAACAAGAACGCACAGTTCGGTTCAAAGACGTGAGCCGTCTGAATACGACGGATATACCTCCTGCAACCCACAGCAATTTACGCCGACTGAAAGCAAGTCAAAAAAAGAAGGCTATGAAAAGCAACAGAACCGCCCGTATGAATGGCGATGGCGTTTGCACCCGAAAGCGAGGTCCTGGGTCGGAGTCAATATGGTTCACGGCCCGGTCCCATCACGTGCACCTATCAACGTGAAAACTTGAACACCGTCATGTGGACAATTTCCTCAATCTTCTCGACCTTCTCCCAATATTTCTTCCTGCGTTTAGCCTCCCTTTTTCCTTCTAAATATAACAACCTCATGTCTGCAGAGAAAGAACCAAAATTTGACTGGGCAAATTGGAGGGAGCGTGATACAACAAACGAGTGGGATAAATGCTCCCCTTTCCTGGAGAGCCATGGTGTATTTCTGCTTGGAACTGAGGCATACTTCAAGACGCCTCTTCCTCCATCTAGCCCCGCCCTATCTCCTTTTCTGCCTACTCCTGACGAGGACTTCGTTTACCGCCTTATGCCATACACAGTGAGGCGCAAGTTTTTTTACTCCTATGTACGTGCTTCTTTCTAATTTCTGATGCGCTATCAGCATCCACTCTGCCGAATGGGGGTTGATTCCCTGGGTCGTGAGGTATATATCAAGGTCGTGCAGAGAAAATCGCATGAGTGGCAGATTATGGAGTTTTTAGGTTCCCCGATGATGCGTCCTGATTGCACCAACCACACGATACCAATTGTCTCTATTCTCTGCCATCACGATGGGGAAACAGTGTTCATTGTCCAAGCCAAATGGGGTACAGACTGGTATTCTTCAAGCATTGAAACAATGAAGGAGCTTTATGCGGTTACTCATCAACTGTTGGAGGGTTTGGCCTTCATGCATCGTCATGGGGTGGGGCATGGTGTAATATGACTTTCACTCTACCTTGATATGATGAGATATTGATTTTGAGTTACAGGATCTTCATTTCGGGAACATTCTCTGGAATCACAATGATGTGCGATTAGCGGAACACGCCCCCGATTATAAGAAATTTCAACGCGATTTCGATTTTCGTCTGGGATTTATTGACTTCGGAGCTGCTGTCCGATTTCCCAATGGCTGTACAAACCACTCTATTCCATGCCATCCTAACGTTGGACCATCTGCCCCATACCGTTCCCCCGAGCAAGATCAGGAAGAAGGAAAAACTTTTGATCTGTTTGCGGCAGATGTGTATGCCCTCGGTCAGATCTTCATTAACAACGTTAGTTGTAGTCTCTCTTCATGGATCACCTACTGAGTACTGACCTCCCTTTGCAGTGCAAGCCCTCTATCAATGGTGAAAACATTTCACTTCCATTGGAGTACAGCGCATTGCTGGAGGAGATGACAGCCTTGGAACCGAGCAGCCGACCATCTGCTCAAGTAGCCTTAACACGACTCCAGGCAATAATGGAAACTCACATGTAAGACTACGAAGTAGGTACTTGCGAGCAATATCTTCGTAGTTTCCTTATTAGTGTCAGATGGTCAAATGTCATTTGGTGCCCTGCCATTGTCGAATCAGTCATCAGTCCTCGCTTAATTAGTCTGTCGCTTGACAGTTGAATAAAAAACTAATTACAGTAGGCTCCATGGGATGGTGTGGCTCAATGAGCCTCACGAATAAAGAGAATTAATGTTTATTATTATTGTTACTTGATGACACGGATGAGGGGTTTGATGGGGAGAAGACGGATAGTTAGTGTAGAATAATATAATATAAAGGGGAAATGGGTTTGTGCAGCCGTCGCGGATAAGGAGGGCTGATGCAATATGATCTTCCGCGCATAGATAGAGGATAGATGAAACGGCGAGGCCCGATGAGCCTCGCAGATAATGAGGGTAGATGTAACACGGTAGCACATAAACAAATGGTAGATGAAACAGCGAGGCTTGAAGAGCCTCAAGGACACGGAGGGTAGATGTAAGACAGTAGCACATGGACAAAGGGTAGATGAGACGATGAGAACTCGAAGAACCTCATATTTTAATGGCAACCTCCTACCGTGAATAAAAGTGAGGCTTGTCGAGCCAGACTGTTTCAATTATGAGCTGAGTGATCTAAAAATATCAATATCTTCATCCCTAACACTGTCCCTAGCCCTACGCCTTATCAGCCGAGCAAGAATTTATATCACATCATATGGTACATGTACTCAATTGTGAGCCTCGTCGAGGCTCATCTCTCCATTCCTCCCCTTCTCGAGTCGGTAGCTGCACAATGCCCCGATGTCGTTCCAGATCCCTCAAATTTTGATGACGCCTACTTTGAAATTAGATACATTACCGTCTTTTCAAAGTAAGCCGCCCTGAGTTGAACATTTACGAAGTTAATGTTGTCTTCAATAGCTCGACAGTCTCAGCCTCGACTACTGGAAAATTTACTACTCCTACTACTCCGAGTCCTAGCTCGACCATACCTTCCTTACCACCCAGTCCCTCAGCCAATCCCAAGTCTACGGGCCAGGGTCAGTCGCTGAAAACCATCAACTCCTTAGTTGCAATGATAGGGCTAATATTCCCCATTCTCACCTTCGTATTTTGGTAGTCACCGTTGGACAGTGGAAATCCCTGCTAACTTTATTAATTATCAAAGAAAGCCCTTGATCGACGATTAATATTGTTAGGCTAATAGATGCCTATTGGACCAGCTCCTCGCCATTGTTGCGTCGCTAACCAGTCCTCGTGCATTGTCTTTCCTCCCACATTCGCCGCCGGTTAACTCAAACCTGCAGTAATTTAATAAGTATCAATGAGAGGAGACTGAGTCCTTTATCAACGACGGCGTACCTTGCGCAGTACGTGTATTATCTCCTCCATTTCGCATCTTGCTATTGTATTTTTTGCAACCGCCAAGTCCTGTCGACTTGGAGGGGTGTGGCATTCGGTGGTGAAGAGCAACGCTTTCCCATCAATCCTTGAGCTAGGACCTGCGCCACTGTGATTTAGCAAGGGGGCCAACTCGAAACGACGAACGCGAGATCGAATGGACATACATACCCAGCTCATCGCATTATTCGTTGACCTCAACTCTTGTAGACCCCACCGGTGCTGTCGTTTACGCGTTGAAGAGGACGCGTAGTGAATTTGGAACAGCTCCTCGTTGTCGTCGTGTCAGCGACCAGCCTTCCTCGTTCGTTCTTTTGTCCTGTGCTTGCGCGATAAAGAGAATGCCCAGGTACGTCAGTTGATACGATATGCCAGATTTGAGAGCTGAGGTCATCTATTGTTAGCTCTCGGAGTCATAGAGGTAAGCGGCAACGTACTTTGACTTAGCAGAAGATCCTGAGCTCGAGTGGAGGTAGACGGTTCACCACCCCCGGCCTCACTTAGAACATCTCCTTGCCATCATCGTGTCGTGAACCACTTGTTCGTTCTCTTGCTTCTCGTGTTTGCCGCCAGCTAAGTCGAACCTGCAGCAAATTAATAGGTTGGGGACGGCGTCCTTTATCGATGATGTATCTTGTATATACCATTTCATTGCTAACATCTCTGTACACAACCGCCGCGTCCTGCTCTTGTCCAGGTGGAGGCATAACATTCGTCGATGAGTAACGATGCTTGTGTGTGAATTCCTTGTAATTATTGAGCTCGAACCTGCGCATTACAAATTAGCCATTCCGTAGATTCAGAACGACGAGCAGAAGCCCGAAAATAGGTACGTACTCATCTCATTGCGTGAGTCATCATCCTCTCATAGAGCTTGTTGGTGCTGTCGCTTCCGCGATGAACAGGATACCTAGGCACGCTGATTTACACAGGGCGCCATAGGTGAGAGCTGAATTACTCCGTTGTTAGCCTTCATATCCGTGTAGGCAAGCGGGAACGTGGGTACTTATTTTCATCACAAGGCTGGTACGGTACGTCACCCCTCATAGGTGCAGGTTCATACAATATGGAGTCGTACACGAGAGCTGAGGTAGTTCATCGTTAACGTCACAGTTGTGAAAATTAGTGGCGATGAGCAAACCTTCTGATGGAATTTCGTAGACATCTCGCAGCCCGACTATGTGTATGGCATCGCCGACCGGTGTTGCTCGCTGCAGCCTGTCTATTTCTGGTGATCGTGCTTGTGAATGCGGTCTACCTTAGGTGAATTTCGAACAATCGTACCCAGCGTTGGTGAAGAAAGGTGGGATGTTGTGGGCGAGCTTTGAGGAAGGGAGGAGTGAGCGCCAACCTTTGCTCACACACCTGTCGTCGTGTTTGCCATCGAGAGAAAGGGTTGGATGATGCCCTGGGTGATGGAATAATCGGGATACGACGAGAGAAAGGATGGGTGCGGAAACAATGAAAGTTAGACTTGCAAGTGGGTAGGGGTCGTAAAATAGGCCGATGGTAACCAGATGGCTTGCGCCGCCGGCTAAGAATCCAAAATAGAAATGATGTCACATGTCAACAACGCGTCAACAATCGATAAATCAACAAACACGATCAATAAGCACGATCAACAACTCCCAAAACCCCCCCTGCCTTGCGCGGCTACTCCGCATCCTCAACAGCCACTGCCTTGCTCTCCCCCTCCCCCTGGCCAATTTTTAATGCGTGCGGCCCTTCCCCCACCCCATCCCCCCACCGGGCGGGCTGTCAATCAGAAAATTGCACGCGGAGTCTTACCCACAGGCACCGGTGCGACCTAATGCAAGCTTTCGCCTCGTGGAATTCAGGCAAGCTTGAGCCTGCGGTAGCGAAGTTGTGCGCGGAACCTCACTCAAAGGCATTGACGCAGCCTCTACTTGCCTATGCCCCCCACCTGCGGAGTCTCACCCATAGGCACTGCGGAGGCTCACCGGCATGTACCTCAACCTCCCCCCCCCCAATTCCACCCCCTTGGTGACGATTGCCAGGCTCTCCTTTGGTGCTACCAACTTGACAGTACAGGCGCAGGGGTCGAGGTCCAACGAACCATCGAAATCAGCCTTTACACACCTGGTGGCTACAACACAGCGTTTGTCGAGGGTTGTTAATGCGCGAAAGCGGGCGGGTGCGCGATTCCCAATTATCACATTCCACATGACTCATCCTCAATACAAGATTCCATGAATAGCGTCGTGTGGTATGTTCTAGGAGTCAACTTTGTACCATCCTTGTACCCCTAAGATATCGCCACTGTCGTCATTTTGACGTAAGTCTATTCTAGTTAAGTTTTGTTTCAGATTTGGACTCTAACCGCATCATCCTCAGTCATTCCTGGGCGGGCATCGCAGCATCAACCGCTGGTCACCTATACGGCTCTAACACCCGTAAAGTCCCTGCCCGCCTCCCCTTCCTATGTTTCTAACACCTTGCAAGTCTCTCACTGGTTTCGCAGCTGCCACTGTCACCGCCGCCGCCGCCGCCGCTCTCGGGTGCTGGGGTTTCATCGCGCCCATCTGTAATAGAGGCCATGGCATTACCTTGGCATGGCGAGGCAGTGTTAGACAGGCTACCGGTGGTCAGCCGACGAGTACGGGCGCAGGTGGTTGGTTGGGTTTGTTGGTGATTTCGATCGTGGCAGGCCTCGTGAGAAATGATGTCGCGGCGGCGCTTGGTAGATTTCTCCTTTGATTGACGCTAAGGTTCGCACTGATATTTATGTTCCTTCTAGATCTTGGATCGCCGGATGACGACTTGACGTTGCCTATCATTTCTGGCATGTATACTGGGATTCCTCGAGCTTCTTGGGATGGCGGCTTCGTGGCTGACGTCGTAGTAAATCTTTTCCATTTTGGATCCCGTTCTCTTGGACTCGCGTCATGTATCTACCTATCCACACTATATGTTGTGTTTTCGAGTGTGGCCCACCTTTCCAAGGCATACCTTCGCATCACATCCAAAACTAGATCCCTAACGCACTCCATACCCAAGCCTACCATGTCAATCACTCCATGTATCCTATCTACAAATCGGGGTCTAATAACATACATCCCCAAGTTGACCCGCAACCGCGTCATCGATCTCCATTATTAAGGACGATGTCGATGCCGGGATCGGACTAGACGTGGAAGTCCGCAATCGATATAATTAGAAAGAGGGGGGCACCTGGAAATGCTATAGCATTACTGACAGCAATATCCTTAGGCGCAATTGGGAAATTCATCAACCTGTCTACGTTTTTGCATTTAGCTCTCAAGGATGCCTTCCATCAACCTCACGATGCGGGGTCTCCGCCCGGGTCCCCGATTTCTCTACAGCGCCCAGCCCTCGACACCGATAACCATCACCTCGTCGCCGCCATCGCTCTCTCCTGCACCCCCACTATGTTTTTCCGTATTCCCCTCTTTCGTCATCTTGACGGAAGTCGCAATGGTTCCCGAACGTCGACTCCTGGGCGCTGCTATTTCCGCTAAATGAGACAGAGCACCTCGAGGAAGATGACCAACAGAAAGGCCACGATAACCCCGCTGCAACGTCCGGACTACATTCGGTGGCGACAATGGATCTGGATGACCGACAAGGATTAACGCGGGTCTTCGATCACTAACTTAGCCTTCCTTCGTTGGCTATCGACGTTGTGGTCACGATGATAGGCGCATAGGAGGAAAGGGGAGGCGGAGGAACCACCAATGTCAAAGATGGATCATGGTGGCGATCTGGTCTCGTCGTCCCATCGCCATCCGCCGCACATGTTGACTCCAAGTGTAGCCGTCGACCCGGCCCGCCCACCGCTCTCTCCTCGCACACTACCCTTCACCTCTTGCTGTTAAAATGGCCTCTCCGCCACCGCCGTCAACTTCGTCGGGTGAGCCACCACCACTCTGCTGCTGACCGAGTCCCGATAGCTCACCTTCCTCCAAACGATAGGGTTGGTGGATGGAGTGGCTGCAGGCGGTATCGCCTCTGCCCGTCCTGTCCTATCCCGTCACCGGGGCTACCTTCCTGATGCTCTTGGCCGCTCATATCTCTTCGTTGCACCTCTTCTCAGCGATCTTCCACTCCCCTGCCTCTCCCGCTCCCCTGCCTCTCCCGCTCCCGCTCCCTCCCCTCCCGCTTCCTCCCATCCACGGCTCCAGAAATCGGACTGCTCCCTTGGTTCGTCTCCGTCGTGCCGTCTTCGCCGTCGTACATGCATCACACGGCATCCTATATCCCATCGACTCCTTGTACAACGTCGAACCTGGAGCGTGATTGCTGTTCCGCATATAAAGCAAGAAACGGATGTCGAGTGGAACTAAATCGTTACTAGACGAGTAGATCGCTGCGTCATGTTAGCCAAAATTCCAGTTCCGCTCTCCTCCCTTGCTCTATGTATGCCTTCTTGGTCCAATCTCAGCCGTGCGTAGTGTAGGGACATGTTAGATGGCATATAGCTGCCACCTATACCACGCCCTCGATTCCTCGTTCCTCACTCTCCTAATCTGCGTGATATGGCCGAGGAGGTAAAGATCAAATTTGAACTTCCCATCCGTTCTTGGAGTTCGTTTAATTCAGATTCTTCGCTCATAGCCAAATTCCTCATAGTTCAGACTAAGCCCATCCGGACGCCAACGTTCAAAATTTCTATCCAATCAGCGCCACTCTTTGTGTACTCATCGATAGGTGCTCTCTTGCCTCAGAAAAATTTGCCTTGTTGACGTTCATACAAATTTCAACATGAACTGCATACGGTACTCCATAGAATATCTCCTCAGGCCCTACAGAACTGGTATAGTAGCCAATTAACCAAGAACTTGTTTCCTCGTCAAGCATGAAACAAGTCGTTTGGCACATGGTACATCTAATTAACGTCTCCCTGAAGAGTTTGAATCCTTCATCAGCCAACCATGAAAAAGGGCAGTTAACTTGATCCCTCTCACCATGCCATTGGGGGGCCCTCCCCAGTCGAATATGGCAGGTCAGGATGTAAGTCCTTGCTACAGTCGCATAAACTAAGTAGTGGAATCCAGACAGCCATTTTCATTCTCACCTCTTCGCTGCGTACCCAGTACGAATTCGGACCATTGTCAAATGCATCGATTTTGTCGGGCTGTTGGAAACGAACCACGCCTTGTTGTCAACGCAGATATGTGAAAAAAACACCCTTAACTTACTTGGGGGACATGGACAGGCGCCGCCCTTGCATAAAGAAGCACAGCCCAAATTAAAGCGATGTTGACGACAAATCTCATGGTAGGAGAGGATTAAAGGATTCACACAATGCATTCTACTTCGTTTTGGCCATGTTTTATAGCGCACCGCTCACCCCTGAAAGTGGAAGGTCGACAGGGTTTACTGACCTATGGCCATGAGGCGAGATGACGTCGAACCGCCCATGTCCTGTAATGATTACAAGAGATTCTGAGCTATGTGTCTCCAGGGTTACGACCTCTCCCTCCGGGTTCTAAACGTCAGAATGAATATTCCGCAATCCACTTGGATAAGAATTATTACGCCAGAAGGCTGAATTTGGCACAATTGAGAAGCTCACGGTGGAGTTGCACTTGACCAATTCAATTCGCTCTGCATATGCCATGCCCGTAGCAGAGTGTAAACAGACGACGCCGGATGTTTCAGACAATCCGGACATGGACACCTCGGTGGAAACGGCCAAAGAGACTTCCAAATTGGATGTGAGTCTTTCTATCGGACTGGGGAGCATGGAGATGCGGCAAAAGCCTCTCCGCTGCCCTCAACCCCTTACTTCCTCGACTATTACTTGCCAGGTTTTTCTGCGCGCTGTTCAGATGGCTTCATTCATAGGCAACAAGTCTGTAGAACACATGCCTCTCGCCGTTGAACCCTCCACCCAGCACCTGGAAGAGGACGCATATGAAGTGTATCGCCCAAGACGTGTTATGACATGAGAGAACCGCCCATGTCCTGTAATGATGACCAGAAATTCAGAGCCATGTGTCTCCAAAGTTACAACCTCTCCTTCCGGGTTCTAGACGCCAGAATTATTCCGCAATCCACTTGAATAAGAATTATTACGCCAGAAGGCTGAATTTGGCGCGATTGTGAAGCTCGCGGTGGACTCGGAGTTGTTCTTAGCCGATTCAATTCTCTTTGCACACACAGCCCATGATGTCCGTAGCAGAGTGTAAACAGACGACGCAAGCGATTTCGGGTGTTTCGAACAATCCGGACATCTCTTACTTTGTGCACCTCGGTGGAAACGGCCAAAGAGACTTCCAAATTGGATGTGAGTGATCGACAACCTTTCCAATGGATCGAACCAGTACGGAGATGCTGTGAAAAGGGCAAAAGCCTCTCCGCCCACCTTCAACCCTTCGACTACTTGCCAGGTTTTTCTGCGCGCTGTTCAGATGGCTTCATTCATAGGCAACAAGTCTGTAGAACACATGCCTCTCGTCATCGAACCCTCCACCCAGGATCTGGAAGAGGACGCATATGAAACGTATCGCCCAAGACAACGGCCCCACATTATGCCAACACGAGAGAAATGGTTGTTTTTTGTTATCGTTTTGCAAGCGATGGGTCTATTGGGAGGCATCCTTATCTCGAAGAACAAAGAAGTCGCTGCATGCCAATGTCGCCCTCAAGGTCTCCTTTACTGTTGAGTGTTCCTTCGCTACTGGTATCGATTTGCAAACCTACTCGTTTGCTTTTGCAAATACAGCACCTGCACAATCCATAGTTGAATACGAGGTCAAATCGTTTACGCCTGGCAGGGAGCACAAAACGATCTACCAGGGCTTGTCCGATGAGGCAGATCGCGCGTGGGAAGACCTCTACAATCGTACGCTGAATCGTTCGACACGCGCTATCGGGGATCTGCTAACACTTTTCTGAAGATGCGATTATGAAGATTCCGAGAAGTGAAGCTGTTCTTCTACCCAACAAGACCTACCCCATTCATGATGAACCGGGATATTATCTCGGTAGCCTCGACGTATTTCACCAATTACATTGCTTGGTGAGTAATTGTCGTTTCTTCAGTTTCCAAAAGGTGCGCTTAATACTTAATTTGTGATAGAACAATGTCCGAAAGGCACTTCACCGTGATCGATATAAGGATGACATGCACTTGGACGAAGAGCACGTGTCGCACTGCATCGATACAATCCGTCAGTCCTTGATGTAAGTGTTCCCCTTTATTAGAGCGAATTCCCGAAAATGAGGTGATTGACAATACCCGTTTGTGTAGGTGCAGCGCTGACATATCGGTGAATGTATGGCAGTGGAGTGCCAAGCTTTCAGCGGTGGTAGGGTATAGCACACAGGCGCATACGTGCCGGAATTTCGAAAAACTGAGGGATTGGGCGCGGTTGAGGCGGCTGCACAAATGGATTGACACACGGTTATTCGTGGAGGATGACTTGCCGGATCCCCCCATTATTGGCTGAATGACATTTGTTTGCAAAGGATATATTTCTATAGCTGGTGGCTCTGGAGATTTGGATTTGACGGTTTTTGTTTTCCAATCTTTGAATTCGAACGAGGGGATGGTAGCTGGTAGTTGAATTACGAGTCTTTTATTTATAAAAGCTCGTTTTTACACTCAGCTTCCAGCCACATCAAATTTAAAAATGTTCGCCTGGGAAACTTCCGTTTTTGGGAATATTATATAACAAGTTGTGCCGGGCATCGGCACTCATTATTCAGCCGGAAAATCATTGTGTCGGGAGTCTTCGCTGCACCACAAACACCACAAGGTGCCCTCTCCAAGGGATGTGAGCCCTTTTGGATGAGGTCGTGCGTTTTCCTCTTCACTCTCACTGACAACCTCCGAACCGCAGCCATAACACAACGCGAAAGTGTGCAACCCCTTCCGCATCAACATCAATGACAACGGGAGCCATTCGTCAATATGCACAGTGCAGCGATGTTCACGAAAATCCAACGACATTGACGATAACCCAATGACATCGACGAGAACTCAACGACATCGACGACCACCCAGTCATATGGACTGCCACCCAACATCCATCGCTCAGAACCCAACAACATCAATGACAATTAACCACGCAACCACATCCACAACAACCCAGTCACCTCTCGTATATTATATCTCCCCTGCCACTGCGATTGTGCCGCTTAGCCAACCTTGTGCTGGATTCAGAGCCAACCGGTGATGCGGACAACAACGTGAAGATGAACTGAAAGTCCACCACTAATGGCAGCCATTATGGGTGGATCGAGTGGACGGGGACCATCAAGAGACTCTAAGTTCTCTAATTATTGACGAGGCTTCACCTCTAGTACTCAATTGATGGCTCATGAGTCATATACGATTTCTGAGAGTATTCTGTGTTTAATATTAATCAATCAATTTCCATTTCAATGTATGTCTTGGGTTTTTGACACCCGTTGGGAGAATTCTCATCATCAGTCCTTGTGAGAGAAAGGTTGGTTAAAAAAATAGTGTTCGTATGTGATTTTAACGATGGCGCTTGACCTACTGAGTACCCATTTCAAAAGAATCTTATATCTTGTCTACATTACCTGCTTACATACGCTTCTGTGCTTGGCGTGGGATGCTTACATAGTAGGGAAGTTACTTCTCTACAATGTAAGCATCCACGTAAGTAGAAACGAGGGAAGAGGAGGGAAGAGGACGCAGATTTGCACTATGATATATATACAATGCGGGTGATTCTTAGGCCGATGTTTCCAAGTCCGCACCCGGGTACCGGTCTTCTCATGATCCCTTATCCGGATTCCGCTGTGAGCACAGCCACACACCCCTATCACCAGGGCCAGCAGACAATAGACACACTGTCGTGACGTGGGCCCTATGCCCCTCACTCTCGTTTGGTGCGACGAAAGTATCAAGAAACGGTAAACCTGTATTTACTATTTTGTTTGGGTGACTCAGGATATTTTAAGTTGCATGCGAGAGATATGTGCCAAGGATTAAAGTTTAAAGTTGTTTCCTCCATATCCAACTGAATTACATTTCTCCGCCTAAGGGTATATATTGTGTAGTTCGCATAGAACTGTGGCATCAGAATCTGTAGCATCAGAATCGGCATCACGTGAATGAGGTGTACACAAAATAATATTATTATGTGGTATAGCCAGGTGGCGATCTGTGGCGATCGATGGGGTGGGAGCGGTCCGATACACCGTGATCAACAAGGGGTCGGGAACGTTCAACCAGCTGATAAATTTGGAAGGCATCATGTGCCATGATCAACACGAGCGGGTCTTGTGCGGTAAAACATTGTGTAATTTGTGTTGCTTGTAAGTTGTTGATCATGACGATGCTATAAACAGAGCCGGATAGTTTGTTGCTTACCCCCGCCGAAAATCGATCCAGTGATTTACATAATTTGGTACCTCGCCAGAGTTTGATATGCAACCCTACTGTGAGTACTTGGACAGTTATCCAGTGCGATTTACACTCTACATAATGTTACACCTTGTACAAGAGTCTTCTCCTTTTAATCAAGGTCGAATGAATCCCGCTCCAACAGATCCTCGACATTGCGCTTGTGACCGACTGGATGGGCTTTTTCGGGATGCTTTTGCTTCTGCCACGCTAGGGCAGTTTGAACCTTCCACATTGGATGGATTGGTGGTTTTTTGGGCTGCTGTTGCTTGCGCCCCAGCGCCACCTTAGCTCGCATCTTCGCATAGAAGGAGGGTGGTAGTCGCTTCTGGTCTGCCTTCCGCTTCTTTTCCTCGTCATGGGCTATCTTGCTTGATGGATGAGTAATCGTCATCCGGCGGGCCCCGCCGTCAGTGACGATCCTTCGGAGGCTTGACCAAAAGGGTTCGCGGGCGTCGATGTTCCTGTCGTTCACGTCAGCTTAGTGGTCCAGCGGCAACGGAAAGCATGGGAATGAAAGATAACAAACATAAATCTCCGCTATAAGACAGGTTTACACTGTAATGTTGAATTTCAATGGAAATAATGCTCCACAGTACACAACACTATCGGTATGTGCCAGCATCATTTATTCGGGGATTGGAGCACCGCACTTACATCTAAATTTTCTCCAGATTCTGCTCATTGTACCCAGCCGAACCCGGTCTCGCCCAACGGGATGTTCATCGGTTTCCCTGCACTCTCCGTCTTGAACCATTTAGACGAATGGGCCCTCTGCACGAATACCATCGCGGGAGGCAGGTTGGACGTCGTGTTCTCGCCAATCGCGAATAGCCCAGACTATAGCCTCTCGCAAAGCCAGAATATCATCCTTCAGATGTCGCAACCGTACGCGTTCATCCCATCTTCAAATTGAGGCTCTTGGAGTAGAGGAACGTACACGCTGTATATTTTTTTCATATCTACAGTACATAGTCACTGAAATTACGACCAGTTTATTGGTTCGTGGCTTACCCACCATTTACATATGAAGCCTTTCCTCCTCTTCGTTAGAACACAAGCACGGGGGAAGGTATAAAACGAGGAAAATAGGCCCGATGACGAAATGCCTCGGCTGCTTCATTGGGGTCACGTCAAATCCATCACACTGATCAATCACCTAGATCCTTAGTGTCGTTCCGTTGTCCCCGCTCATCCTGAATGCGTCCTAAGAAAAAGCTGTACAAAAGGAGGGTTACTCAACATATGGGTTGCATAGAAACCATCATAAGCCTATATGTGAATCACTGATACCACTGCCCAAGGGGTTCCAAAAATTTAATCCAATACCCTGGGTTAGTGGTTTATCTCGTCATTGTACTTGAATAACCTCCCCGACATGATGTCCTATTTAGATGGAAAAGATATACGCGTTAGAGGGGAGGCCATCCGTCTGCTCGATGATTAGGAGCGCTGTTGGAACCGTGGCCTGACCCGATTAGATTAGATCTATACACGTGATCACGTGCAGTTTCTGTCAACCCGGTCGGCACCGGGCAACCACAAGTTGATTGCATTCCATCCTTGCGTCTGTCCATCGTGTTGTGCCCAGAAGATTTGCCGTCTCCACTGTGGGGCGGCGACGTCTACTCTAGTCGGGGCTACGGGAATCTCGCCACGTTGGATGACCTGAGTCACAGTGGCTGATTCATTTACTTGGAACGACACGATGAACTCGAACAGAAGCGATTCAGCGCCTGCCTGAACAAAATCCCCCACACCCAGTCGAAGACGTTTGACCAGTAACTTACAGAACATAAATCCTGGCGACTGTATACAATGGTCATGATGTTGGGTCACGAATAGCATGGTTAGCGAATCCACCACCAACCGATCACGTTTATGTCGTACGCTCATTTACTTGCCAATGCACCCTATGTCATTCTTCAGAAGCTCCTCCTCCACCATTATATCGCCCGCCATCTCAACACCTACTCCCATCGTCTTTGGACACTCGCATCCTATACATCAGATGGCAATATCCCAGACAACGACTTGCTCCATCCCTTCTGCTCGATGAACTCGACTGACATTGGGCGGCGACGCCCGTTTGGCTGGTCGTGTACAGTCCACTCGTACCTCTCGCGAGCTCGATATCGATCCCCCAGCGCAATTGTCCTAGTATGACAAGCCGCCTGGCCAATCCAATGCCGTGGCCGAGGAGCAGTCTGCACTCTGCCGAAGACTTACCGGTGGTTAGAAATCACCGGTTCAGGGTTGCAACACTACTTGGCCATCGGACGAGCTGGGACCTCATGTTCTGATCAGTGGCACTGGCAGTTAGCATATCACTGATTCGCGATACGGTGCCTTGCAAATGAAACTGCCAACCAATTTTTATAAAAACCTCAAACTTGAAAGCCTAAAGATTTGTGTGGCCCATCAGCCGCAGGTCATTGCCGGAACCGCGCTGCAAAAGTCTCCCATTTTCCATCACTTTTGAGCTGACACTCCACTGCATTCGTCCAATATATTATGCGGAGTAATTTTTGCGATGGAATTTGCATCGCAGGCGCGGTACATAGAACTCGACCTTGGGAATGCTCCCATCAAGTTTGTCAGCACGTTGATAAATTGGGTTAGCTGTTGCGTTTGCAAGGCACTATAGTTTCTACCAAGTTTCTACGCAACCCACATTTTAACTAACTGTTTTTTCGCACAGCTCTTCCTCCCTCGCGACGCGCTCAGGATTACTGCGAACAACAGGCATCCAGGCGATCTGATTCTGTTGGCTTATGATTTGACCCCCGATAAATAAAGCCTGTCATCGAGGCATTTCGTTATCGGGCCTACTCCCCTGGTTTCCTACCTTCTTCCCTGCTCGTGTTCTAACCAAGACATAATCGGCTGACATGGTTCTGTATCCAGAAGACCAATCGGCATTGTTGATCCACGAATTATTTGTGATGAGATTGGTGACAGTGCGTGTTTCTTCCGTTGCGCCGACTCAGATTTAATCATCGTGGTCCCATCACTGGCCAGAATTTTGAAGGTTAATTCTGTCATTAGAAGATAACTCTGAGGTCTCCTGACACTCGCGACATGTAGTCGTGGCGTCTGTGATGTTTATTTGGGACTACATCCTTACCTTCGGAATGGAGGTCGATCTCGTGTGGAAATCAAAGTGGAATGTCATGAAGGGGCTGTACCTCCTTCAGCGCTATGCACCTTTCATTGACACCCTTGGACTTGTGTTATACCGTCAGTTTAGTTCCTTTCTTATTTTTGTATGTTCATTTTTTCTTAGGTCAAACGGGGGAAATTTTGACAGGAACTACATGTTGGAAACTATCTTACGCGTCTGGAGGTTTGTCGACCCGTCCTCGCATCAACAAAAAATTGAAGGAACTCATTTTGTGTCCAGTATTCATGGTTGTTGGGCTCGCTGCATCAGAAAGCAAGTTCAACCCTACACTCCTAGTTCGGGGGTTACTGATTGGCGTCTACCAGTGATCCTCACCCTGCGGACATGGTCCGTGTGGAATCGAAACAAGCGGTTGTCCATTGTTCTCCTCATTCTTTACAACCTTAGCTGGGCTTCGGTTCTCGTTATCTTCGTCCGATTTATGAATTCCGTCACATGTACGTCAGATTTAGATTTTGTTTCTGACTTTCATGGCTGATTTATTTCACGGTAGTTGGTGCTCTGCCCTATCCAGGATTCATTGGATGTTTCCTGACGTACGCCAACCAAGAAATTGCTTTTATATGGGCCATACTGCTTATCTGGGACGCCCGTAAGTGTGAATATCTCATTCAATGTCGACCTTCCCCTAATTGAAGAGGTAGTGTTGTTGATGCTCATGTTGGTACCTGCCATCCAAGCGTGTGAGAATACCTGTTTTGACGATTGGTTCAGCGCGCTTATATTCTCAATATCAGACAAAGATGGGGGAAACACCACTCTAATTAAAGCGGTCTATCGTGACGGTAAGTCGCTGGGATCTGGTTGGTGACAAGTCCGCTAAATGTTGGACGTAGGCATTCTGTATTATTTATATCTCTTCGGTAGGTCTTGGGCTAGGAATGAACACATAGTCACTTATGATGCTTGCCAGTCCTCTCGTGTATCAACATCATCGTTGTTAAAACCCTTCCCGTGAGTTTGGGGGTTCCCTTCGATTTATCTTATAGTTTTTAATCAATGTTCGATTGCAATGGCCAGGATCAATACCAATCCCTCTTGTCACCGTAAGCAGCAGATTTAAAACTTCACAAAAAAAATACTCATGCAACCTAGGGTGGAGAGACTGGTACATTCAATGCTCACAAGCCGGGTACTTCTTCATATTCGCGCTCAGGCAGGAGATAATACTGGTTGGGACGGACTGGTCAAATCAAGTAAACTTGTCTTTCATGATGGTGAGCGGCCACCAACTTTCCAATAGTTGGATCTCGACAGCAAGTGTTATCTCTACGGCTTAGGCATTTTTCCGATAGTTTGTACCATTCAAGGGCCAAGTGAACTATTGTTCCACATTCTGGGTTTCGGAGAAATTGTTTACTGGATGGTATTATACTACTGTATCTTGTTAGGACCAAAATCCTTGCCTCTCCTATGTTTTACTACATTACTTCTGTATAATTCGATCGTTACTAGAGACTTCATCTATTTATTTCAATTTTGTTTCTTTCAATTGTCCTTCGGACGTTTGGTCGACAGCAACATCCCGTTTACGATGTTCAATTCATTGTTGAGTCTTGTTTGAAAATCGAGGAAAGTTGGAAGGGGAATGGAATGGAATGCGCACGGCCTTCGTGGGTGCGAATCCTTGGCACGGAAGATCCCGGTGAGCTTTTCTTTCCCCACCGCATACTTGTCTTTCTCCCATTCACATCTGCACCCCTCTCCTTAAAATCGATTCGCACCGCCCCTGGTCAACTTCACGTTGAAAGGCTGATATTTGGAGAGCGCTAATGCGCTAATGCGAGGGCGTGAGGTATCCTGCTCAGTCCCATGCCAACCAAGCGTCTGTTTCGAAGGTATGAGGACACGTCGCCGAAGTCTGAGGGTTGCCTACATGGTGATATCAACTACTGTGCTCGACGGTGCTGAGATGAATCAGGAATTCGGAGAAGGAAACCGGGTGGGAGTGGGTTAGGGGCGGCAGCGAGTCATGACACATATGGTTTACAGCCACATTCAGAACGATAGGCCACCCCAAATCGTATAGCTACAACACGGATCAGAATATTTTGATCCCGGTATCCTCGTACTCAGGTGGTATGTAAATTGATGGCTGCACTGAGTTTGAAGTTTGATATCCCGCTATCTGTGTAACTTTTTTGATCTGGCCTATCGTTATGAATGTGGCTGTAACGGTTAGTGGTTCGACTCGTCACTGTACCCAACCTCTTCTCCGACAATGTCCTATTTAGGTGGAAAAAAATTATTCGTTAGGGAGGAGGCAATCTTCTACGCGATGATTGGGAGCGCTGTGTGGGGTCGACGTATACGCAAGTCGGCCCGGGTCAGCGACCCGTTCGATTCACTCAATTTCCTAACTTACCACTCGTCCTATATATCCCAGGCAACGACTTACCTCATCCCTTCTACCCGATGAAGTAGACCGCCATTAGGCAGCGACGTCCACTCGGCTGGTCGTGTCCAGTCCACTCGTACCTCCGGCGAGCTCGATATTGATCCTCCGTGCAGCCTCGCCTACGCTTGCCGAATGCCACCTACCCGCGATACTGTGAACCTTGTCGAGCTTGATGCGTTATGGATAAGAGGGATGGGAAAGCAGAGGAATAGTCCAGATGGGTTAGAAAATGTATAGCGGAGAGCAAGAAGCGTACGTGGCCCTTGTTACGTCTGTGTATTGATACCCTGTTTTTAAATAGTGTGCCTTTATATATCCCTATTCCGAGGACCCTGGAAGGGCAATACGGCGAATTCACTGATACTCGGTATCAATCCCATGTAAAAACACTGAGCGGAGGCGACCACCAGCTCCCAATGACCAAAACGGCTCTTGCATTTACCTCGGTTGAATGATTGATTCCCACTCATCGCGATCATCATTGGCCCCTCCCTCCCATCCGTACATGATGTCCCAGGACGCTTGTTATTTGAGACTGACGTCCGTCTCGCGTCTCGAGTCTTCTCGCAGAGGGATCGTAAGGGGGCTGGGGTACTGAGTCCCTTTCTTAATTTGCCCTAGTCGGATCCTCAACGCGCCTCCTAGCACAAAGGAACTGGGCAGAAGATGGGATGTCGTATCGAGTTTCCTTATTCTCGAAGGCCCGCACTTACACATTCTCTGGCGTTTTCGGGTGTCTGTCAGTGCTCGACTAGCTTCCCAGCGGGTAGCTGTGTAATGTAGTTGTGATGCGACACAGGGTAAGGAATTCTGCGAAGCAGACGGCAAAGGGAGGAAATTTCTTGCAACTGGAAGGGAATAGATAAACCCTAGAGAATGACAAGAGTCCCATGACAGAATTCCGACAATCGTTTTACCGGCGTCCGATGCAATGAGTTGTTCAGACTCGCGGCGCATATGGACAGGGTGGTGAATTGTGTGTTGGTATCAGTTGGAGTTAAATGATGGGTAGATAATCCGAGCCTCCGGTTGGCTGAGAATGGGGGATTCCTCGGTGTGGCTGAAGTAAATCTATGGAAATTGTGAAGGGAGGTCGAGGGTAGATGGTTGCTTGGTCGTGATTGGGTCAGAGGATCAACCAGGGAGCCGTCAACTCATCTGGGCTTTGATTGTACTGCCATCATTCACCAAGAATCAACGTTGATCGCGCTACAATGGGAATTGATGAGGTTGACATAGCTATGGCTGTTGGCACTGCTTGATATAATACAGCAGTAGCGACCATCTTGACGGGTAAGCGATACTGACACGAGAGGAACTCAGAGATGACGGGAATCGACTAGTCTTTAAAGACTCCACGCCAGGACCTAATCGACTGGGGCGAGTAATCATCGAGTAGGTAAACAATAAGGAGCGTCTGCAAGTTGCGTGAGCGAGTAAGGGATATTATGCATGATGTATATGATGTAGTTAGGAGGGAAAAGGTAACCGGTTCGTTACAAATGATGTTTATGGGTCATGGTGAGAGGAAGTGGTGGAATAAGGACAGTGTCTCACACCTCTCCTTCTTGACCGGAAGGGCTTGAAACTGGGATGTTGACCCTTATCTGGGCCACCACTTGCTCCGATCGCAGTAACGTTGATGGTACGGCACGGCCTAGGGCAACGCGATAGACAATGAGGAGCGGGGAGATAACCTAGTGGTATAAAAATCTTAGACATGCATCAGAAACCCTCGAGTTCCAAGTCACCTACACAAATATGAGGGATGATGTCAAACATTACTTGACCCCCATGCCCCGGGCCAACGAATCCCAGAATGGTGAACAGGCTGCTGGCAATAACCATCAGTGCTGAAGATTCAACGCACATGGTGATAATGTTGGTGTAAGGAGATCCATATTCCACTCCAAGGGTATTTCGGATGTGTCTTCGATAGTAAACAAGTCGGGAAACGACCAATGCTGCGAGTATGATATTCACAAGAGCGGAGAGTGAACTGAATACTGGGTAGGCGAATTGAAGCTTGGGGATGGACGTCACTTGGTCGGAGACCAACACCATGACACCGCATACTATAGATTTTTATGAGCAATTTCAATGGAAATAAGAATTGGCCTACCAAAGGAAGTGAATGAAAAGAGTGAAAGGAAGACAATTATTCCAACCCTGAGACCTCTGGAGACCTCCTGATACAAGACAAGACAGCGCCATATCTGTAATTGCATTGTAAATCTTTGTTTCTGGAAAATAATTAGAATCCTCACCATGAACCCATCTGCTCCCCACATGGTCACTGTGACAGGGATTGCGAATGAACGATAAAAGAAGTTGTTGATGATGTCTGGGGTAAGATTATTCATAAGTGCACAAATCGATCCCATTATACTCCAGGTGCTGCTTAGGAGCATGACTATAACATAGATGGGGAAAATAATTCGCATCCGATTGGGATAGATGTCCCGTTTTTTCAGGAGTAGATGAAAACAATTTCCAGAGAGAACGATTACGATTCCATAGGCAATCGCTGAGAAGA
>Ga0307517_10004220_pt1 | contig 22166 bp, 35 predicted proteins | sample 23_EM_MG_FD_194515 | JGI IMG/M metagenome (GOLD analysis project Ga0307517, IMG submission 194515) | Populus trichocarpa ectomycorrhiza microbial communities from riparian zone in the Pacific Northwest, United States - 23_EM | ecosystem: Host-associated > Plants > Roots > Unclassified | place... | reverse complement strand
GCTCATGGTCGCCGTCGGTGAACAGCAAGGACAAGAAGGATGAGCCGCATGTCCAGCCGGAGATCAAAATCACGCCCTCGTAATTACACTGAGCTGGTCACGGTCCAGTCCACGCTTCCTTGTTTGGACGACGTGTCTCTCCTCATTAACGACCCCTCTTCATCTCATCTCCCACCATCCGTGTTTCGACGCGTTTATCTTAACAAACCATGGACGCTCCGTCGTCTCCCCCCTTGCCAAGGTCTTCTATGCCCCCAAGCAGCGCCCCAACCCCGATCAATACCAATTCTCCAAGCGCGTCCACTCCGAGAGGCAGGCAGCCTCCCACCACTACCACAGGCGCGTTGGACCTCGGGGAAGATGATGAGGAGGCTCATGTCGATGACGGATCTGCTGCAAGGAGGCGGAAACGCGTCAAAGGGCAGATCGTGACCGACGTGCCCATGGTCAAGGACGCCGTCGGGGAGAGTGTTGCAGAGAGTTTCGAAACGTTCCTTAAAACGTTAACCCTCTCACCTTTACACTTCTTCCACCCCGAGCTGAGTCAGATCATGTAGGTTTACCGAAGATATCGACCTCGCTCCTGCACCTGGATCGCCTGCCCATTTCGATAAAGACCCCGTCTACATTGCACAGATCCACACGATGCGAGAGTACCAACTTATTACCCTCTACGTGGACTATGGTCATATTCTGTCCGGAGACGACGTTCTTGCCGATGCGATACAGAAACAATATTATCGTTTCCTCCCGTACTTACGTCGGGCCGTCTACAATCTCGTTGCCGAATACGAGCCAACGTACCTGAAGATCAACCCTACTGCTGCCGCTACGGATTCTTCGAATTTACAGAACCGAGATTTCAGTGTTGCTTTCTATCACCTACCCTTGGTGTCCAGAATCCGGGACTTACGGGCCGACAGGGTTGGTACGCTAATGAGCATTAGCGGAACCGTCACCAGGACCAGTGAGGTGCGGCCAGAGCTTCTATACGGAAGTTTCACCTGTGAAGCCTGCAAGGGTGTCGTAGATGAGGTCGAGCAACAGTTCAAGTATACAGAGGTTGGCTAGCGTTTCGCGTTCGTGTTCCTCGCTTGAATAGGTACTCAATTGCTTCTTAGCCAAGTCTATGCCCTAATCCCACTTGTGGTAACCGTGTTGGGTGGCAACTCCAGATCGACGCCTCCAAGTTTACCGATTGGCAGAAAGTCAGGATTCAGGAGAATCCGTCAGAAATCCCAACTGGGTCAATGCCTCGATCATTGGACGTTATCCTCCGTGGAGAACTCGTGGAGCGTGCAAAGGCGGGAGACAAATGTGTATTCACCGGGACGTTCATCGTTGTTCCCGATGTCAGCCAGCTTAACATGCCCGGAGGTAACAAGGCAGAGCTGATGCGGGAGGCAAATAAGGCTGGTGCAAACGGCCCCGCAGCGGTTGGTGGGGGAGGTGTAACGGGCCTGAAGAGCCTTGGTGTTCGAGATCTTCAGTACAAGACTGCCTTCCTTGCTTGTATGGCGCATGATGCGGACAGTAGGGTGAGGTGATTCGGTCCTTGTTCATTCCTTTGGTTCTGAAAGCCTATCACAGGGTGGCACTAACGTTCGCGGTGAAGAGGAAGACGGGGAAGACGACGCTCATGCGTTCACTCGGTCTCTCACAGAACCAGAGCTCGAAGAATTACGCCAGATGGTCGATTCCGACCACATCTACTCTCGTCTGGTGGAGAGTATTGCGCCAACGGTGTATGGTCACGATATCGTCAAAAAGGGGTTGCTGCTCCAACTGATGGGTGGAGTACACAAGCAAACTCCAGAGGGAATGCACCTTCGGGGTGACCTTAATATTTGTATTGTCGGAGATCCATCAACTTCCAAGTCCCAATTCCTCAAGTGAGTGAGGTGATTTAGTTTCGGACTTAGGAGCTGACCTAGGCTGTTTGTTTTCCCAGGTACATTTGTTCATTCCTTCCCCGTGCTGTCTATACCTCCGGAAAGGCATCTTCTGCCGCTGGCCTTACTGCGGCGGTCGTGAAAGATGAGGAAACAGGCGATTTCACCATCGAGGCAGGAGCACTGATGCTCGCAGACAATGGAATCTGTGCAATCGACGAATTCGACAAAATGGACATCTCGGATCAGGTTGCCATCCACGAAGCAATGGAACAGCAGACCATCTCCATCGCTAAGGCTGGTATTCACGCAACTCTAAACGCGCGCACTTCCATCCTTGCCGCTGCCAATCCGATCAGTGGTCGGTACGATAGGAAGAAAACGTTGAGGGCAAACGTTGCAATGACCGCGCCAATCATGAGTCGTTTTGACCTGTTCTTTGTGGTCTTAGACGAGTGTGACCAGAAGACGGACCTAAACATCGCGCAGCATATCGTCAACGTCCATCGCTTCCAGGACGAAGCAATCTCTCCGGAGTTTAGTACAGAGGCGCTCCAGAGGTATATCCGATTCGCCAGGACCTTCAACCCCAAGGTAGGCAGCCCAGAACTCAGAGAAAGGCGTCGGGCTTACCGGAGACTTCAGCTGACGCCAGAAGCCGCCGATGTGCTGGTCGAGAAATACCGGATTCTGAGGCAGGACGACGCTACAGGTGCCGGGAGGAACTCATATCGAATCACTGTCCGTCAATTGGAGAGCATGGTTCGATTGAGTGAGGCTATTGCCAGAGCGAACTGCACTAAAGAGGTAAATAATTGATTCTCCCTCCACACACGAGCCTAAACTAGCATGTGCTAGATAACGCCTGAATTCGTTCGGGAGGCGTACTCTTTGCTCAGGCAGTCCATCATTCACGTCGAACAGGACGATATTGACTTTGACGAGGATGAATCTAAAAACAACGAAGATGGAGCGGGCGCCGGAGGCGAGAGCAGTCAAGATGTCGAAATGTCGGGTGCAAACATGGATACCACCGACGCGAGTTTCAGCGAGTCCGCCCCCATCACAAATGCTGCTACCGCTGGATCAAGTGCCGGAGCTCTCACTTCTTCACCTAAAGGAGGACATGCAGACCTCGTCCCACCAGCTCAACCGAAACGGAGGATGGTCATCACGCATGACAAGTTCGTCCAGTTACAGAGCCTTATCGTCCTTCACCTGTCACAGGTCGAACAGGCGACCGGGAAGGGAATGGATAGGGATGAACTTATTGACTGGTATCTCGAGTTTAAGGAGAACGAGTTGCAGGATGTGGAGGCATTGGAGTATGAGAGAGAGTTGATCACAAAGATGCTGAGGAAACTCGTAAAGGTAAGCGTTCACCGGTCATCTTGCGGAGAGGCTGCCAACCCCCCCCTCCCATAGGATAACTATTTGATCGAGGTCCGTGGGGATGTACAAGAGTCGCTTCCGCCGCCTTCACTGGACGAGAGCGGGGCTCAATCAGTTGAAACGAACGACGCAAACACAAGAGTGTATTATATGGTTCATCCATCGGTGGACACAGAGGGAGCATCCTCAGCCATTTAGATGATTTTGTAGTAATACCTGCATTTTTTGTTGTACCTCGATCTATATAATCTATCAGACGATTCACCCCTCGCGGAACGCGGCTCGAACGTTCTAAACGGTTATCCTGAAGAAGAATCGGGAGGGGACGAAGGCACCACGAAAGCTCAGGCGGCCGTAACTCAACCGCCTACACGGGGGCCCTCCTCCAGATTCGGGAGATCAGAGGGGAACATTCGTGATATTGATTGCAACTCCAGCTAGGTTTCAATCTCCACATACTTTTTACGAAGGTCGGAACAAAAAGATAGTCCTCCCTGCAGGAGACTCTTTATGAGGGACCTCTGTGGATTGTAGATCACCAACGATCCCTGTACGGGTGGTAGATCACCGAGGGTTCGGGGAAGAAATCATCAAAACCATTTTTTTACTCTCTCCGCAGCTACAGCCCGTTTCAACACCCGCACCGAGCGCTCCCTGATGGGGTCTGAAACGTTCGCACATAACACCAACCGAAAGTGCCTCACGGAATGCTTCGAATTTCCCATGGTGCTGTGAGGCTGAATGAACCCAAGATGAGAACCGCACGGGTCGTGGATCACAGAGGTCGCAGTCGCGATAAAAGACCTCGACCTGGAAGAACACACCCCTCAATGCAACCTCGACAGACCGCGCCGAGACCTCGAGTGTCTGAAGTGACTTGTCATGCGATAGGTCAAAGTCCCGAAGGGAGGACCCAGCTGCGAAGCCGTCAGCCAGAGATTACACGTGCTTCGGAGAAAGTCCCTTACCACGGGGGTCAGTCAGATGTAATTGAAAGGTTTCCAATGTTTTCGCGCAACCACCAAGCAGGGGCCGCATACCGTCCACATCGAAAAAATCCATCCCACAAAATTGAATTCCCCCAAGGTGAAATTTGACATTAACGGACATCCTCGCAGTGGATGGGCAAAGGGGGGAATGAGCGTCAGGTCGTCCACTGGTTTGTACTGAGTGCCAGCCCAACAGTGGAGGAGTCTGGGGTCTTCCAGGTGCTGGAACAGCCCGATGAAGTATATGATCTGCCGACAGGGACCTTTGGGTTCCCTCAGGGCAAGAGAGTGGACGGTTGGTAAGAAGTGGCCAAGGTACCGCCGAATCTCCGGCATGAAGCTGTGGATGTCCAGGTAGTCTATCCCAAGTTCCTGAACATTGGTTAATGCGAGAAACTGGTGTGGATGCGGGGGGTGAACTGCATTGGAGAAAACACAACATTCCTGTAGAGGTCCGCCTGCATCCAGCAAAACTTGACAAAGGGAAGCAAGCCAAGCGTGTACATGTGCTGGATGGGATTGGGCCACTGGGATTTGCATTTCCAGGGGTCGGTGTTAGTAAAAAGGGTTTGGTGTGGCTGAGGCACGGCGGCGATATACCAGGAGTAACAAGTCAGGGTACATGCGCGGAGACTGCGTGTCATAAGTAAGATAGGCGATGATCATTTCGACGATCTCCTGGGGAAGCCTGGCAACAGGAGACAAGCGCGTCGTCAAGGGTACCCCTGGGCACATCATCCGGAGTCCGACACCAAACTCGCTTGGCGAGCAGTTCGGTCACTGTAGCGGTTATTGTGGTTAAATGGTGCGATTACAAGTCGGTAGCATGAATAGGATGTGGTCTTCTTCGGCGACATCGTGGCTTTGCCTTAGGGTTGTTGCGGCCTTGATCCGTGGGAATTTGGCGCTCGACCGGGGATTTCCAGGGAAACTGGTGCAGTGGCTCTCTTGCAAGCATATCTCTCTCCCGCTCCACAGCCTATTCTACTTGCGACTCGCAACTCTCTCTGCATCGACTGCGTTGAATGCCAACCATTGTCACCGCACATTCAGCTTTTTGACGACTTACCGACATAACTGACGAGCGTCGACCGGGGAAAGCTGGTCCAGACGCTAATGCCCGAGAGTTCCCTCATCGTACCCGTAGTCGTACCGACAGGATCACTGCATTTTGCGACCATCAAGCCAGATGGGATAGTCCAGGATATTGTTGATGCTCTCCTTGCACAATCGGAGGTGACCTCGGAGGTTCTAGGCGGTTTGTACGACGCAGGCTGGGCATTGCAGAAGATCTGCATCGAGAAGAGTGGGAGGCAATGGGAAGAGGAGGATCTGGAGAGGCTCAGTGATTGTAAGTCCTATTTCTCGTGGTTGCTCGGACGTATGACTGAGCCTTTGGCGGCCTGACGTACTCTAGGTGTACTGGATCCCAAATTGCCTGCATCTCCCTTGCTCAACTCGTCCGAGGCTGCCAGTGACATCCCAGTCAGGCACTTCTCTGCCTTTCCACTCACATCCCACATGCACGCGCCAACCTTACGACTCGTATCTTTACATCCTTTGCTCTCCGTTACTCTGTCGTTTATCCGTGTGCCGGAGATTCACGAGACTTTTACATGGAAGGTATTCTTCGCACGAGCGTCGACAGCCGAAGATGTGATTAATACAGTGGTGGAAGAGCTTGGGTTGGCAAAGACCCTGCCCATACCTGGGGCTGGGACGCTCGAATATGTACTGGAAGAGGTACTGGAGGACGATAAGTCTGAAAGTGAGTTCTGTTTCCTTGTACCCCCCTCCTGCTTAATTTTCTCCCAGGCCCGACGCGACTCTCACCTTCGGTTGGTTTCTCAAACACTCTGGAGGCAGCACAGAAGAAATCACCTGCAAACCAACCTTCCTATCGTTTATGTGTGCCGGATGAGTGGTATAGAAGGAGTAGAACAAGGACGTTATCCTCGAGTTCCTTGACGCCTTCAGAGGCCACGATCAGGCGCTTAGCCGACTTGCAGGAATCGGAGGAGGAAAGTGAAGAAGAATCCACGGAGGGCGAAGGCACCGCGAAGGCTCAGGCGGCCGTAATTCAACCACCCACGGGCTCTCCTTCGGGTTCGGGAGATTGGAAGGGAACGTTCTCGCAATCGCGCCTTTCGACTATGTTTGAGGGTTGGCTGCCATCTAGTCCTACGCCTGCTGCACCCGTCGAGTCCTCGGTACAGAACAAACAGAACAAACGCACGAGCGTTAGTGTCAGCGAGCCTATACCAGTACAGGCAGAGTCAACGGAATCAGATTCGGATGATCTGAGCGAGTTTGAGGGAATGATGGTGAAGTGACTTGTCCCCGCCCTTTAGAGTCGTGCTCACGTTCTGGATAGGACAGCCTGGGATTAAAGGACCAAAGGAGGGAGGAAATGCGTGATCTTCCTCTAGACCGCAAGAAGTATTTGCTCCGTCAGAACCGACAGTTTGGTTCGATGTCTAAAGCTTTGACCCGGCAACCCTCAGTTCCTGGTGTCCAACAACCCGCGACGGTTGGCCCTTCGAGTTCTGGGGCCGTCCTCCATCGATTGGTTCCCCAGCTAACGGGAAACGGTCTGATGAATCGATTATCCGTGTGGGGGAGCTCAAACTCATCGGCACCCTCTACCCCAGCCCAAGAATCCGAGCAGCCTATCAGCCCGGACACTGTCACAACTACTAATAATCCCGCAACAGTGAGGAGCCGCAAGTCGATTGACGGGGCTGGTGCGGATCCCCAACCACTACAACCTCAGACTACTGGTAGCCTGTGGAATAGTTGGTGGACTTCCTCCGGAGGGGCGGCGGACAAGGCCCAAAAGCAGACGCCAAAGTGGTATGTCGATGAACTTAAGGGCGGTCGAAGTGGGGACATGAAACTCGTAAAGCACTTGATATCCCTTCGCGTTCACCTTTCTACCGCGAGTCTCACCTGGATCGAGGAGTTTGTTCAAGAGGGAAGGGGGATAGACGTTTTGGGCACGCTTTTGGCAGGGCTTGTAGGTAAGAGTGGAAAGCGAAAGGCCTTGACCGAAGTCGAGAGTACAGTGTTGTTCGAACTTATCAAGTGCCTCAGGGTTCTGCTTAACACCGAGGTACGCTGACACAGACCGCCAATAGACACCAACTGACGTACTCTCAGCTGGGGTACCGTGAAGTCATTTCATCTCCGACTATGATCACCCATATCGCTTATTCGCTGCACGAAAGCGACACGAAACTCAGAGCCCTCGTGACCACCGTTCTTGCTGCGATCAGCTTTATATCTGTGCAGGAGGGCCATAAAGCGGTCATCTCCGCCCTCTCCGATTATCGCATCGAGTTCTCGGAAGCTTTTCGGTTCGAGGGGCTCATAACCTCCCTTCGACTTCCCGAAGCCGAATATTGTGATGGCGCCCCTGCTCCAGAGGTCGAAGAGGAAGGCGTATGGGAAACCAGGACCGCGGTCATTTCTCTGATAAACGCCATTACGACATGTCCGGATGCCCTAGAAGACCGCGTCTTGCTGAGAGATGAGTTTACACGGAGAGGGTTGAATGAGGTCATGGTGGTAAGCGCCATAAACCTCTGAGGTCCAACCAACGATGGTCTAAATTCCGTTTTAGACTCTACGATATGTCAAGCCGCCAGAATCTCTTCTAACGCAGCTAGACATATACACGGAGGAGAAATTCGAGGATGAGGCAGATATGCGAGAGCGAGCAAATTCACTTATGATCAACGGTCGTTCAAGTTTGGAAGTGGATGGTCTCCTGGAAGAACTAGGACAACTGGCTAAGCAGTTTCCGGATCTATATGCCAATTTACTGGAGATTTTGAAACGCTACATCGGCCTTCTCAACCAGGACATTAATACGTGAGGGCCCCATTTTCTCTGGTCGTGCTGTTGTGCTTATATTTGTGCTTATCCAGGCAACACAAAGCTGGCCTGCTCACCATACTGGAAAAGTTCGCAGAGAAAGTGGTACAACTTCACGATCTGTAAGTCCAGAATAGATATACCCCTCCGGTTGCTCATTTTCGGACAGGGACGACGGATGGAAGGCATTCCTGTTGGATTTTTCTTCATCGGTTGAGTACGTGACAGGACAGGCGGTCGACTTCAAGGTCTCCTCGCAGGACCACAACGCCATCATCGAAGAGGAACTAGAATCCCTTCGTTCCAAAGTTGACGAGCTAACTGGCGAAGTAGGCCCGTCCTTGTTCTCACTCGTGCCTGGTACTAACGTGGCATCCGGTCTCAAGCGGAATAAACTCCACAGCGAGGTTGATCAGCAAACCGCTGAGATCAACACTTTACGATCTCTCACGAAAGTGCCCACTCCTATGCAGAAGAATTCCGGGAAACCTGGTCAAGAGGTGAATTGTATCCACCAGCCTTTTTCAATTGCCTACCCATACAGGATTTTAGTCGCAGAGTTTTCATGGTCTGGTTCAAAGACTAATACAGAAGGAGAAACAAGTGGTGCAGTTGCAGGCTGATCTTGATCGCTTGAAAACTCAAAACCCGAGCGAGGGTAGAGAAGCGGTGCGGTGACAATTTCGGGCCTCGAGGAGATCCTGACTCAGCATCTCTTGCAGGACGAGAAGGCAAAGAGAGAGAGGGACCGGGCGAAGTGGAACAATCTGATGGATGAAATCGCGAAGTTAAAGACCAAGGTACTTACATTTGTTACACGTTTTTCAGATTTAACCTTCACCCACAGAGCAGCGAGTTGGAGACTTCCTTAGGAATCAAGAACAAGGAGGTCACCTATCTCAAGCGAGCGATGGAGTCCGTCTATTCTAGGTTCCACTCCCGTGAAGAAGGCAGGGGTGAGGCTGAGCTGGATGCACAAACGGTTGCATCACAGGCGATCGAGAGCCTCACGAAGAAGGATGACCGAATCGCTGCCTTAGAAGTGGAGGTGATCAACTTGAAGGCAGAGATGGACTCCAGGCCGAAGTTCGTGTCGGAGCAAGAGTTCAAAACCAAGGTTCCTCCTCCACCGCCACCTCCGGTCAAACGCAAACCAACGCTCACCTCGAATCCTCCCGAGATCACATCGCCGAAGCCCGCTCCACCTCCTCCTGTGCGGACTCAGAGTCCGATCTCCGACACCCAGACATCGCCGCCGCCACCGCCGCCGCCTCCTCCCCCACCCCCTCCAGTTTTCTCCATCAACGGGGACGAGTCTCCCTCCCTACCGCCACCTCCACCTCCACCTCCACCTCCACCTCCACCTCCACCACCTCCGCCACCGCCCGCTTCAGCTGGACATACTTTACCATTACCCCCACCCCCTCCTCCACCACCTCCTTCATTATCCGGAGTTCCTCCCCCTCCACCCCCGGTGCCGGGGACTCCCCTACCTCCGATCCCCTTCAGGTTTGGAAGGTCCAAGGTCGTTCGGCCAGTCAAACGACTCAAGCCGTTCTTCTGGAGCAAGTTAGAAGCATCCAGCGTTACATCTACTGTGTGGAGCGAGGCGTTCTGGTCGACATCGTTCAGTCTGAGCGACCTCGAGGATACGTTCTCACTTGAGAACTCTCCAAAATCAGCAGCTACTTCGACCGTAACAAGTCCCAAGAAGCAGACTGTGACTACACTGCTAGACATTACCCGTGCCAATAATATTGGTAGGTAGATCTTTTTTTTTTCGCCCTGTGGTCCTGACCGGCCATTTTAGCCATTATGCTCTCGAGAATTAAGCTTGATCTCGAGGAGATCAGGAGAGCGTTGCTTGACGTAGATGACAGCAAACTCACGCCCGACGACTTGCGAGCCATTTCGAGACAGCTGCCGACGCCGGAGGAGGTGGGTGGTGTGGATTGCTTGCGCAATACACTCGCTGAAAGTTCTCTAGACCACCAGGATCAAGGACTTTGAGGACGTTGGGAAACTAGCTAAATCGGATCAATACTTTAGTCAGGTAGGTGATATCTTTGCACCTGAGGTTTTGCAGCAAGCTCATTGCCCACTCAGATAAGCACCATCCCACGCCTCTCTCAGCGTGTAGAGTGCATGCTCTACCGACGGAAACTAGAGTTGGAAGTCGAAGAAATCCGGCCTGATATGCAAACCGTCCGGGATGCATGCAAGGACCTGCGAGGTTCGGAGAGATTCAAGGTGGTTCTACAGGTCCGTTGTGCCCCTCCTCAACAAAAGGGTAAATCCTTACTCCGTCAAAAAGGTTGTCCTTGCCGTAGGAAATGCGCTCAACGGATCCACCTTCCGGGGCAATGCACGGGGGTTTCAGTTGGAGGCACTTGTCAAGGTATTTTATTGCACTGCGTTGTTCAGTGTTTCTCGGGTGGCTGATTCCAAGTCGGATTCTAGCTGAAGGAGACCAAGACGGCGAAAGGCGGTCCGGACTGTCCGACGCTGCTTCATTATCTTGCCCGTGTGCTGTTGAGGGCGGACCCAGAGCTTGTCAACTTCATCGACGAGATGAGGAGTGTAGAAGCAGCCGCACGGAGTCTGTACCGCTAACTTCACCTTCATTAAAGATCATGGGACTAAATGTGGTGCAGTTTCTGTGCAGACTCTGCTTGCGTCAGCCAAATCTCTTGTAACAGGGCTCGAACAAATCGAAGACGAGGTGCGAGTGCTGAAGAAGACTGGCGTCCCCTCCGGAGATAGGTTCATTTTCGTTATGAAGGTGCGCCATTAATCTACAGCGACTGAGACCTCGTGATTGATCAATATCTCCTACCCAGCCTTTCTTGCAAGACGCCCGTAGGAACGTTGACGCCCTCAAAAATATGGCGTCCGCACTGGAGTCGGAGCTACGGTCACTACTCTTGTACTACGGGGAGTCCGCGGAAACCGCAGAGGTGGTGAGGGCGGAGGATTTCTTTGGAATGATTTTGTCGTTTGCAACGTCCCTCCAGGTAAGCATGAACACGGATGGAAACCCCGTATTCCATACTCACCTTGTGACAGAAATCTGCTCTTGAGGTGTACAAAGCCCAAGAGAAGCAAGAAGCCGCTGCACCGAAGGTGATCGTATCGGAAACTCCCACTCCTGCGATCAAGGAAGATACGGTCAAGCCGGTGCAGACCCCGATCACGAACGGACTCGCACCTCCAGCGCAAGGAGACGGGGCCCTCACTCCGACCGCGAGGTCCCACGGCCGTGCGAGCGGGAACACAATCCAGCGTGGGGATTTCGATCAGGCTATTCGTGGTATGTTGGATGGTACGCAACGCAGGCGGCGTGAGGGCCACCGTCCGCTCAGTAGAATTTTCGTCGATGGGTCGAGGCAGAGTCGGGCAATCGAGTAACTGTTATTTTACGACCTTTATGAACTCACCTATTCCACCATCTTTTATCCCCCCCCCCAATTTCTTCTATTACCCACATCACGTTTATCAATCTCCGTGTCACTCATTACTGTCTGTTTCCTGTTGTATGTTCGTTCGATGGCATGTTTGCTCAATAGCTGTCGCGGATACCACCCGTGATTTGAGATGGAGATGACATTTATCGTGCGAGAGTACATGATCTCAAGGAATGCCTTGGTTGAAACTCTAGAGGCAGTTTTTACGTCACAAACGGAGCCCCGAATCGCCTTATCATCAGTCACGTATAATAACAAGACCCTTGCTGCACGTCCCGGGCTGTGCTGCCTGTCGGCCCTATGCCTTATTTTTCCGAGATATCTGTTGATACAGTGATCGACGCAAATTTGCGACATTGGGCCACCGCACCATCAATTTGAAGGATTTCGTGTCAGGGTTTTTTCCACCCCTTGTATCTGCACCTGAAACAAACACCGACACTACAGAAACCCGTTTTCTCCTTTTGTTGCGTTGTAGCAAGGGATCTGCGTGTCAGCCAAAAATTCAGTCGTGGATGAGGACAATGTGCCATGGGAATACTTAGTTGGTTAGTTGGCCCTACCACACGTAATAAAATCATGCGCAGTTTGATGCCGCCTAGTTTTCGGGGTAAACATGCGATATTCCGGCAACTGGACATCGTTCTATTTAAGAGCTACTGAGGGAGGGTTCTGGGCAAAGTATCCGGACGAAATTTGGATGTGGTGGAGTCCAGCGGTCAAATCCCGACTCGTTCAAAGACCACTCGATCACTGTAAGTATCATTCACCCATTCGAAATTGGCTGATATTCTTGCGGTGTCTGCGGATATCTGGAGACATCCCCCTCTCCAGACATCACCTGGATGTAACCGTAGGTATCACTAGATGTCAAACTCGATTGGCCGTGCAGACAAACAAATGCAAACAGATACGTGCTGGCTGGTACCGGTGGTCCTCACTACGGCTGAGTAGTGCCACTCTCAACTTCCCAAGTCCCACCTAGTTCCGCCCGCACTCATGGCCCGTTCCGAGCACAGCGACGTCGGCGCATATTTCGAAGCGACAAAACCATCTTTAATCAATCTGTCGGCGCCAAACACCAAATGTGCCGGCGAAAGGTGGATTCTGCTGCAGGAGCCAATTGCTTCCACGGAAAACGGTAAAAGCTGTACCCTGTTCCGATTAGTTTCTTTTTTACACTGGGTTTTCTAGTTTATGTTGCCCGTGCTCGCGATTCGAAGCATGGCATTGTCGCTGTGAAATTTGCGCGGTCCCCTGCAATCGAAAGGGAGGCTAGGATTCTGAGAGCGTTAACGGTCGCGGGCGTGCATGGCGTTGTTCGTGGTCATGGATGCTGCTACATGATTCCTTTTTATGGGATCAGTATGGAGCTCCACCGAACGAACATTGCCTGGCAAGTAGAATCCAACGGTGTCATGCAGCTGGGGCGAGTCGCGACTCTGGGAAAGGGTCTGGTGCGTGTTTACCATGCGTATTAAGCTCTATCAGCTCAGGCTCCGTTCAGATATCTACACTACGAAGTGTCCACGAGCTAGGCATCATTCATAACGACGTGAAACCCGAGAACATTGTCACCACTACAAACCAGTCTTTTTATCTCATCGACTGGGGCTCGGCCAGATATAAGTCTGACTCGGTCCCACATTTCCCGGTCGGAACACCTGCATATATGAGTCTTCGCGCTCTGGAAGGAGAATGTACGTTATGTCACACACATCCTTCCTCTTCACTTCACAAATACCATTCAGCGAACAACGAACGAAACGATCTAGAGTCGCTCCTGTATACTTTACTTTATGCGGCATATGGGCAACTTCCGTGGGCATTAAATGAACCTAAAGCGAAATCTGATTTCGTGTTCATAGCACGCCAAAGGCGAGCTTTCCGTGTACAGCAGATTTCGAGTCTCTGCCCAGACGTGCTACAACGCTTCCTCGACATTTGTCGGTTCGACCAGTATGTTTGTCACCCAAACAACACAGGACTGTGTGTTCATATTTTATCATAGCTCAATGGAAGACTCGGTTTACGAGGACCTCATCACGCTCCTTGATTCCCTGTCGTAGCGTTGTAGTTGCGACCCCATTTCTTTTCCTCGGTTGCCCCTCGTTACGCCTGAGTCTCATTCTCGACATGTAGACCACTCACAGGTTTCACGTCGTTGACCTCTGCAGCTGAGGCTCGGCTATCTTTACGTTCTGTGCTCAACATTCCTTCGTGTACCCGATCCTATGATAATCCCTGCATACGCACAGGACAAGATCCCACTCGTAGAATCAAAATTTCTGTACCGCCTCTAACTCTCTTTGTTATGATATACTAGAGGCTACCCGTATTTGGGTGCCGGCATGACTGCATGACGACCCGCTCGACGAACCCCGGCCATTGTGAACCGTGAACGATCTGAGTGACGGCTCGAACTGACCTCTATCGACGGGGGATCTAGTTATACAGAGAGAGCCCGGCATGCCCTCCGAAGCTTGCGCGACAGCGGAGCGCTCTGCATCCCTGGTCCTCTTTTGCACACTATCCAATGCAATATATTGCGCTATCCATGTTATATACGCACACAGGAAGGTCAGGTGGCGCGTATCTGTCGTGTTGGGGTAGGGCACTCTGCGCGATGTCGACATGAGAGTCGATGCGTACTAACCGACTTCAACTTGGTGTTAATCTGAGCGGCTCTATCCCAATTTCGCGCCGCCTTGGGCCTTTGGAATCTAGCTACACGGATAAAGCCCGGGTCCTTCGGCCCCAGCCAGCCCTAGCCATGCAAAACCCAACCGCGCGATAAAACGGGGTCCCCTTCTGCCGATGGCACCTCTGGTGCTATCGATGACGAAGTCAGTTTGTTCGGTATCAACGCTGTGCAGCATGTAGCGTATCACGCCACGATAACGTCATTCCCCATGGGGCCACCTGAGACCGACAGGGTGGCCAGCTCATCCGTGGTCCCTGAGGTGACCGACTGCGAGCGACGATGGCATGTCGCGGGTGGGCCTCCGGTTGGTTGTCAAATTGCCAGTCAAGCCGACACCGTGTCCCCAGGCCGCCAGGCGGTGTTTACGCCCCACGGAAAAAGCCCGGATCCACATGGAAGTTCCATCCAGCACCTGGGGTATGTCGCTCGCGGTGAACTGTCTAGCGCCGGGTTTGAGGATGTCCTGTCGTCGCCACGCCAAAGGGCAGGTGTGGATCCATGATTGAAGTTAGAAGATCATTGCCAGAGGTCGAATCGGATGGCTCGAGAGGCATTGTTGTTGCCTCACCACCGGACACCACGAAAAGCCGGATCACGTCGCCCCGAAGTATTCGCTTGCGACGCGAGAGCACATACGGGATATGCAGACAGTTGGACCACCCACTCGTAGTAGGATGTGTCGGCCCCGACGGGTGCACCATCAGCCATGTGGGGCTCGGGACCGCCCGCGCTCGCAAGAACACTGCGAGTCTGCACGGTGAAAACGGACTGCATATCACCCAACCCGTGGCGGATTCAGGATACTCCGAGAAGCCACATGGGTCATCCGAACTGTGCAAGTGAAAACGCTTCGCATGAGCCCGTCCTGGGGTGGCAAGTTCGAAGGTTGAATGTAATATTCAACATCTGGGGAACCGCGCGCTGACGGTGTTATCGTCCCGCGACTCACTTTCGGCTGACGACCGAATCCCATCGATGCGTCCCCGCGCTGCCAGTGACATCGGAAAAATAAATGGTAGATTTTCGCACATCGTGGACGCCCTTTGGGTATCGCGAACATTATGATGCCATCCTGACTGCGACGATCTGCCATGACGGCCTCGTCAGGTTCGACAGGTTTTTCCGATGGACGGCCCGCAGACCATAGTCAAACACCTAGCACTCACACGGATGATTTATTTGATCAGGCCGAATGGCGTCCCATTACCGCTACACGGAAACTTGGGTGTGGACCCACAGGGCAAGAACGGCACCAGCCCCGAGGCCAGGTCAGAGAAGGGAGTGTTTGAACGTTGGGTCGAGTGCCTGGGGACAGCGAGAAAAGTCTGTATGTCTAGAAATAGGTTATTTACAGTATAATGCAACGGAGGTAAGGCTTGACCTCGAGCCAGAAGGCCTGAAACCTGAAGCCGAAGCTCGGTGTGGCATAAGGGCACCGAAGGCAAGATGATACACTGCTACCGCTTTGTCCCAACCAATCAGAGCGTGGGAAGCAACATTTTCCCTTGTATCAAAGATTTCTGTCTTCAGAGGTGACAACGGGGCTCGGCAGCAGGTCGAGAGGGGGGAGCTGGAGACCTCCACTTGACCTCGGTGCTTGGGCCCGTCTGTTGAGGGGTGATTTGGTGTCACAATAGTTAATGCATTCCAAGAAGAACTGGAAAAACTTGGGGACCTTGGGGTGAAATTGCAGTCAGGGGGTTGAGCGATTGAAACTAGAGGGATGGGACATCTCACGTCTAGCGACTCGGCGACCAAGCAGTTCTTTCCTTCCGGTCCCCAGCTGTCTTCCGTAGCCCCGCTGTAGTTCCAGATGTCGACAACCGTCTGTCCAAGCGAATGGGTCCCCGAGAGTTCCACGTCCACGCGGTACCTCCTGCACGTGAAGAACTCGGGGTGGGCGATGTATGCGATGGTGAGAGCGTCGTGTAGTGGTGGGCCACTGTTGAAACCGAACGTGTGTTTGTAGGTATCGGCGAAGAAAGTGATGAGAGTCGAGAGTGTGTATCGGAGGTTGCTGGTCGGAGGTGGGAGAGTGAATCCGTTGTAATTTGACCCACCGAGGATCTTGGAGTGGATGTCGTGAGTGACAAGAGCGGTGTGGGTGACGTTGATTGGAATCATGGTTTTTTTAACGGGGGCATTAAGCACAATCTGAGCCGCCTCGGGGTCACAAAGGACGTTGAATTCTGCGCATACGTCAAAGTAAGCGCGAGGGTAGGTCTGGGACGAAAGGAAAGCATTCACCCGCAACCGCGCCACGGTTACCGATACCAACCCCCCCACCCATAAAAACTATCTCTTCCACGCAGTAGAGGAGTTCCGGGTATACAGAAATAAAGAGGGCGAGGTTTGTCATCGGACCACAGGATACGATGGAAACCTTCTCCCGGAGTTTATCCATAACGAACTTCATGGAGGCCGCCATACCGTCAATTGCCTTTATCGAGGAGACAATGGACTTGACGGTATTTGAATTTGCGTCAGGTAAGCCCCTGACGCCACCAAGACCATCAGCACCATGGATTTCCGGGTCATGCCTGGTGTGCCTTATCAATGGTTTTGCGGCACCCATATGGACCTTTTGGTCCTTGTCGGCGCAGAAGGCGTAGAGACAACGAGCGGCGTTCTTTGTGGTACAGAGTAGGTCGCTGTTTCCGTGAACCTAGGAATGATCTGGTCGGTTTATCCAAAGCCAGCTGCGAATGACCACCTACCGTCGAGACACCAAGGAGGTCGACATACTCCGGTGCGCTCAGCGCTAACATAATCGCGGTGGCATCATCGTGCCCCTCGGATTATCAAGATATATAACGGTGTGTTGACAGCTCCGTTAGGGTATACTCACTGGGTCAACGTCGAGCCAGATGTGTCGTAGCTTGTCCTCAGACATGAGAGTGTGGAACGAGGGAAAGGAGGGTTGGGAAAAGTCGATCGCTTGTAAGTGGTTGGCGTTATTAGTGCGACCGATTTGGAGTGGGTCACTCAATCTCAATCGTTGGCATTCACGCGAAAGACAAAGGAAAGTGAAGGGGAATGAATGATTATTATGGCAAAGGTACTTAATGGTGACCATGGGCTTCGTGGTCAAAGATTGGTTCAATGGGGGGCTGGTAGGGAGAAGGAGGGTAAGCATACTGCCGAGACAAAGCAGGTGATTCGACCCACGGGTGCATTACGTTCCCTGCACACAGTTGGGATTCAGAAATGGCGCATAGGACGGCATTGAGAAGAACACTGACCATTTTGTACCATCCGGCATCGACGGAGCTGGAAGAAACGTGGGACAATAAGTCAAAGTTGGTCTCGGAGGGAGGATGGGTGATAGACTGACGAATGTAGCGATCTGGGTGACGGTGTTCGGCGAGGTAGGCCTCAGCCTTTTGAAGGATTGTAGCCAGGGCTCTGGGGTCGTGAACGTGTCTGTCCGAGCGGTGAGGATGCTGAAGCCGGTTCCATCCACGGTCGGGGGTGCGAACCTGTTGCGCTCAAACTCAGCCCTGACGTTCATTGCCCTGGCCCTCCACTCCTGTCTGTTAACGACCCAGTCGAGTTCGTTTGTGAGGAAACGTCTGTAGAGAGATTTGACGTAGAGCCTATGCGCGGTCGAGAATGAGGACATGGCGGATGGTGAGGTGGGCGTGGGATTACATAAGTAACCTTTCTCTCTCCGTCTTAGCAGAAATCAATGGATCCACATTCCCGTCTCTCCCAGTACAACCATCGTCCTCCAAGGGCTGGCCCACTCACCCAGAGCATCCGGACGCTGCCAATGGACAAGAAGAAACAGGCTGGTTCGCAAAAACAGCAATTTGACACCTCGGCTTTACTCCTCATCGCTCGGCCAACTGTCACAAATTCAAGGGTGAAAAAAACCCAAAAGCTGCACAGGGACATGCACCTCGCATTTGTCAACAACGCGCTGGAATTAAAGTCTCAAGTGCGCATTTTTTTCGTCTTTTATGACACACCAACTAACATCCGATCGCAGGGAAACTCTGAAGATTTTGACGAGTTGGTTCGTCAGTTCAATTTCAAGGGTCCGTCTAACGACGTACCCGCACCGCGACCTCAGCTTCAGTTGTGGATCTCCGCGCTCTCTCATGTCGTCTCCAGCCTGGAGCGGACACACTCTGCTCTTCCCGAGGCCATCATCACGATGCCCTGGACAACCATGGACGGTCAATTCGCCAAGTCATACACTTCGTTTATCGGTATGCTTGTTAGTGCACGACCGGAATACCTCTCCCACGTGCTTGAAAAGATCGTTCACGGGTTTACATATGGTGCGTGTGCCTACCCGAGATCTCACCCGCATCCTTCAACTGACTTTCTAAAGGTTCTGGAATCAATACCCTTAATTCTGCTATGCCAGAATCTTCATCTGATCCCCTTACAAGACGCGTGATCTACGATCGACTGCACCACTTGCTACGACATTTGCTTGTCCTCATACCCACCTTGCCATCAACCCTCCAAAATCATCTAATACGACACTTCCCACACAAAAGATTACCTCTTGCTGCCCAAGTCACTTACATTCGGAACACCCTGCGCATAGCGGAGTACTGTCCCGAATTAGCAGATCGAATCCTTGCCACCATCGTGGATCGCGTGATACAGATAGATGTGAGTAATCAACCCATGCGGTACACCAAACAATTGTCTTATCACCTCTAGGTTGAGGTCCAGGTCGAGATCGAGGAAATCGAGGATAATTTGGACGGCGGAGGGCTTGAAGAGGTTTTTGAACTCGATCCGTTCGACACCGTTGTCGGACAAGAGGATGTTGGACAAGAAGAGGAAGCACCCGAAGACGACCAGGATGGCTTTAGCGACTTGTCCTCCGAAGCTGAGGATCCTGAAGAAACCACAAACGACTCCGACCAATTTGCCACCGACTTTCATCACGTCAAAGACATGGTCAATAAACTGGACACCATCCTCACGCTTGTCTTCGACTACCTAAATCGACCTTCCTTTGCTGTCAAGCCCGCACTATCCGCCGATTCACCACCTTCCGAATCACCCCCGTCGACACCGCTCACGTCCGAGAACCAACCTTCCACACAACCACAAAGCGCAATGGTACTGGACCCAGAATTCGAGAAGACGGCTCGTCGTTCCCAATTTCACGCACTCCTTTCCGTATTCGATCGCGCTATCATCCGAACTTTTAAGTCGCGTTACACACAGTTCCTGATATTTTGGTACTCGTCACTTGACCCTGAGTTCAGTGATCTCTTCCAGGGGATGCTTGTCGAGAAGGCGCTGTTAGACGAGAACCTCCCCATGGTCATTCGAATAGCCGCGTCGAGCTACATCTCTAGTTTCGTCAGCCGTGCCACCTTCGTCGACGGAGAAAGCACTCGAAACGTAGTCTCTGTCCTCTGCGATTTCCTGACCAGTAGAATGGACGCACTCGATCACATCCTCAGAGTGGGCGGTGAGATAACCGGGGCGTACTGTGGGATGTTTTACGCCGTGTGCCAAGCAGTCTTCCTTATATTCTGCTTCCGCTGGAGAGACTTGATCGAGTATCAAGTTGAGGATGTGGACGAGTTGGCGGAGCTTCATGCAGGCAGACCAGCAAAGAAGTGGTTACCGAGGCTGTACGTGTTGGAGAGGGCAGTATCGTCTTTGTTGAATCCCTTGAAGGTAGGCCGCCTGGAGCGATTCGCGTTGCGATTCATCTCTGACGACGCTTCACAGCACTGCGCCCCGAATGTTGTCATGCAATTTGCGCGGGTGGCCCATGCTACAGACTTTATCTACTGTTACCCAATCCTAGAAGCCAACAAGCGATGTTCTGATGGCTCTCCCTCCCGACGCACCCCCGCCCGTCAGACCTTCGCGCCACCCCAGGCCAACACAGAGCTGAATACTTTCTTCCCCTTCGATCCGTACAAGCTCCCCAAGTCCAGCCGTTACATCAATGGGGTGTATCGAGAGTGGTCCGCGGTGGCCATTGACGACGGCGACGACGAAGACGAGGAGGATGAGGAGGATGAAGATGAAGACGTCGACTCTGCCAGGATCGGGGTTTCCATCGCCCGGACCGCTCCCCCAGACCCACTTGCAGATACGTTGGGCGCCTCGTTCGAAGCCATGAGCATCAGTCCTGTACGACCCCAAGGATGAAACGTGTTCGTACGTACGTCTACAACCTTACGCATTAATTCTTCCTGCTGTAAATTAGTGAATAGGAAGTGCTCTACCATCCGCCCCGTTTGGACTCATAAGAATAACACGCGCGAGTCTTATAAGAAAGGCACGTTCTCCATCTCCCCAGTCGCGAAAATGTCATCATCAAACGTCTGTTCCTCATGTTCGGCATCGTAACCGTAATCATCCACCTCCTCACCCTCCTCCCCTTCCTCATCGCCGTGCTCACGATCGTCCTTTTCATCGTCCGAATTTCCCGGTAATGATCCCGGCATGCTGGTTCTACGAACCCTAGTTCTCCCTCTCGCCTGCCGCTCCAGGTCTATGTCCTCATCCTCGTCTCCAGAATCCAGGACAGAGGGTGATGAGATGGGGCTCGCAACATTGGATGATGTGGAGGGGACAAGGTTTGAGAGGGTGTTGCTCAACCTCTCAAAGCTTGACATCTGCCTCAGGTGTGAATCCCTGGTCCCAGGTCCTCTCTTCCCTTCACCACCCTCTTTCGATGTTCCTTTAATAGAAGATTCCGTCGTTGGTGGAGGGAGGGAAAACCGTTTCCTGTGGCCCGTCCTAGTGCTTCCCATCAAACTGATATTCCTCAAACGAGCAAGTGTGCTCTGATTCGAGGTGTCCGATCGCGCGCTCAATGTGGGTGAAGGTGGGGTCAGTTCAGGGAGATCGTCTTCATCCATCGGTGGCCGCCAGAAATTGAAATCAGTGAAATGGGCGTCCATGTGACGGTGGATGGGTGGGAACATTTGGTCCACCAGGTCTGTCATATGGATGTACCTGACGCGCGCGAATGCGAGGGGGTACACGATGAGGAATGGCAAAGGGAGATGCGACTTTATCACGTACGATGACTTGTACCCGGCGAGTTCGAGGAGTTCCATCTTGACCTCCCCTGTCGAGTTAATTGTGAAAATCCTTGAACTTGGGACGTCCACGCTGCGGTAGGACAGAGCGTCTGTGATACGATTGCCGAAACCAGAGTAGAATGGATTCACAGAGGTCCTTCCAAAAAGCCTACGAATGTCCCTCAGGCAGGCCATCTTGAATACTTCGGGTTTGCGCATGATCACTTCCCTATGCCCCATAAAGCGAGGGATAAGTATGTCATAACTCAGCAATAGCGAATCACAAACATAGCCTCACCTATGGAGAGATGCCATCAATCGGTCGGGACTCATTATCACGGGGCCCTCAGGCAGCTGGTAATCGTTCTGTTTAATTCCTTTGAGATAGTACCTCGTCGAGTCGGCCTGGCCAATGGCTCTTGAGGTGAGGTACATCATCTTGTAACCGTTACGACATATGTCGGTGTAAAGTTTCGCCACGCCAAGATGTGTCCAATCTCGACCGATCATTGTAAACACATGTCCAAGGGCATCAGACCTTACACAGGGGAAGGATGGCGGTGAGTCATTATCGTAACACCAGAAAAGGACAAGGACTCACTTAGTGATTGTCCCGTCGATGTCTGAAACGACAATCATATCGGTGTGATCCCAGACAAATATCCTTGCTGTACATGCCACGACGCCGGAAGCAGACAGGGAAAACGTGATTGTGTTCGCGCCGGGCTTAAGGTCGAGCTGTTTCAACTGATCCGAAGTCAGCCTCAGCGTCTTCGCGTACTTCTTAGAGGGCTTCTTCTCCTGTGGCTCCGCCACCTCTGGGGTCG
>Ga0307517_10004219_pt1 | contig 22172 bp, 14 predicted proteins | sample 23_EM_MG_FD_194515 | JGI IMG/M metagenome (GOLD analysis project Ga0307517, IMG submission 194515) | Populus trichocarpa ectomycorrhiza microbial communities from riparian zone in the Pacific Northwest, United States - 23_EM | ecosystem: Host-associated > Plants > Roots > Unclassified | place... | reverse complement strand
AATTTTTTTTAAATGTAAAACAAATTTTTAGGTCTTAAAAAATTATATGGCATTGTCCTTAAACCTGAAAATACAATCAATTTAAATTGTTGGGATCATTTTTTTTATTAATGTATTTTTTTTTATCTTAGTCATCACAATGTTTTTAACTGAAATCATTGATTTTATTTTTTAAAAATATTTTATGATTGTTAAAATAAATTAATAAAAAATATCAAAATATTATGTCCTCTGTGATTGAAAGCTAGAAAAATTATAAATATGATAAAATCATGTTTAAAATTTATATAAATATTTTAATAATAAAAAACCGATTTAAATTGAATTTTCATGAACAATTTATTATTAGTATTATTATTTTCAAATCAGATAAATGATAATTAAAAATATTAAAATTCAAATAAAAAATTATAATAATATCGAGAATTATATCAGAACGGAGTAGTAAATGAATTTAATAAAAAAAAATGAAAGTGTTAAAAAAAATAGAAAAAAGAAAAAGACAGCACCCGGTCCCCTAATAAACTTGCAAAACATGTCATGAAACTATTTTTAATACACCAAAATCACATTACCATATTTGACCTTTTCGTGCCCACTAGGAAGCTTGAAACTTGCAAGCAAGCCTCCAGCCTCCAGACAAAACGAACCAACAATATTCTATGTAAAAGGAAGGTAATGTCCAGGGTGGTAAGGGAACATTTGGCAAGAAGGTTGTAAGAAACTGCGAGAAAAGAGGTGATTTGTATTTACTAAGGGCGATGATAATAGCTCCACTAAAATCTGACTTGTCTTTTGGGGACATGAAGTAGAGATCACAGCAGCATGGCAACATTAAGGAAGTTTATACTGGTAGATATGAATATGGAGAGGGCATTTTGATTTCATATGCAATTAAAAGTCAGAATCTGGTGTCTTGCTTGGTATGTTAAGCACATGAATTATCTAGACAATGAAAAGCAATTAGCTAAGAGCAACTCTGCAATGATGAGCCAAACCGGTGAATCCCCAATATTTATTAGTAGCAGCCATGCATTATGATAATCTCTCCGGTGAATCCCCCCAGTGTTTATTAGTCAATTATGATAACATCTCCCAATATTTCTTCGCCTGTACCTACAGAAAAAGCATTTAAATAATGCTGATCTTACCACTTTCAACTTGAGCTTTACATATAGGAGGAGTTCATGCTCTCATCATCTCTGATAAAATCAAATCCATTACTCTACCGTAATTCTGAGCAATTGGGGTCATAGAAAACAAACATACCATCACACGAACGAAGAGTGCATATGGCTTTCAACCCAAATACATCACCACAATATAAGTAAATGTCAGTAATATAATCATCCTTCTTCAAAAAAGTCTTAAGAGATAAGCAATCCGTCGTAGCGATCAAGACTACTATGGAAGTTCAAAAAGCAATACTCATAAACTACATTTAACTTTAGACATTTAACTTTCTGCATTCCAGAACACAGTCAAGAGCTCTTCAGCATTCAGCTAGGTAAATAATGACCGCCAACATGAATTGTTATACCCACTCAAATTGTCCAGCTATGAATGATACAAGACAAGGTGACACAAATTCAATATGCAAAATCTGGGATAGGTGCCAGTGAGAAATTTTCAACTAAATTTGAGATTTAGTTGCATGAATGCAAAGTTAAATCAACTTAAATACAATCATCGTATACCAAATGGGTTGGATCTGCAAACTGTATGGGGGGAGGCTATGACCTGCACCTATATATGATATATGATAAAAGTTCATAATGTCATTGCCTCTCATCAAATCCACAAGTTGCCAATTTCATTATCTTTACCAGCACCAAACTCTATACCTGTGAAAACACAAAGAAAAAGAACACAAAATTAACTTCGAGCATGGTGTTTTGTTGAAGATGAAATGGATAATCATGTGTCTAAATTTACCTTGATGTAATTCCTGCTCTTGGAGGTGAAAATTATAATATAACACAAACGCATTTGCTTTGCCTTGGTTGGTTTGCCGCTTTCTTCTCTGCTCCGCCAAAAAGGGATACAAATTTTAACAAGACACTAGCAGCAGAATTGATTATTCAAATAAACTACAAGCAACAGGACATGGCCAAAGTGATTAGGTAATCAGCTGTATAGTTGGCAAAGGTATACTGTCCATTAATATAGTATTGAAATGGCCAATAATTGATTTGAATAGACATAAACTATTGCGTTATAATTTAGAAGGTGCCTGGGACCTCAATGTAATGCAATCATTTCTGCTGTCCCTGGCCTGTAAGTAATAAGGTATTCACAAGAATAGCCATTATCTAACATGGTAGACCAGAAAAGGGGAAAGAATGGGACAGGGTATCATTCTCAAAACCACCAACAAGGCTTTTTCACCGAAAAAAAGAAGCATATGGGAATCTAGAAAATTTCTACAAAAGAACAAAACATGCCATGCTAGTTGCGAAGTGCTCAAACAAAACAAAAAAAATTATTTCCAAGAGGCTCCAAGAAACAGCCGGTGGAAAAAAAAAGAATATATTTAAAAGTTTTGGCCGTCATTATCAGATGATGGAAGAATACTCGTACCTTTCTCTACAGAAGATGGATGAACAACAACATGCATGGTTGTAACCCCACCAGGGATGTCACACAGTGGGCTTTGGCATTCCCCTACAGTTCTGTTGTTTTCCAGTATTTTTCCTGCACTTATTAACTTGACATCCTTCAATGTCCTTGGACCATTCTCCTTTTCTGGTCAAATATTAACAGGTTTAAATACCTCGAATTATATTTCTTGGAAATTACTTAAAACCATAGAAAGCATCAAAGTTCAGAAGGGAGAACTCTTGTGTTTATACTGGAGAATAAACAGCAAAAAAAATAAAAAACTTAAAGATGTTGTTGATCTAGCATGATGACATGACAAATCTGATGCTATGCTATCAAGTTTGACAGTGGTTCTTAATAACTAGCATCTGAAAATTAAAATGCAATTGCTTTACAGAACCGTATTCATACTGGATTGCCAATGAACAAAAACAACCACTCACAACCCAAACTAGAGTCTCAGTAAATTTCTAAATTACTTGACTGAAGAAAGAAGAAGAGTATTAAAATCCAAATTACCAACAACGATGAAGAAACGACTGAACATGAAAACTAAATAATTTGTTACTTCAGTTTTGGTTTGAGGCAATCAGTGTTGATATCAGTTCAGATTTCAGAATTTTGTTACAAATTTTCATGAATATTCATAAGAACAAAAACGCATGCAGTTTATGTATCTGATAATTGTAACTGAAGAAATCAAGGATTTCTTCCAATAATGGATTGGGTATGCATATTGATTCAAAGCAGAAGGAAACAAGCATGGTTCTACTTCATCTTGTCAAAGTTGTTGCTTCTGAATAAATTGCACAGAATTTTAAATAGAAGCCCAAAATCAGTACATTTCTGTTCTAGAGCACAATTTGTGCCAGATTTCAAAATGAAACAGTCAAGAGAAAAGATCATAATTTGAGATTTGAGGGGGAAAAAAACCTTTGAAAGTTTATCTAACCTTTAGGCCAGTGGGCAAGAATATTTTCCTTCAAGGTTGCAACACTTGTTGCAGCAGGAAAGGTTTTGGGACCAATATCCGATCCATCCGCCAATCGAAACTTGATCTCTAACTGATCTTGCACCCCAGCCATCTTCAAAGATTCAGTCTTTCAAAATCAAGTCACCCACCTCTACTTGAACCTTTTATCTCGATTGATTTCTATCTCAAATCAAGCCCACTAAATTTCTTGATTTGGATCCTCACAGAGACAAATATTTCACCAAGATCCTGAATTGGATACTCTGCCAAATAAAAACGAAATCAAAAAAAGAAAAAAGAAACAGAGAGCACATGAATATGTTATGCAGAACAGGTGAGTAATGCAAAAAAGAAACACTGTTAAGGAAATAGTTTTGAACTGGGATTTCCAGCAATCAAATATAGCCAGGTGAATCTATCCAAAATTAGAAGCAAAGCTAACCACGCTATCATGCAACAAAATGATGCAGGAGGCCACACAAATAGAAAGAAATCACAAACACACGTACATATAAGCATACCAAGATTTCTAACAACAAATCTTCTACAAATCACAACCACCTAAAAAACTTCAAGTAGTTCTTCCTCAAACAAATCCTCAGAATCAAAGGAAACACTCAAAGAATAAGGATAACTTGCATGGACATAACAACATAAAAAGAAAAACCCACCAAGAGGATGCTCCCATAAACACTAGAGTCAACCCAAATCCTCAACTGGGTCATCAAAAAAGCAAAACAAACATTCAACAAAAGGGAAAATCCTTGATGGGTTGGCTTACTTTTCTCTAAAACTGATCTGGGCCAATCTCTTTTTAGCTAAAGAAAATCCAAACATGAATAAAAAAGAGAAGAAGAAAAAGAAAAAACTGATATGAGTGTATCAATAGTGAATAGGGATCAAATAAATCCCCTGAAAGGAGGCTGTTTCGAAGTTTTCAAAGTCTTCTAAATCTATGGTCAGTGCTTCCATCCTTGCCTTCTCCTATGACTAAGGGAAATGGAGAAGACTTTTAGCCCTTTTGTTTCCCAGGTTTACAATTTCACACGATGTGCTTTTTTTTTCTTCTTTTTTTTTAAAAAAGAAAAAGAAGAAAGAAATAATAATAAGAAACCATATATTCCTCTTTTATGATTGTGTGTCACACTTATACACAGATTTATGTTTGTCTATGCACCATCATCATAGCCATTCAATCATGATCAAGATTCACTAATCACTCTGCATATTTTTCAAACTAAAAAATAAAAAACTAAAACGTAACAATATTTTTTACCTTTGTATTTATTTTGATCTCTTCTATCAGTCAGTATGAAAGAAATAAACAAAAAAGAATTTGATGGAAACAGCACCAGACTTCATCCATTCTTCTTTGCACATGCACAATTTTTTAAAGAAAAAAGAAAAAAAACTGCAGCTTCTGGAGGACGTTGTCAAATTTGATGCAGAGCACTAAAACTAAATCATTATTGTCTGCTAAAGCTTGCATGGGCAGGCAGGCAGGTTAGTGGCAGACTTATGACTTATCTTAAGGAGATGTGGAGATAGATGTATCCATTTATCATGCCTCCAACCTGAAATTAAAGGGAAAAAAAGAAAAGAAAAGGAGGAGGTTTATAAATGTTATGCACCGCCTAAGGCATGTAGCCAGAAAATTGGGGGGATGTCGATGCCAAGCAGATACATTCACGGTATTATTACAATGGTCAAAAATGAAGGCAGCCAATGCGTGGAAGGGTCTGCGAGGACCCTGTCAAGGAGGCAGGCAGCCATGGAAACATCAAATACAATTCCATTTCTTCTTTCGATGATGATAACTGATGAAACCCATTTTATATTGTGTGCATTCATCTTCTTTTTGTATTGAGTAGGCATCTGTGATGTCAACGAACCTTTCGGATTCTTCCCTTTAAAACTTGGGAAGAATCAACTAATAGCTTAATGATTCAAACAAATGATCGAAAAGCAAAATCCCAAGAGTCATTCAAGATAATTGGGACGCGTTAGGCATAAGGAAGATCAGAACTACAAAATTCGGTTTTCGGATGCTTAAAGAAAGTAATCGTACAAGTAAATGGATTCCTTGTCATCATGGAATCCCACGAACAACAAGAATCTCTCTTGTTTGCCAAAGATATTGTATATTATATTTCTGTCTCTATGTGACCATATCTTTCTCAAGGGTATTGTCAATGTCTCGGCGAGGAAAGGAGACAGAAACTGCATGCAAAACATGGACTGCCTCATAAATTAATCATTCTGCACAAGAATATAATTCATAATTGATCATGGACCTGTCCACATGATTTGGCAGGTTGGATGGTTAGTTAAGAGTATCATGACATCTGGGATTAGGTTTTGCGGAACCAAACATCAGCATCTTGATTTCTTCCCAACAAAAGAGAAAACACATTAGCATCATGGTTAACATAACACGTCACAAACAGTGAAAGGATGCAAGGAGCAAGACTTTGAAACTGGACATGGTCACCAAAGCACACAGAATTCTGGAGAGAAAGAAAGAAAAAAGGGTCAAAAAAAAAAAAAAGAATTTTCTGCGCATTTTAATGTTTCTCATGAATCGTACATAACAAATACTGATATATAACCTAAAAGGTTCCCCAATTCAATAGGTCCTGTAACAAAGCAATCTCCATTACCTACTACTAAGTCTCACCTTGATGATATCAAATTAACGAGGAAAAAAAAGGGGGAGGTGCTAGCAAAAATAACAAGAGGATGAAAAAAAACGAAGGGAAGAAACATTTCTAGACCAATACTGGAGCCCTCACTAGAGGCCTGTCCTAGCCTTCCTCTTCCCTGTACCAAGCAGTATGATGCATTGGCATATGCACTTTCTAACATGTGTATCTTGCTTTATTCTAATATATGTTCCAGGAAATCAGGCTTGATAGACTCTCTGCAGGAAGCCCACTGATAGTATCCATTTTTCAACCAAGAAAAAAAATGATGGGTTGCTATGTTAAAGATTGAAAGAAAGAATCCCATGCCCGTGCTGGTGATGCAGCCATTTTCTGCAAAGGTACGAGGTATGACAGTGAATTCAGACCTGAAACTCTGCCCCCTTCTGTATGAATTTCTACTTGCCTTCTCAAGTAGACCTTGAGAAAATTCTCAATCATGAAAAAACTTACATGGCACCTGGAATCACTTGTTTTTTCCATTCCAATAATAGCTCTAGCCCCTATGGTTAATCAAACTGAATCCAGGATGTGGCAGTTCCTTATAAAATCATTAGAGTAATTCACATACTTGGTCCAAAATGGTCGTAGATGCTCAAAGCCAATTTCCAGCCAAGGTTTAGACTGACCATTGTAGTGAATAACTGCAGCCTTCTTTACACTCTCGATATTTGTATTATTCTGATATCCCAGTCCAAGCATATGCCAGAATGGATCAATTGGATGAACATGACCTTTAAAGGCAATCAAAGACGGTGGTAGGGTTCCAAGTTTCCACATCGTCAGGTTTGACTTCAGGTTCTGCACAAAATAACCCAGAATCTGAGAAAAATGGTGGCAAGGCATCCCTTATTTGCCAACAGTTATATACAAGTCATTATAAGCGCAAGCAACCTCACCAACATCTGGTGCATACAGGAATAACCTGTACAAAATATCAGTATTTGCTGTGTTTGATACTGATCAAAATTTAGATCCATGGTGAAGTTGAATGTTTGATTAATATTCTGGCAATCAACAAATATGAAACTATCAACTAGAACATACGGGAAAAGTTTGAGGGAGACACAACCAAGTGATGTGCTTGCAAATTAATTAAGAGTGTATAGAACCAACAATATCACTTCTTGTGTACCCAGTCCTTGTAAGCACACACAATCAGAAGCCCGCGCCCAAGCAAAAATCGTACTTCATAAATGAAAAAAGATGATGATGAAGGTTGTTTACTGACACAGTGCTACTCATATAGGATTTTTTGTTTTTTTTTTTCAAAGAGTAATGCTGGAGCTAGCAATGCTTGTTTAGTGTAGTGATTCTTCAGATAGGAGTTTATTTATTATTTATTATTTATTATTTATTATTTATTATTTTTATTTTTATTTTTATTTATTATTTTTATTTTTTTGAGAATCAAGGTTATGTTTTAGCATGTTCAAAGAGTTACTTACCACATAAGATGGCAAATACAACAACATGAACGTGTAAGTGAAAATTTTAGAGACAGTAACACTATCCTGTTATTTTATTAGACCAAGAAAAGGTGGAGGCCAGAAGAAGGAACAACAAAATTATTAGGATAAGCAAGAAACTAAATAGTGTAGGGCTTACCTCTTTCATCCAGGAATGGTACGTTTCTCTTATATTCGTGTTCCTCCATGCATGGAGATCAAATATATTCATTCCATAAGCCCAAGCACATTCATCAGGGTCCAAATTCTTTGCTATAAGGGGATGTGAAAAATTGAAGTAGTTCTTGAGATGCTTGGACATTACCCACTCATCTTCACCTTTACAAGTTTCTACGGCTCCATTGACCTTTCCCTGAAGGTCAATTTCCCAAAGTGGAGACAAATCATGCTGAATTACAACATCATCATCTAAAAACACCACCTTGTCGAGGTTTGGAAAGAGCTGTTCAACAAAACCAATCAGCAAGAAGATTTTGGGGCAACAGATGAAGAAAACAAAAATACAAGAACTTTGGCCAAACTCAAAGGTTGGACTATGATACACTAGTTCATAGGAGGGAAAAATTAATGCTAAAGTTAGCAACAAAAACAATGAAGAAATTTTTGTTACCATTCCACATGCATTGGATCATCAAACTGCTATTTCTTTTTTCTTTTCTCTGAAAAAATTGCCTAACTTCCTGTAACACATCATTTGTTATTCATATGCATCTTGCTTGTTCAATTTGTAAGTATCACACTTAATTCATATTTCAATATGTTAAAAATTTTGGAAACTTCAGTAATTCATAGGTCTCTCCCAATACAAATCAATGAATGTTATCAACAATCCCAGATACTTGTAAATCTACTAAAGTTAGATCCTGACTTTGTTTGGCTGGTGAAGTACTATAATTTCCAGTGAGATCAGGTGAGTTTCTACCTCTGAGAAGATGAATTAATGCCCCAACAACAATGCCTCATGAATTAGAGTTTTTTCGCTTGCTTGCTTTTTTTTATCCTTTAACATCTTCAGTTCCCTAGTTCTTTTATAATAAACCATACACATCATAATTCATTAGTCTCCTAGTAGGACAACAGAAAAGATAAACTTCATATGAGATTACCTCGGGTATGTATATCCGAAGATGGTTAAGTAACGATATATACTTCGGACTTCTAGCCTGCAATTTAGAAGCAAATCTCCGAGGTGTTGTATCACTAAGATTTGCCCCTGCAATATGATTCCCATGGTAATAATCCCTGATACCATTATGATTCTCCACAGCTTCAAGCACTGGAACATTCTCTCTTGTTAACCAGTCAAACTGGTGAACACCCTTCACTTCAACAATAGCAGGGGAGGCTGGATTTAGTGCAAACCATGAATGCATACCCGCATAGGTTTTCTTGTCAGTGATGATGTGAAAAACTATCCTGTCAGGCTTTAGAGATGACTGGACAGTAGAAGTGACAACAACTGAGGCAGCCAAAATGTTATCAGTTGAGAGGACAAAGTGGTGATACGAGTTGTCAGAGAGCAAAGGAAGGAACTCTGGAGAAGGCAACTGTGTACGTGCATGAGCATTAGAAGAATATTCATCAGTCAGACGTAGAGAGAGACAGTGGATGCTTTTGGGGATGGAACTTGCAGCAAAGTGTTTGTTCATCAGCTCTGCAAATTTAGATTCCCTAATTTCTCTTTCCAACTTTTCCATCTGTGAAAGATAATAAAAGAATGACATCAGTTAAAAATATTTTCTTAACATTCCATCAGATTTTTGTTTCTTATTTTCTCTTGGAGGAGCATGGGTAACTGCACTCTCTAACATGCATTTATGCATAAATGTTGACATAGGATAATAAGAAAAGAGACTAAATGAAAATGAAGTTGATGGATCGATCATGACATAACAAAAGAAAGTATATACAAATTTTACATCCACTTCAATGAGACAAAGTATCATGAACATGTTGCAGTTAAAAGATCTAAACTTAACATACAACAGTAGTAGTCCCATGACTGCAGCATTCCAGCTCCATCATAGTTGAGTACAATAATTCAATTTATTTTTGAATAATGAAAGAGTCATATCAATAGCATGTTTTCCCAAGAAATAACTTAACACAAGAATAGCAGAGAAAGAACATGAGGTAAGGAGTTTCCTCTGGGAAAGGGGCCATGACCAGAAAAGGAGGCTGCAAACTGATTATTAGAGCACATCATTAAGAAACAATTGGTGGTATCTTCACAGTCAGCAAATTGTACAACACCGCGATTCATGACATTAGCCAATTTACTACCAAACTATGTGAAAACTGCCCCATCTTTTGCCTCTGAAAGACCAAAAATAATTATAGCATCCCAAACATGCTAGAATTATTACAATAGTACGACCTAGAGAATAGAAATGTAAAGAGGTCCTGTGGACACATCCTGTGACAACCTTACCAGCATGCCAAGCAAGCAATAAATCAAAACTCAAAATCAGATGCTCACCAAGAGAAAGTCAGTTATAAAATAAGCAACAAGTATAGTTGATATAAAAGAAGTGTCAGACATGGCATGAAAGGTCTCAAAATTATGGCCACCTCATTTATTACAAGGTCAAAGAAAATAGTCAATTAGATAAGCAAAAAGGATAAGTTTGAAGCTCGAGTTAGTGATCTATATAAATGAAGAGATCAGACGGTACAGCATAAACATATAACAACTTGAAGTCCATCATCCAATGTAATTTTTTAGGTTTAGAATAATCTTCAATGATTGGGAGATTGGGTCAGATAATTTATTTGAGCATAGATTGAATTGGCATTTTAGTTCTAACAAAGTATTGATGAATGAAACTGACAAATCATTTTCTAGCACGCAATAATTGAATAGCAATAGTTCTAATTCTCTTAAATCTTCTCTTTAGTTGTCTATAAAATTTTAGCATGCAATAATTTAATAGCAATAGTTCATAGCATGCAGAGAACACTTCTGGCAAATCATTACTTGATAGAATACACAAGGGCAAAATTTCAAGTATCATCTATTACCCATTCCCCTCGCTTTAGAATCCCTTTACTTTCTTTCTTTCGCTGGTGAACCAAAAATAGAAACAATTACTATTAGAGGCGTCACCCAAATATCATATATTTCTCCACTTCAAAAATTTCCAAATGTTAAGATTACCATTTAACAGAAAACAAGAACAAGAACCAAGAAAGTAAAATCTAATTCCTGTCTAACAGCCCTCATTCAGGGATATAACTAGTTTAGAACAAGATTAAAGGAGCAGAAACAAGTCCAGAGCCATGAAACTAATACATATTAGTCAACCCTGCTCTCCTCCAAGAAATTAAGAATAAGGAAATGAACCAAATCTGAAAGTAATCATGTCCATGTTTGAATAACTTGACACATACCATAGCCCTCAACATGAACGCAAATGTCCTTGCATCATACTGATTGTTCTTCATTTCAGAAACAAGGTGATTAAAAGAAGCCGGAAGCTTTACACCATCTGGGATTTCCTCATTTTTTACTTGATTGAGTATCTTGTAAAAGTCTTTAACAAGCCTCTGTTGCATCATCACCACAAGCATAAGTATTCAATTTGTAATAACCATTAACAAAATTATCCAAAAGTAGGAGAGCAGGTAATATACTTAATCTGAAACTGTGAAGGATGAAGGAAAAAGCTTACTTACCCCTGAATCATCTACTCTTCCAAGAAGCCTTGGTCCTAACCGCCTACCTAAACAATCTGTAGAAAAAAAGCAAAGTAAGAACAAGAATCCAGTATGCAGCACAAACACAGAAACATCATCATGAAAGGAAATCCTAGATCCAGATCCCAGGACATAATAGAGTGTAGACATGCTACAAGCAGATCCAGACTGCTCTGTAACATTTAAATAATTTGAATTAGAAACACTGGTGAACAAAATTCACAGTATAAGGGGGATTAAAAAGAAAATGAAATAGCCAGGAGAACAAAATAAATAATAAAAAAAATTGTGATTTTTTGTTTTTTGATCCACCACAAATTGTGATTAAGAAGTCTTTATCTGTTTAAAGTATCAGCAAATTGCTATTAATCTAGTTTTGAATCTACCAAGTAATCAAATTCTATTTTATATGATATTGGCATGCATGGACTAAAACTCATTCTTCATCCAGATTGTAATCTGCAATAATAATCAAAATTCACGTGCAAAAGTCCATCAAATCTTCATTTAGCTCATATTTATCATAAATAGTAATCAAAATATAATCTCCCAGAATTCATAAATTAATGAATTTGAAACCTATCCCCTATCAATTTACAAGTGCAAAGCCTAATTGGTTAAAACAAATGTGCAAACATGGGTGAAAAACGAATGAAAATGGAAGAATCCAGGAATTAACCATGCTTGATCAAGAAGTCCAAAGCTAAGTTAATCGAATGAAATATAATCAGCTTAAGAAGTTACTATGGCAACAAATATAACATGCTACTGAATCAGAACAAGATCCATCATCCTCAATCTCAATTACAAATGCGAAAATCATAATCAAATGAATACAATTATACATACGAGTGTGCCTTACGTATGGTACGAACATTTGATGATTGATAATTTCAATTTCTTTACATTTGAAAGTACGCGGTATTAGGATTGCAGAAAAAAGATGTAAACAAATTGAAATTATCAATCATCAAATGCTCATACCAGACATGAGGCACATTCATGTATATATATGCACCGGATGACACAAAAAGACATAAATGCATTACATGTGAAAAACAACCTTACCCCAGATCAAATCAGGAACACACCAGAACAACCACAACCAAATGCATACATACAGAAAATGAGAAAATCATGAAATTAGAAAGCAATCCCAACCCAAATCGAATAATGATCCATCCACCTCGTCAAGCAACAATCACAATCAAAATAACCACAAAACTAAATATTTAAACACGTCAGAAAACCTTGAAAAGAAATTAAAAAAATAAAAATAAATAACCAACCAAACTCACCAAATGAGGAGCACTTATTGACTCCTTCAAGCGTAACCAGAGCAGTAAGAATGAATACAAAAGGTAACAAGAAAGCAAGAATGAGTATAGTATGAAAAAGGGTTCGATAAGAGATATGGCGAGCTGCGACTTTGATCTTCATTGAGTCAATAAATCCATTGTTGCCGCTCGAAGATATAGTGATGCTTCTCATGCTAGGAGAGATGTGAAGCTGCATATTCCTTTCCTATGCAGCCCCACCACTACAAACCTAGCTGCGGCAAACACAAAAGCAACAAATTCTACCTCCTTCCCTCCCAGTAATACCCCACCCACCATCAGATCCACAGCTATCTTTAATACTTTCCTCTTCACAGATAAGATTTCCTTTCTGGGTTTTCCTGTTATGATATTTGCCTCTTTGCCCTTCCCTTTTTTGTGGTCTTCTCAAAGACCGCATTGGAGATTTAACAACAACGATAATGATAAAATGGGCTTCTATATCTAAGCATCCAAGCAAGAAAGATTCAAGAATTCAATGGTTAATCGATATATCTTCAATGGTTCTCTTTTTATTATTATTATTATTATTATTATTATTATTTTCTCCTTCTGGCATGGATCAAGAAAGAGACGGAGAAAATGAAACAAAGAGAAGGAGAAAGGAGAGAGAAAACGGGGTTTGTTCTGTGCCTGTGTTTTTGTCCTTATTTCCTTTTTCTCTTTTGTTGATTGGTTGGAACGTGAGATTTATTTATTTATTTATTTATTTATTGTGAAAAATAATGAATAAGTTTAAGAAAGTAATTAAGGGTATTTAAGAGTCAAAACCGTGTGTTTATTGTGATGGGTTTAGAGAGAGAGTTTGACCTTCGAGAGCTAAATTTAGATGTCTGACTGTCTCCCTATGTTTATGGCCACCACTTGGTCTTGGATTTGATTTCCTTGCATGGGTTTTCGAATTTTAGTTCATATCTCATCAGCCAAACAAATAATAATAATAATATTCAATTTCCCATATCACTTTATTTATTAATAAATAAATTAAAAAAAGTGTGGCCCACCAACGGTTCTTCTCTTTTCTGTCATTGAGTTTCAAAATTACATATATTTTATCAAAAGCTTTCATATGAATGTTTTTTTTATAATTTTAATGTATTGATATAAAAAATAAAAAATAATCTTAAAATATTCATTTTAATATATTTTTAAAAAATATATATTAAAAAAAAACTTACATCTAACACACACTTGATAAACCTCACTTAAAAAAAAAACAATTTTTTTTTAAAATGGCATTGTAACTTTTTTTAAAAAAAACCTTTGGAAGTAAAATTGGACAAAAAAACATCGGGTCAACCCAAGGTAACATGATAGATAAATAAACTAGGCAATAAGGGGCAAGCCACCTTGGATTAACTCGCAAAACCAGTGGTCAATGCCATAAAATGAAGATAACCTGACAGAAAAGAAATTGAAAAAAACCACAAAGCTAATTTTTTTATAAAAAAAAATAATATCGAAAGATAAAATCAAAAAAGAAAATAAGCTACAAGAAAAACAAATATCAACCAGCGTTAACTTTTCTAACTCATGATCCTGAAAAGCACCATACATGAAAAAACCATAAAACACAATCCCTAACAAATCAAACTTTAAATAATGAAATTGGGAAACAAAAATGAATTATATAAAAGGATCCAAAAGAAAAACATCAATTAGAAGAATTAGAATAAAAATCAAAAACAAAAATAAATTAGAGGCCAACAAAAAGATTTCGATTGAATGGTGAAATCAAAAGGGAAAAAAAACTTTAACAAAAAAGCAAAAAAAATAAAAAAAATAAGGATCAAATTGAAAAAAATTAATACATCATAAATATGGATTGAGAGATGAAATTGAAAACCAATAGAAGTTGCATAAAAGGATTAAGAAAAATCAGAAATCGAAAGATGAGGAATAAAGAGGTAAAAACAACACATGACAAATTGGGATTGAAGGATAAAATTGAAGAAAAAAATGTCAAGACTTTAAAGAAAGGTCAAGAGCAAAGAATAGAAACCAAAAGAGCAATGATCAAATCCAAAGGCAAAACAAATTGAGGGGCAGCTCTGAAAATCTGGAAGGCTACGCAAAAAAACCGAGGAGGGAAAAGAGAAGAAGAAAAAAAAAGGCTCACAGTGCTAAACCGAAGGTCCGTCAAGGACACGCGCTGGCCAAACACGGAGGGGCCGATGATAAGATTTGAACACCACCCTGGAAGCCTCTGTTTGGCCTCTAGGAGACGTTGCATGCTCTGCTCGAAACCATGACAATCCTTCACAGGCTAACGCATGCAATGCACTCGTCAATCTTTTTTAAAATATTTATTAAAACATTAAAGTTCAAACTTGCCCCTAACCCCATTTAACAATAAAAAAAAACCAAGGTTAAAATGACAAAAATGACCCTTGACCAAAGCTTTTTTTTTTTACCTCAAGAGCATTCCAGTAACTTAACTGTGTATTTGAAGTTAAAAAATACAAAAATTCCTCTATATGCTAAGCTTATTTTTTTATCCCAAAGGTATTTTTGCATTTTTACTGTTCAAAGAATAATAAAAAAAATCCAAATACCCCTAAATGACATTGTTCTTACCCCTTTTCCTTTTAGTTTATACTAGATAGGTGGTTCGCGCTACGTCTTGGGTCTACCTATTTTTTTCATCATAAAAAAGATATAAAGATTATGCAAACATTTCCAAACAAGAAAAAATCTAAGATTTTGGTCATTGACTCAAATAAGTTTAATAAACTTAGTTAATTTAATAATATGATTAGAAAATAAGATATTAACAACAAATAAAATGAGAAAAAAATAACAACGATTTAATTCAAAAGAGAAACGCTTGTCAATATTATGAAAATATATCTTTACAACATTCCTAAAACATTTCAATAATTTTATTTGTTAACAAAATAAAAATTAAATGAGAATGAGATAATTGCATAGATAGAAAAAATGAAAAACAATATGAATCTCAATTCCCAACAAATGAAATGATGAATGATAAAATTGAAAAGAAAACAATTTTAAAAAGCAAAAAAAAAATTGACTTGAGTTTGTCTAAGCTATCATATAGGTGAGTTCTTAAATATACATCCTCCAAAAGAACCGAACATGATAACTTTTTATCATCCAACTTGAGCGAAAATCAAACCAAAGTAGATTGAATAAAATAATAAAGTTCAATTATCCAACAAATCTAATATAGAAGGGTGAAATTAAAAAACAATGAAAATAAAATGCTAAAGTCTAACCTAGAGAACATGTTGAATCCATAACCTGAGAATCCAAGACATGATATCAAGATAACTCTATAGAGAAAAAAAAATTAAAAAAAAAACAAAGAATATCAATTTCCAACGAATCTGATGATGATGAATGAAATTTAAAAAAAAAAAAGATCAAAGCCAACTTGGTCCAACCTTCAGAACCTATGACATGAATCATAAGGCTAGACATGATATAAAGGCAAACCTAAAAAAATAACTTTGTAAAATTCTAAACTAACCAAAATAATTAAGGATACACTTGAAAAATAAAATAAAAAAGGGATAAAAAAAAATATATAAATTTGAAAAGAATGAGAACCAAATTGGACATAAAAAGAAAATCAAATCAAATCATAAGGGATGAAAATGAAAAACAATTTCAATTAATAAAAGAATAAAGATTGCAAAAAAATGTCAATGAATGAAATTGAAAAAATAAAAATAATAATCAAAAGAATGAAGACCAAATTTGATATAAAAATCAAATGTCAATGAATGAAATTGAAAAAAAAATATTTCAATAAAAGATTCAGGACTGAATACATTGCAATTAAAAGCATGGGGATAAAATCTGATATAAAAATCAAATGTCAAAGAATAAAATTGAAAAAAAAACTTAATATATGATTTAAGACCAAATACATTGCAATCAAAAGAATGAAGATCTAATTTGACTCAAGAAACAAATAACTAGACTTATTTGTTTTTTTGTAATGGCCAACATGTTTTTCTAAAAAAGAAGAGAAGAAAAAGGGAGGGAGGAAAGAAAAAACATGTGGTCAGAGCTCAATCGTCGGTTTTCTGACACCACAAGCCTCACCACTATGAGGCGATAAGGCGCATCGAACGCCATCCTGAAAAAGGGCGTTTGGAGTTGTTTTAATACAACGTGTGCCACCTGAAGGGCCTGAGAGACGCCCATTTTTTAATTTAAATAATATTTTATATATATTAAAAGATTCAATTACCCTTAACCCCACATGAGAATAACAAGAAAACCATAACAAAATAAGTAAAGTGCCCTTGCATCCAAAGCTAAGAAATATTATTTTTAGGAGCATTTAAGTAATTATACTGTATAAAACAATTGAAAAACTTGAAAAGCTCTTAACCTAAGAAAATTATTTTTTTTTCTTTTAAAGGTAATTTAGTAATTACACTATGTATAAAAAATGAAAAAAAATATCAATTAACCCTCTCATTTCCTGTAATGACTAATGGGTCCCATGAAAAAGATATTTCTACCCCTAAGTCCAAGCTCAGTGAGTTTTCCCTCCAAGGGTAAAATAATAATTTCATTATGCAAATCCATAGTGAATGTGAGTGTGTGCACAGTGGGTCCCTGAGCTCTTTTAGGTTTTTGTATTATATTATGTAGTAAAATAATGGTTGGCCAATCTTTTATACAAAGTTGAGGACCACATGTAAAGCTCGCAAAATGTTTAGTAATAAGAAATGTTCATAGGTTCTCGCTAAATTAGATTTCCAATTTTGTTTTTCTCCTTGTGGAGGTTTATGGCCCCTTGGGGATATTAATTATTAACAATACTCTAAAAGATGGCTAAATTATTGTGAAGGATTGCATTATGGATCCCTCACACTTCACTGTGGATTCACTTTTAAAATTTTCCTATTTTTTTCATTTTGATTATCAAATGTTTTATCTAGGTGATTGCATCCTCCATGGGCCAAATTAAAGGATAGTTGATTCAAATTTGTTGACCAAGTACAATATTGAAAGAAGGAGGAACATAGTGAAAAAATGGTGAAAATAAGTGGTTGTTTTGAAATTTGGTCAAAAAGTTCACTTTGATCCTTCTACTTTTCAAATTATAAGCTTTCAATCCTTATATTTTTTTTGAAAATTCCATTTTGATTCAAAATTTCATTTTTCTTATTTTTGAGTTCCTAGTTTAAGAGAGAATAAAGAAAGTGGCTGAATTTCAGTAGTAAAAAGAAAAAGTCTCAGTTGACACCGATTTCAGCCATGAAAAGGTTGATTTTGGTGTTAATTGGTTCCATTTGATGAAGTGAGCTTATCTCTAAGTGTTGTTTGCCCTTAACTTTGCTTGAGATAGCAATCCAAGCTTGAAAAGTTTTGAGTTTTGAGTTGTTTAAGGCCATATACAAGTTTATCAAGGAGTTTTGGATGTTTGGAGTAAAAAATATGTTGAAAATGGATTTCAGGTAAAAAAAACTATCAGCCATGATTTTCTAGTAACTATAATGGTCAAAATCTAGGGAAAAGTAGATGATATATCGCTTGCTTATTTTTTTTAAAAAATAGGGATGGACGACAGGTCGGACGATCTTCTGCATCCTTAATAAACAAAAAAAAACCTAGCCAAGCACTCGAGCCTGAGCTGAAAGGCCCAGGCAAGTTGTCCTAATTAAGCCAAGCCTGTGCATTCGGACCATTTTTTTTCCTTTTGTTTTAGTAGCCTTTTATGAGTAAGGTTTTATCATCTTTTTTTATGTTAGGAGGCATTCTTTCTTTGTAGCCCTACTTTATTTTTTTTCCCCTTTTAATCTTATTCAATTGCTTTTCTATGTGTTTTTTATTATCATTTTATTAAATAAAATACTTGTTCCAAGAAACAATGTTATTAAATACAATCAAGTTTATTTCTCATGTGTTTGAGATCATATGTCTACGACCACATCTATCTCTCACCTTTTCAATTTAATCTTTAGTTAAATATCACTTATTTTTTACTTGGTTTTCACATAAAGTTATAATATTTTTTTTCAAATATGTGTAGTGTTTTATTATGTTTTTTTCTTTGATTTTATTCAACCGTTTTTATGTGTGTGTGTGTATATTTCTATTATCATTCGATTAAATAAATAAAAAATTATTTTAAGAAACAAAGTTATTAAACACAACTAAGTACATAACCTGTATTACGAGATCAAATATCTTAATCTACATATATCTCTTTAGTTTTCAAGTTTAGTTTAGTTATTGTTAACAACATCTTCTTTTTTATATTTTTTTTATTGACACAAATAATCATTTAATTAAATAAAGAATTTATTCAAAGAAACAAGTTATTAAATACAATTGGGTACATGACCCTTGTTATCTTAATATATATATTTATCTCTTGATTTTTTCAATTTAGTCTTTATTTATCATCAACAACTTTTTTTATATATTTATTGTCATGAATAATTCTCAATATATTTAATTAGAAGCGTGCATAAGCTTTTTGGTTTTTAATTGAGAATTTTTTTATGGTAAAACAATGTGTTGGAAAAGCCTGTATATTTATTTTTTGCTAAAAAATAAAACTATTTAACCCGTGGTGGAGAGCGGTCAAATAGCTAGTTAACAAAACACTAAAGGGTGTGACTAAATCATTGTAGCCACACCCACAAAGCACTATTCATTAGAATAGTATTTTGTGTTTTTTGCGTTTCTTATTTATTTCACCCTTCATCTACCCAATCTTTGTTTTCTTATTTTATTTTATTTTATTCAATTTTATTTGTAAACCTTTAGGTAAATCCATAAGGACTTTAAAGTAAACAATATGTTAAGCAGGAAACTGAATATTTACACTAAACGGATGATAATAACTTTTGGAAATTGGAAATAAGATGTTATGTGTTAACTTTATAAAATTAAATTTTGAAAAATGACAAAACAAAAAACACAAAAACATGAATAAAAATCTAAATGAAAATAATAAATGAGGAAAGAAAAGTTGTGAGATAAAGTTTAATGAAAATTGATATCACTTGGGTTAAATCTAGTATAAACAAGCATTGAGATTTGAAAAATATTATTTGGGAAACATAAAAGACATAAAAGAAAGGACATAGTAGGAATTAACACAAGTTATTCCAATATATATATTTATATATATATATATATATGGGTGCATGTGGCCGGACATGAAAGGAGAAAAAAGGGGAATGAATATTCTTCATCTATTTAGCTTGACATAGGAAAATTAAGGGTAATTATGGAGTTGAGAATAGAACTTATGAGATTTTATGAGTTCAAAACACCTTAACAACTTGAATTAAGTGAGGGGAAGCAAGCTTTTAGTGAGAGAACCAAGGAAAGTGACAAAAAAACTTGAGGAATTGTTCTTATGGTTAGCAATTCTAGTTTATTTAGGTAAGGAGCTCTATACTTTGATGAAAATTTAATGCATTAGGGTTCTTGATTTGGAATTTGGGGTTATGTTAAATTAGTTGTTAGAATTTTAATGGATGTAAAAAGGATTGTAATGGATGTAAAAGTTGATGTTCTAAAGAAGAATTACATGGAGAAAAATTGAGAGGAGTGGCCACCTAAATATAGAGAGAAAAGGGGAGAATTCTCATTTTTTTATGTATATTCATAAAAATTATAAGAAGTGTTATGTATATATGTGTGTTATTTGAAAAGAATTAGATTATCTTATCAACTTTGCTTAGCATAATAGAATTGTTAATGTGAGAGAATAAATTAGTGTGCTTTACTCACATGGCATATGTAATGAAGGATGTTGAATTTAAACTATGATAGGATTAAAGAAAATAATTAAAAAGAAAAGAGAAGGAGTCTTATGGCCAAATTGGATATACATTAGAGAATGAAATTGATAATGATGTGATATTGTTTTTAATTTACTTGAGAGTTAGCAGATGTGTAATAAAGAATGATGATATGTTATATCATAAGATAAAAGAGATACTAATAAGGGTATCTCCTTTGGATTCAGGAAAGGCACAAAGAGTGATATCTATTGTAGCTGGAGGAGTGTATACAACTAAATATGTAAGTAGATGCCTTTAACCTTTGACTAATATTATTAAGATTGTCTAATTAATTTAATTGCAAATTCGATTCATTGTTATTAATTGTTGTTTGTATAACAAAAAATGATATGAAGGGGGTACTAGAGGCGTTAGAGTTATCTAATAACCAGGATATAGAATTGACTAATTATTATGAGGAGTATTGGAAATCCAAGTATATCTATCGAGAGGATATATTATGATTGTTCCAATATTAAAAAGGGTACATTTTTAAAAGTATATGAATATTTGGGTTGAAGAATTATCTAAACATGGAATTAAAGTGTAATGTGTTATTATACAACTTGTTATATTTTAATCACCTTTATTTAATGTTAACCTAATTACCATACTTATGATCGGGCCTTCACAGACTTATATTGAATAGTTGGCCTTCTTGTATAACTTCTTGTAATAGATTAGTAATGGGAAACAAAAATATATTTTGGATTTAAATCGTAATGTATTTGAATGCATGGATGTATCTTATTTTGTGTAATAAAATTTAATGATGTTATTGTAAATTAAATTAGAATATGTATATCATATTTAGAGTAATGAAATGAAGTTAGATCGTAATTCTAATCATATTCATGTTTATTCTCTTGTTCTAAATAAAAATTGGTTTCATAACTTTTATTAATATTCTTAGTTTATAATCACATGTTTTATTTGTGTTGCTTAAGACTCATGGGTTTTAAACTTGTATGAATTATAATCCATGTGAAATGACAAAAAAAAAAATGGATTAAGAGAATGAATATTGTCTATTCTTGTGTATAATGATGTGGGGTTGATCTAGAAGATTAGATCAAACGAGGAGAGATTGAAAATGTCTTAAAAGTGTGGTCATTACATATAACTTAATATAATTCAAAAGATAAATAACAACAATATTTGATATTACTCAAATCGGTCGATCGATTAAACTTACAAATTGATTCAATCAACTGTTTAATTAAATAAATAGTTAAAATCGATATTGTAACTATTCATCGAGTTGAATTATAAAGGTTGAATGTTATCACAGATAGTAGGCTGATACAAAAAAATTAGCCTAATTTTTTACATGAATGAAAAGAAAATTATATGTAATTTACATCTTAAACTTGGGGCTGTTATATCATCCTTCAATATTAGGTTATTTTAGGAATTGTGCTTCGTATTGTTTTAGGATTTGTTTTTTGTTGGGTTATATACCAGTCTTATGAATTTAGTTTTTTTTCTCTCTCAATTTTAACATTCAACATTTAATTTGTTGGAATTTGGAAATAAGGCTTCATAATTTTTTTGATTTACTTTATATGAATTTATCCCGATCTCATGACATAAATCACGAGTTTAAC
>Ga0307517_10004218_pt1 | contig 22172 bp, 33 predicted proteins | sample 23_EM_MG_FD_194515 | JGI IMG/M metagenome (GOLD analysis project Ga0307517, IMG submission 194515) | Populus trichocarpa ectomycorrhiza microbial communities from riparian zone in the Pacific Northwest, United States - 23_EM | ecosystem: Host-associated > Plants > Roots > Unclassified | place... | reverse complement strand
ACGGGGCGATTTTGGATTGGTTCCAGAACTTCCTCTCCGTACCCGGAGTCTTTCTGGGGCTGAAGGCCATTCGTGTTTCGGTTGGCCGGCAAGACTGCAAGCGAACCCTCCAACTTCTCGCTGCTGCTTCGAAGGTGCGCATGGAGGAGGGGAACCCGCTTACGACGATAGAACCACTTGTAGCGGCAGGTGAGGACGGGTTGGATCAGAGACTTCATGCAAAGCGGAAGAAGCATTACAAAGCGGAGGGCATTCAAAATTTCTTGTCTAAATAATTTTCGCTTCTCGGCTGGATGACATAGGGTATTCTTATGCACGTCCTTTGCTGTGGAAGGTGGACATCAATCCTGCCGGAACAACCCCACCACTCAAGTATCCACACGCCGATCACTTTCACTGCCCACCCACCACCCACCCCACCCTCTTCCCGCAACCGAACGCGCCACGACATGCCTAGTATGGCAAATCAAAGGGGGCATCTTTGATGACCCTAGTGCAACGTGAAAATCAAACTACTTCTGAGACGTCCTGTGTGTTTCGAAACCAAACCCATCGAAATCCTCTCGCGGTATAGAGATCAGGCCTACCTCAGTGCCAAGGCCGTCCTCCACGTCCTCGTCCAATGCAAATGCCTTAGATATAATTCCGACGAAGCGGTTTCCAAGGCCATCGCTACGAATTACCGTGCTTTCGGTCCACGACGCTACACCAACAATGGAGAGCTCGAGTCTACACTAGGGATAGTTGACCAGGCGTTGGGCAAGGGAAATAGGATCGCTCGGGACAAGTTCAAGTTGTCGGTCGAACACCATAGTTGGACGGCGCATATCCAACTCTATCGCGCTTGGGATGTTCTCAGATCCCCTCGGAAACTTAGCGATGATGTGACTACGTTCATCCGCTACTCGTTGTCGATGGATCCTCCCCCCTCGGATGCCATCATTACGGATTGTTTGACGATGATTGGTCTGCTACTCGGAATCAACATCCACGTGGACGATTTGTCGATTGTCGACAAGAGGTACAAGGTTCGCTGATGGCCCTGCGTTTCGTGAAGTTGAGGTCTTTTGCAGCCGGGAACTCAAGCCCACATCACCAGGATCTTCGACAGGCTCATTGCGATCATGAAGCAATATATTCTGAACAAGATTCAACTCTCAACCACGCATTCTCAGCGATGACCCTGATCAGACTTCTTCCTCGTCGGGACGTCGCTCAGAAGAGATACGCTCTGTTCCATGTCGTCATGCAGACCCCCGTCTCGTACGACTTCACAACAAAGAAGAAATGGGAAGCGGCCCATCTCACGTTGTACGGTACATGCAAATGGGTCAAGGACCCCCACATCAGCAAAAGGAAAAAATACTTTTGTAACTCATAGCCCGGTGGCGACACCCACCCACAGACTCGTCGGTCGCAATTTCAGGAACGCATCTTGGACTCGCATCATAGACTGCCAGGCAACTAGTCCCGAACACTTGATTGCGTGTGATCCGTATTAGGGGATGGTCAGACTCACCAGCCTACATACCTGAACAGCTTCTATTGCGGTTAGCCGAGTAGCTTGATCACCGTTCTCCGGAATTCTTTCCCGTCATTCCCCCTTGTCCTCCATTCACTGATTCTCCGTTACCAATGTACACACCATTCGCCTCTACCTGGCCACTTTGTCACGGACTTGCCTCGGAACAAAAAAGCATTGTCCCAGCACGTGATCATCACGCGATGTATAAACGAGGTGCGCGTGTTCTGAGGTGATTGACGCCAGCCACATTATTTGCAACCGTCACTATGTTCAGAAAACAATTTGCAGACTTCAACGCAAGAGGCCCCGGTGCGTCTCACAAATTTTATGTCGTTAGCGACCACTGAACCTTGCTTGCGCAGCTCGACTACGGGCATCTGATCGGAGGAGGTTCCAGGAGACAGTGGTCGACAAGTTCACTGTCAGTCCGGAGGTGGCGGAGCTTCTCGTACCGGAAGTGCTGTTTTCCGTTAGATTTGAGAGTCGCTCCCATGTTCCAGGCGTAAGTCCGGGTTATTATTGAATCCGTGAGCCCACAACGCACCTACGCCCGTAGGTGGCCTACCTCACATCGGAGAGCGTCCCACTTTGGTTTACGTTAGGGAAGGACGCCAATGATTTGATACCCACCGGTTAGTTAACTGCGATCCTATTGTTTTTCATCCCTGACGCTTCACAAGTGTATACGTTGTGGAAGCACTCCGACCTACTTCCGAAACTGTCGATGCCAGGCGAGATGGTTCCACGTATGCTTCACGCCCCATTCCTGCTGGTATCGGATAGCAGTTCGTGATTCCTGTGATTACGAGTTCCCTCCGCCCGTGATTCACAGATGCTATTTTCTAACAGATATCAGCTTTCAACCTTCTGCCTCCCTTTCTGTCGGCCAGCTCGTCTGCATAACTCAAGATTATGCTCCCACAGCGAATGGGATATCTCGCGCTGGTCCCGCATTAGCTGTGGGTCGCATGGCCATCCCGAGCGACTTGATGGAGGGGGGTGCAAAAGGCAAAGCACTGACGCTTCTGCACACGTGGAAAGACAAGTTGTGGGAAATGGGCGGGGAAGAAAAGCCTCCTAGACCCCGACTCCTCCGGGACGGCCCGGACGGAGAAGAAGACACCGACGAGGAGAAGTCTGACGAGGAAGCCGAGACAACTGCAAAGACGCCGCCAAAAGCCTTCGGAAATGTGGACACCCCAAAAGAGCTTTCACGAGAAGGTGCGTTTCGGAAGGGTGGGTAAAAGCTGTCACTCAAATCTCGCAGAGGTCTCCGACGCCTTACGATCCGCCCTTCTCGAATCAATTTCCGTTATACTGACGAAACTGCCGCCTGGGTCGTTCCCGATCGCCCCGTCCATTTTCCATGAGACGTATATCTTGCCATATCGACCTTTCCAACTTACAAAAGTCGCGGGCACCCCGGTGGATATCAAGCACTCGGGATTCAAGTCCTTGACCGCATTCCTTAAGGCAAGCGCCAAGGAAGGGCTGGTCAAGATCAAGGAAACAAAGGGAGGGGTGGTTATCACCGGTATGAGCCAGCTTTGTTTCGTCAAAGGATGGCTTAACGAAGACCCCAATACAGGTGTGGACGGGTCGCACCCCAGCATACAAGCACACGTTCGTCACGTAACCGTAAAGGAAGCCGAGGAGTACAACGAAAAACAGAAAGAAACACAAGACCAGGGGATGGGAAAGTTTCAGGAGAATCGCCATGAGCAACAAGTGACGCTCCTACGGAAACCCAGCCCTGTCAGTGCTGCTTTCTTCCAGTGCATTGGCAAAGAGTGAGTTCTCCAGACAATCAACGCACGATTTCTGACACAGAAATCATACCAGCCCGGAGGAACTCTTGACGGAGGAAGAGATCAAGACCATTACCAACCAGTACCTTACATCGAAACGCCTGTTCAAGCCGCACGATCCAACATTCGTCAACGTCGCCCAGGATAAGCTCCTTCTGGATATCGTGTTAACCGGGAAGAAGGGTGACGGAGCGAAACTCCTGGAGAAAAGGTTCATGAACACCGATGAGGTGATCAGCAGGATCGTAAACAACACAAAGGCGTGGTACAAGATATCCACTGGTGATAAGCGGCACCCTATCATTAGGTTGGTGCTTCGCTCTTGACTTTGACCGACACTCAAGTTATTCATGATCCCCTAGGGAAGGTACACCGAACCCAATCTCGGTCAACATCGCTCACCGCCGTAACCACACGATCACTTACATATCCGGTTTTGAGATTTTCCGCCTTGACGCAGACGGTCTCGCCGAGGGACTGAAGACGGCATGCGCGTCCTCCGCAACTGTACAACCTGATCCACGTAACCCAAAGTTGAAGCAAATTATGGTGCAAGGGGAACACATCAAGGTCATTGCGGAATGCTTGATTGCCAGGGGTATACAAAGGCGGTGGATCGAAGTGACGAACCACGCAGGAGACAAGAAAACCAAGATGGGGAAGCGCATGCCGATGTAGATGCCAAGATATTTCAACGTTGGATTACTCCTTGCCGTGCACGCGCCATCGGGTTGTGTCTTGCAGTCGGTTACTATATTCTTGGATATCCCGTACCCATCTAAATACGCAATCCCATACTCTTGCATTGGGACACACCTCCTTCACAACCGCTCTACAGACCAGGCAAGCCAATAGAATCTGGCTCCCTCCTTGACCGGAATCGCTCTCGCTCTCCCCTCGACCACGTTCACTTCCTTGAGGGCCGCGCTTGCCTTTACCTGGCCCTTCTCGAAGATCTGTTCTTCCCACATTTGGGTCCAAGACTCCGGAGAATGACAGAACATCCTCGTTAAAAAGCCTGGATGGTGGCCTTTGGCCGGCATGGCACCGTGCGAACCGAAGATGATCGAACCAGGACGAGGGTCAAGTAATGCCGCCAGACGTTTGCCGAGCTCGAATTGTTTCTCTTCGTCAAAGAGGTGGAAGAAAGAGGAAGCGAGGATGACAGAGATGTGCCCTCGCAGTTCGGTCAGAGTGTTCACTGATCCAACGGGAGGTGGTGGACCAGGTGGTACCAGAGCTGCAAGGGAAAGGTGCGCGTCATCAAAGGCATCCCCGGCGAGGAATTTTGCGGGGTATGTCTCGGGTGTGGTTCTAAACAACTTGTGCCCCAGATCCCAGAATCCTGTCACGAGACATATTGTTATTTTTATGCGGTAACTGTAGGCGACAACCCCGCACCATACCTGCTTCGAGGTCCGTCGCAATGATTTGCGATATTGGCCACCCATCGTGGATAACATTTTTCACCTCAGTACCCACTATCCAGGAGCGAAAGTATCGGTGAGGTTATCGAGGCAAACTTCGGGTAAGAAATGGCACGTACGGCAGCATCCAATATCCAGGAATATCGCGTCTGGTCGGTTCTTCGCCAATTCAAGGACCCATGGATACGAAGGGATACTGGCGACCTTGAGCGCCGTGAATCCGAACCCACGAATGCAAGGGTACGGGTAGACCTGAACACGATCCAGATATTACTATCCCATATCTGATGTACAAACGAGTCGGCGTGGGAACAACGACCTACCTTGTACGCCTCCTCCTGAACCTCGATGATATGTTTTCTCAACTCTTCTGCATCTTGGATGCCTATTTCCGTCTTGAAGAACGCTTCTTCCTCAGGATCCAATTCCAACAAAGTCCTGTCGAGGGATAGAGTACGGAGGCGCTTTTCGGTCTCACCGTCCTGAATCATGGTTGTATACTTGCAGATTTTGTGGGGGCTTGGTTAGAGGTAAACATTAAACTCTGGGGAACGAAATTTATAGAACGACGCTGCGCTTCTTCGGATGAGGTCCGAAGGTCGGCGGCTCGTCAGGTCCCCAGAATGAATCATAACGGTGCCAGGGCGCTAGTCCACGACCCCCTCGGTCTGCTCTTCGAATCGGCCCTCCCCTTGCTGGGTAAATTTTCACGCGATGGGTGAGTGACTTAACGAACGCTGATCACGATCATACAATATTTGATGACATCAGGAGGCAGTAGATAATGTATGCGACGGCTGCTGTGTGTTTCTCACAACGAGTTTGTTTGTTTTTCTCCTTCGTGATCCCTGAGCTTGGAAGTTACATTACATAACGGTTCCGAGATCGCATCACCGAACTCTGCTCTGAGGAGGACTTCCCCGAGTTGACCATGCGGGAGACTGGGACTTGAAAAACTATGCAGGAGAATGGCGATGTATTCTTGGATCTCTTGTGCCCATCTACACACGTAATTCCATACGCTTGCATTGGGACGTATCTCCTTCACAGCCGCTCTACAGACCAGGCAAGCCAATAGAATTTGGTTCCCTCCTCGACCGGAACCGCTCTCTCTCTCCTCTCGACGACCATGTTCAATTCCTTGAGGGCCGCGCTGACCCTTACCTGGCCCTTCTCGAAGATCTGTTCTTCCCACATTTGGGTCCAAGACTCCGGAGAATGACAGAACATCCTCGTGAAAGTGCCTGGACGTTGGCCTTTTACGGGCATGGCACCATGCGAACCGAAGATGATCGAACCAGGGCGAGGGTCAAGCAATGCCGCCAGACGTTTGCCGAGCTCGAATTGTTTCTCTTCATTAAAGAGGTGGAAAAAAGAAGAGGCGTGGATGGCAGAGATGCGCCCTCGCAGTTCGGTCAGAGTGTTCACTGATCCAACGGGAGGTGGTGGACCAGATGGTACCGGAGCTGCAGGGGAAAGGTGCGCGTCATCAAATACATCCCCGGCGAGGAACTTTGCGGGGTATGTCTCGGGTGTGGTTCTGAACAACTTGTGTCCCAGATCCCAGAATCCTGTTATGAGATAGATGGTTATTCTTATGCGACGAGTGCAGACAACGGCCCAGCTCCAAACCTGCTTCGAGGTCCGTCGCGATGATTCGCGACATTGACCACCCATCATGGATAACCTTTCTCACCTCAGCACCTACTATACAAAAAGCGAAAGGATCGGTCAGCTTATCTTCGGGGTAAGAACTAGTCCTTACGGCAGCATCCAATATCCAGAAATATCGCGTCTGACCGGTTCTTCGCCAATTCAAGGATGCGTGGATATGAAGGCATCCTGGCGACCTTGAGCCTCGCGAATCTAAACCCACGAATGCAAGGGTACGGGTAGACCTGAACATGAAACAGATGTTATTGCCCCATCTCTGATGTACAAATTGGCGCGGGAACAACGACCCACCTTGTACGCTTCCTCCTGAACCTCGATTATATGCTTTCTCAACTCTTCTGTATCCCGGATCCCTGTTTCTGCCTTGAAGAACGCTTCTTCCTCAGGATCCAATTCCAACAAAGTCCCGTCGAGGTAGAGAGTACGGAGGCGCTTTTCGATCTCACCGTCCTGAGCCATGATTGATGATAGGCAAAAGTTGAACGTAACTCCGGGGAACGAATTTTATAGTTACTTAGATCGCGGCTTCATGCCGCTACGCTTTTTCGGACGAGGTCCGAAGGTCGGCGGCTTGTCGGCCCCACTCGAATGAAAAGTATCCACAGCGGATCTCTGCGTCTCCAGTGAAGTCCGCAGAACATTATGAACTTTCGGAGAGGTTTGGGATGGTGGTGTGACGGTCCCAGCCAGAGTGGGTGTCCGTTCCTAAAACCAACCCACCCACAAGTTCTCTACGATTCCTCTCAGTCCGTTGTCACGACTCCAACCAAGCCGGCCGCCAACCTTATCCTCATTAAACCACAGGGCATACATCTGGGGTATCCAGACAGGGTGCATAGCCTACCAGGGAACTGCGGGCGCAACTTGTGTCCGCCCATAATCGCGTTTTGATTTCCTACGAGCTATCCATGACACAACACGCCGAAGACCTTATCCCCGTCCCCGGTGGCCGCGGTGGATCAGAGGGATGTGCTGATCTCGGGAAGACACCGTCTCCTCTCTGTCGGGATTGGTTTGATCATGCCGAAGCTATCGAGTGTATTGCGCCGACCTCCCCGGATTGAAAGACGGGTTCGTCGGGGTTGTTTCCACGAGCCAGAAGAGACCGCTTGCAGACCTTTTGGTTGTGGTTGAGGTCCTGATCAAACTCCCCGCACCCCTGATTGGAAGGAGTGGGTAGAGAAGGGTGTTGATGTAAGGGCGTTGTAGGAGAATCCTACATTGAATGTTGACGTTGAGTTCACCGACCAGTGCTAGTGAGGAAAGAGGCACGTATGAGTAGAAGACAAAATCTGATGGGCTTAGCCAGTACAGCTAACCAACTCGATGTACAATGACGATGATAACCGCGCCTCGAAGTCGGAATTCTCATCGCGAACAGCATAGTGCAGAGGACAATACATTTGCTCGCTCGCGTCCCGTTTTCGTAGGGTCGCACGCGCAAAATAATCCCGGTGTGACAAGGTAGGCAGTATGGGGGATAAATTAGTGCGAGCTGCTCGACGTCCATGCATCCCATCGTAATTTTTCGTCGACCAAGCAATTCACCTAGCGAGGACCCAAACCGTAAGGCCACTCCCACTCTCCGACTTCTCGTACAGACCCCCGTCAGAAATCCCAACCATAGGTTCCTCCAATTCACCACCCAGACCTCTGGCCGATCGGGTCAACCGCACCTCTCGTCGCTAATACCGGCAGCAAACCCTCCACGTAACTTCCCGCCCCTTGTCCGTCCGCCCATGGAGGCGAATCGTACAGAACTTTCAGACGGATCGAGTGTGACTCCTGGAGTTGGGCAAGAAGGTGGTCAAGCTCCAACCACTCCGCGTAGACGGTTTCTCCAATCGCGTCCCCAATTCTGGCAGGGTCGACACGATTGAGGCCCAAATGAAATGCTGCTTTGGAGATGTCAAGTAAGATCTGTTGGAGATTTCTGTGGTTCGGTGTGACGGTTCGGAGTGTCATGACGATCCACTGGGGGTTCAGGCCACATGTGAATACCACGTCTTTGAGTTTCGTCGCTTTCGAGAGGTCGATCAAACTTGACCACGACTCTTCTACAAACAGAGGTAAGTCATCAGCGCAGATGCAGGTGCCAAACGACTGTACCGAAAGGTTCAGGGTTAATCTTGAGAGATTCAAGGGTAGAGCAACACCTTTCCACCAACACCGTTGTCAACAAAACGTCTTTTTTGTGAGTCCACGTCAAATTCAGTTTCCGGAAGTGGAGACCGCTCGGTAGGGACAACAACCGACGGGTAATAGGATTCATCCCTCCCTTCAAATGAAGCACCAGGGACCCGGTAAACGCGGGTAGGCTCGAGGGATGGACGACGGTCGGCAATCCATCGGGGACGTCTTCGTTGTCGATCAGGATATCGAGAGCGACCACAGCCAGGTCCTCGAGGAGAGGTAAGGAAAGGACGAGGTTGATAATCTGCGAGGGCGGAATGGTGACGCGACTCAAGCGGAGAGATTTGATGACAGGTGAGAATCCGTGGAATGGGGCAAGCGTCCAGTGGCAATTATACACCTCCAAGCGCACAACACGAGAAAAGGTCCGGATCCAACCACCCCCTTCTGCATCTGCGGCTGTGACGACCTGAGGGCAGCTAATGAAAAGAGTTTTGGTGTAACACGCAGGGGAAGTGGAAGGATCTGGAAAAGTCTTCTTCCAGGATTGCAGGTTCTTCACTGTGTAGAACTTGATATCGGCGAAGAGGTGTTTCCGGGTACGCGGGATCCACGACTGAGAGACAAGGCAACAGTTCCTGAGGGCATCCCTTGTGTCGTGCAGAAGGTCGACGATGTGGTCCAGAATTTCTACTGGGAGGCATGGATTTGACATGGCGGTTGGGTGCCCGGGGTCAAGGCATCCGATGCTTTGGCGCTGACCATCAGCGTTCCGCGGAACAATGCTTGTGCAGTACATTCTTCCAGCGCACCCCGTCAAATACCTCCAACAGCACCCCTGTTCATTCTGCATCCCCTGACGAAAACTAAGACAGAGGTTGTACAGTTCGCGCTCCATGAATGCACATGAGTCTTGCCGTATGCGCTCTATATAGCCGGGCGGTCTTTCGGAATTTTATTCAACAAAGGAGATTCTTTCGAGTGGTTCCGGCTGCTCGTACGATGCTGAGCGTCCTAGACGTCGCCTCGAGTGGAAGGGAGCGATCCAAAACCGGCGCCTTTGCCTTGACGGAAATCACCATGTCTAATCCCCATCGATCTCATCTCCCACCAGAAATACTCGATTGCATCGTTGACCTCCTACACGACAAACCAGAGGCACTGAAGCTGTGCTGCTTGGTCTCGAAATCATTGGTTCCACGTACGCGAACCTACCTTTTTGCCAGCATCAGGTTCCAGCATCCCGACGACCTCAGGTTGTGGAAGAAGGCATTTCCGGACCCCGCAAACTCGCCTGCATTTCTCACCCACACCCTTTCCATTTTTTGCCCTCAGGTCGTCATGACGGCAGATGCGGAAGAGGGTGGTTTGGTCCGGATGTTCCCTCGCGTTGTACGATTGGCGGTGTTCAACAGTCCTACGAACCCGTACAAATTGGAGGTCTCCCTCGCCCCCTTCCACAGCTTCTCACCGGTCCTCAAATCCCTCCGCGTGATTTCTTACAGTATTCCACACTCACAGATTCTTAATCTCATTTGTTCCCTGCACCTTCTCGAGGACCTGTGTGTGATCGACTACGGAAGGAACAACTGCGATCTCGACGGAACCATCTTTCAACGTTTCAACCCTTGACCTCGCCCGCGTTGACTGGGACCCTTGAATTTTATCTGCCTTATGGGATGGAACACATCACGCGCCGATTACTGGGCCTTCCGAACGGTCTTCATTCTCGGAAACTCACGTGCACATGGTATGGCGAGGAAAACATCCAGCCAACGACGGCTTTGGTGGTGGGGTGTTTTGATACCCTTGAATGCGTTGATATCGATTGTTGGCTGCGTAGTAAGTCCCCTCGACTCCTGTGTTGAGATCGGGGCCTTACTCGAACTTCCGTTTCCACCAGCGAATTCCTGGACGGCTTCGATCGACTTTTCTGGAGCAACAATACTCAAAGAAGCGGTATTCCGGCTCAGAATGCTGGACCCCATATGGATCGTCATGGCACTCCAAACCATTACTTCCGAACATCGACATTTCCAGTGGATCTCAATCCATGCCCCTTACAACCTCCCTTCCACTATTGACCCTACCAGCCTCAAACCAACCCTTGGGGAATCATACTATAGACGGTGGATGGACCTCGACTGGCTTCTCGTTCAATTCTGGGAGTCGCGTGCGATCCGTCCGAAGATCGTATACAGGATGTCAAGGGAGAAAAAAGGGGTATGCGAGTTTATAGGGAATTTACTGCCGGAGATAACGAAGAGAGGAGTAATCAACCTGGTTGAATTGTGGACGCCGTAGTATAAGTCGTTCGGTGTACGCTCTTCCAAAAACCGGGCTTCGGATCCACAAACACTGGAAGGACTTATTATCGTTTTCGCTAAGGTCGACGCGGGTGCTTTTTCGCGCGTTATTATAGATATTTTCGCCGACGCTGGATGAATCAAGTGGACGGGTCTGGGGGAGACGGAGTGAGAATTTGTGGGACGATACCGGCGGCGTGCTGCAAGGCGAGCTATAGAAGTGAGGATAGTTGAAGGGGGGAATCTTCACCTGTACTCCAGAACAATGTACCACCGCGTACCCATCCTCCACAAAGACTACCAAAGCGGAGCCAAGACTCCAGAGAAGGTGCCCTTTGCTCTGCTCCCGGTACACCAGGAGATGGCTCGCTGAAGGTTGATGGTTTCCAATCCAGATGCGAGCTCTGACGGTGCTCTCCACGCTTCGAAGGGGGGGAAACGAATGCCAAAGTTCTCCAAAAATTTCTCCGACACCGTCGCTGGGGGGTCGAAGGTGAGCGAAGCCTCCATTCCTCAGCCCGAGTTGAGTATGTCTCTGATCAGACACCAAAAGTTCTGCCACTTCATGGATCTTTCAACCTCCAAGTCGGAAGACTCCATGGCATACAAGGGGCTGCGGAAGTATGAATGAACTGAGGAGGGGTTCGGTCGGAGGGCCGAGCGTGTCTCAGAATTTCAGCCATGACCCAGATGTGTGTCACGAGTAGCGTTGCCATAGCCTGGCGCAATCAACACCGCATCCAGAGCGATGTGGGTTCCCTGTAGTAGACAAGTTACTATTCCATGGCGTTTCCGCGAAATCCGCCGGTCGTGCAAGGTCGTCAGAATGCAGGAGTCCAGGATGTCAACTCGAAGGCATTTCTCCTACATAAACCGGAAAAGAGTGATACAGAAAACGGATCAAATTCCGAACTCCGAAGCTCGATCTCACCCTCCGACGTCCACGTCCCTCTCCCCATCTTTCCACATCTTCCTCTCGTCTCACACCCACTCTCCACAAACCAAGTCAGGGAAAAAAAATGAACCTAACTCTCTACGCCATAACCGCTTTCATCATCCTCGACACAGACGGCAACCGCGTCCTCTCAAAATACTACCGCCAAGAGAACAACCCGTCTTCTTCAAAAGGTCTCGCAAACACCAAAGAACAAAGAGCGTTCGAGAAAGGTTTATGGCAAAAGACCAAAAAATCTGGAGGTGCGTTCACGGGTGGTGATGACCCCCCCCCCCCCGTTCCCTCTCCCTTTCAAACCTTTATCACTCTCGTTGGCTGACGAACTCGGTACTCGAATCCCCTTGCCGCGCTCTCTGGATCCGTTCTGGATTGCATAGGAGATATCATCCTTTACGATGGTCGTTTGGCCGTATACAAACACTCACTGGACCTCATCTTCTACCTGATCGCAAACCAAGATGAGAACGAGTTGATGATTAACACCGCCCTATCGGCCTTCTCAGACGCGGTACACATGCTCCTCCGGAACCAGGTCGAGAAGAGGGCAGTCTTGGAGAACCTCGACCTTGTTCTGTTGTGTTTGGACGAGACGATAGACGAAGGGTGCGTGCGAACCGATTCTTCACATTCCAACCATCATCACAACAAACCCTTTGCCTTGTTCTGTCCGTCTGCTATGAGCTGACTTTGGACTTTTCGCACCCCCCTCGCAGTATCATCGTGGAGACGGATTCAACAACAATAGCCTCACGGGTCAGCCGACCCAAAGCCGATACGACAGAGATCGTCATCAACGAGCAAACAATCATGAACGCCTACCAGACTATGAAGGAGAAGATGACCCAACGGATCGCCGTCGGATTTTAGATGCACATCATTTGTTGTATGTTTGTCGAGAATATACGTCAACTTGACATTTTTCATGTGCCTCGGGCCCATGTAAATCGTCCACCGTGACGCGACCTTGAGATCTGGCTCGCTGCAAATACAAACGCGCTGTGGTCCCGCCTCGTCGTTGTTCTAAACTACGGTGTACTTCAGTGCGAAACTACCAAAAGTTTAGGCGGTCAATAAGCGAGGACGAAATAGGCACAAGAGAGACAAGAGGAACAGATCAATGCATGGTCAAACCGTACAGGATAGGTCTGACTATTAGCGATGGGTGATGTGATGATCCCCAAAAAGAAGGTGGGGTGTAGAAGAGTGTGAGAGAAATCAGGGTAAGCACAACCGATGGCCAGCGAAGGACACGGAAGGACCAATGGATCAAAAGGCGGAAATAGGATATGGAGGAGAAAAGCAATCATATAGGGCAGAGGGTCAAGCGAATTCGAATAGTAGAAAAAGAAAAAGAGGAAACGAACTGTGTGTGAGAGGATTTTATCAATATAGACAGAAGGAAAAAGAAAAGAAAAAGAGGAAGGAGAAAGCGGTTGTGTGTGCACGAAAAGGGGGAGGTGGGAGGGAATGGGGGAGGGGACTACAAACGAAGAGGTAAGATATTGTATCTAGTGGGCGTGCAAACGGCAAAACGGTATACGGTGAAGAGGAAGGGGGAAACAGAGGACCTGGGGTAAAGGTCGAGAGAAAGCAAGTGGATAATGATAGGTCTCAATCAAATCAGCACAACCAACAAAACATTCCCCAGGATACCTCAACCATTTTACCATCCACACACTTCATGATTTGCCCACCTTTCAATGAAAAACCCGCTTCCACCACCATTTTCTGACGTGCGTGACTGCCTGCCAATGACCAAGCGGAGGCGCGCCATGGGGGAGGGACTTTTTTCACCACTTTCGAGGGAAGAGGTATAAGTACAGGACATTGGTCGCCGAGGGACTGAAAAGAGCGTGGGTGGTCCCGGATCAAACGATCCGACCGAGAAAAGCGAGGGAAAGAGAGCATGGGGGAGCGAAGGAGATGACACGGGGGATATTGCCGATCGGTCGATGGAGACGAGGACGAAAGACGGCCAGGGGCGAGGGAGATGAGAGAGAGGGGGGGAGGGTATCCAAGACGACAGCATCCAAACCAACAACAGATTTTCTTCAAATTGGAAGAGCGAACGCCGCTTGCGAGCACGTTCAAGCGTTCACGTCAAGGACCTCTTCACCTCCGTCTTCAATACCAAGGGCATCCTCGCTCACATTGATGGACAAGCCGAGGCCGTTCTCTCCGGTGTGGTCTCCATCGAGGCCATCGTTGACTCCGATGGTGGTGTTGCCGCTGGCGGTCCTCTTCATTCCACTCGCCTGGGGGCCAGACCTGGGTGGGTTCGCACACCTGTCCTTTCCGTGGGCAATCCTGAGGTTCGCGTAATCGGGCTTAGTCTTTATACCCTCGATGGCCTTGGTCGCGTTTGTGATGTTAGTGTAGTTGACGAACGCACAGTTCCTGGTGAAGAAGTGATCAACACGCAACTCTCAACGAAAGCGGGCAAAGTCCTACTTTTCTTTCAAAAAGTTGACAAGTTCGATATCGCCATACTCGCCGAAGTCCCTCTTCAGCTTCTCCTCGTTGAAGGCGTCAAAGTCCTCGATGTTTCCAATGTACACATTCCTCGTCGCGCCAGAGTGGACGGAGAGTGCGAGAGCGGGAGGAAGTGGGCCAGAGTTCTTACCCCAGCCGACCTTCAGCCTTCGGTTGTTGAGAGTCAAACCCTGGAAGGAAGCAACCTGGTAGAAAGTCATAGCGGCAGCTGGGTCGACGAAGGTAACGAACTATCAAAATCGACATTAGAAAGGCCCGGGCAGTCAGAGATAAGGGGAGAACGCACCGCGATGTGCTTATCCTGCATGTACCTGATGCTCTGCAACACACCTCCCCTGATGGCATTGCACAAATCCTCAGTGGTGGTCTCGGGGTGGATGTTCCCGAGGTAGATCGTCCTGTTCAACGGCTGATTTCCGTTCAAGCCACCAAGGCCGTTCATGTTCATGCCATTCATGCCCCCAAGGTCAGGAGAGAAAGACAAGTAAGGGGTCATGGGAGACCCGAAGTTGCCTTGACCCTGCATGGGCGAGAGGGAAGTCTGAGCAACGAGAGACTGGGCTGCGGCAGCTTGAGCAGCCTGTGCAGCGGCTTGTTGAGACTTGGGAACATAGGCGCATCGATCTTTGCCATAGTTGACACGTTTCCCTGCCCAGGAGGGCTCCGTAGGGAGAGTGTTGACGACCTACATTCAGAGGTGTAAGTATCACAACCCTACCGAATAATGAAGAGAGTCAAACCAACCTTTGTCGCAACGGAAATGCTGAGGAAGTGGACGAAACCGATGTTCTTGTCCCTCACGATCTTGACCTGATCAATCAAACCGAACCTGCTGAGGTCATCCCTCAACTGTTCTTCGGTCGTGTTCTCATCCAAGCCACCAAGATATACGTTTCGGCTGGCATTGCTTTGTTGAATTGCCAAGGTGACCTGACTGGGAACCGGAGAAGGCTTTCCCCAACCGATCTTCAACTCTTGCCCATGCAAAGACAGCTTCTTAACGACCGCGTCGGCATAGAATTGAGCGGCGGTAGGGGCGTCCAAGAAGGACAAGAAGACGCAAGACTTCTCAGGGAGCACTCGGATCGATTCTAGGGGGCCAAAGTGGACAAGATTGAGAAGTTCGTCAACGGAGGCGGTAGCGGGGAGGTTCCCAACGTAGACAGTGCGGCTGGTAGCAGTGTTGGTGGCACCGAGAGCAACCTGCAGGGAAGCAGGAGAATACTGTGCCTGCTTTTGATCGGGAGTTAGATGATAAAACGATGGAATCGTGCGAGGCATTCTTACTTGGAAGTTATTCATCTGGTTGTTGTACGGGAATCCCCCCATGGTTCCCAAAACGTTCATTCCGGGAAGACCCATACCCAGCATGTTATAGCCGAAACCGAGATACGGAGAGTTGGCGTTGGCACTGATGGGAGTCTGAGCCTGCTGCACAAAAGAGGTAGCACCGGGGTTCGGGCTGAGTTGGGAGGGTAGTCCGGGGTTTCCGCCGGTGCTGGTGTTGATGGTGAGGGATGGGGTAGAATACAAAGCGCCGCCGAATCCGTTGGAAGGAGTGCCATTGAATTGGCCCTGGGACAGGCTAGACTGGGGCCCGTAGCCGTAGTTGGCGAAGGCATCGCGAGAGTTTCCACCGTTGCCTCCGTTGGTCGGACCGAAGGAGGTTGGAGACCAACGGGCTTTTTTGGGATCGGGACCACCTGCGGTATCCATAGACCTCTGGAAACCGGAAAAACAGATGGATGAGACGGAGGGCGTGGGTGACCGGAATGAGTCGCGAGCGGGGGCGTACCTTCATCATTTCGATGTCAAACCCGTAGGACGGATATTGAGATGCAAAAGCGGTCTGAGATTCGTCCATTTGGAGTGCGGTGGAGGGAGATAAGGGCAGAAAACGGGTAGGGAAGGAAGCAAAAAACAAACGTTAGAACGTGTAATTTAGCAAGGTAGAGAGCGTGAGGGTTTTAGAGTGGAATGGGTAGGGATTTCTGGGGTGCGGCGGCAGTCACGCTACAGTCAGAGGGCAAGCGAGAAGCTGACAGCGAAACAGTGACGATGTAGCTCGCTGTCTCTGACGTTTGTCGCTGTCGTCGCGGGCTTTCGACGGCGAGGCGGTGGGGATTGGAGAGTGGTGGGGAAGGAAAGACACGCACGAAAAGAAGGGAGCGTAACGGGTCAGAGGTAAACTGTGGGTCGGGTGTCTTTGTGAAAATTCTCGCTAAGCAAAGTCGAAAAAGACCAACATATAAAAAAGGTGGCCGTCTCTTTTCGACACACACACAGACGAACGATGAAAGTCAGAAATCGCAAAGGGGGGTAGAGGAGGGGGGTAGAGAATTAAGAGGTCAGAGGAGAGAGAAGGAAATGACCGTGAGAGCTGGCAGGGGCTGGGCGAAAGAAGCGTCGACCGAGCGAGGCGAACAACCATCACCGGATATAATATTTTTCTCTTTTTTTTGCGGAATTTCAGAGTCTACTACGAGGTCAAGTCCCCAGAAATGTTCTCCCGTTCTGCTCAAGATACGACACACTCCCTAACACGTACACCCTCCTAATCCTGCCTCGTGTCTACCCGCCGCCCGTCGACACCCACGGCGGCATCCCGGCGGACTTTGAAATGCAATCGCCGCCTCGTCTGATGCCGTCTGATGCCGTCCATTGTTCGCTCGGATCTCCCACGACTGCTACTGCTATTGTTCCTCCCTGGGCACGGAACCAGATTCGCTTCATTCAGCTTTGGCCACCCCCTTTGTCCCCCCGCTTATCCTCGGGCACGTCTTCGATTCAGAGGAGGGTGAATTGCTTCCACGGGGCCTATTGTTGGTTCTCCTCTATAAAGCACCAGACTTTGAGCGGAGGCCCCTCCTAACCCCAGTGGCTCATCCCCATCTCTTTCTAAAGTGCTAGCCACTTGACTCGCTGGTCGTCATCCACCCGTTCACCTTCGGATACGCCTTCCTTATCTCTTGCTCATCCAATCGTTCGTCATGCCTTCTACGTCTATCTACTCTCCTGCCTTCGTCCCTTTGCGAGAGCGCTGCAAGGTCAACCTCAGCGTTGATACCAAATGCCGCAGACCACGACGCGCCGTCAACCATAACGAACCCCCAACCCACTCTGCTCTCGATGTCCCCGTTGATCCTGATTCTCATCACCATCACGGGGAGAGTCCGATCGAATCCGGACTCTACTCCTCCATCCTCCCCAACGGGAAGGACAGGTGCCTGGGCGAAATCATCCCAGGCATGTTCGTCTCTTTCCACGAACCTAGCCACACGTCAGCACAAGTAGTCCAGGCCAATCGGTGCTTCACCCACGTCGTCTGCGTATCTTACTCCAACAACCCTGGTCGCATTATCGAGACTACAACGTGGTTCAAAGACGAATCATATGTCCGCGCGTTACATCTTACCCTCCCCTTCCCATCGTCAAAGCGAAACAACACACGGCTCCAACTCCAAGAGAACCAGATCCACGTCGCTCGTGACTTCTTATCTCTTGCCCTCCCTTATTCGTGCCAGTCATCACCACAAGATTGGGCTGGGAACTCTTCTCGTGTGTTGATCACGACGCCATCAGGACAACCCGTTGATGCCATCTGTGTCATCGCCGCCTATCTTGGTTTCGCGTCGGAGGAAGAGGTGTGCGACGTGTTAAACGGGATGGAGAGGATCGAGGAGCTGCCGAAGGAGTGGAAACGAATCGTCTGTGAATATGACGCGGAGATTGTGCAGGACATAGCCGACCATGACTTCTAAAACCAACCGTTGACGGAACTTTCGCACCTACATTATCCATCTCATTTACAATTAATTGTGTTACATACATACCATCACCATCATTCGTGGTCCTGTAGCGATTATAATAGGAGCTTTCAAGGAATACCATCCCACTTGTTCTCTCGTACGTAGCTGGTGCTTGCACTCTCCGGGTGAACTTGGACCCCTTCGTTGGTGCCTCGTCCCAAGCCACCAGCACTCCGAGCCAGTAAACCGGATTCCGTCGGCTGGTGGAGAGCAAGTGTTGACTTTACGGCTCATTTACCGGCATGGTTGTTGCAAGTCAAACTGCCGTCAGATTCGACAGCCCTTGAAGGGAATGCCAGTAAGCGTGTGGCCTGTCCTTTCCCTTTCCCTCCACCACCCCCTCCCTACTTTATACCCCTCTAGGTCTCGGATACCTCGCCTAGGAAGTAATAATCTCGCTTGGGTTTTTCCGTTTCTCCCTTCCTTCCGGATCTCTGTTTCTCCGGTTGCCCCCCCGGTTATTTATTGGTCACAGGATACGCGAAGAAGGAAGGTAACCAAGAGAGAGAATGTCGACATGCGTGCCAACACCAGTGTCGACGGCGTTCTCGACGGTCACCGGGAGTACCATCACCACCGCTTATTCACTCAGCACCTCGACGGCCCCGCCTGTGGTCACGACCCATGTGGACCCCTATTGCCAGAACGAGGCGGTGGTTCTCGATTCAGCTGTCTGTTTGGGGACTGGGACAAGGATGAGGACAGAGACTCTTCAACGTATGTTCCCGTCTCTCGTGAATTCGATTGCCCTCTCTTCCTGCATTTCCTGCCTCCCTGCCTTTTGTTCTCCAACTCCTTGGATTCTGTAAAACTGACGTTATCCCCATTTCCCGCAATCTCAATTCATTCATCCGTGACGGCTGCATTCAATGATCACCATGCGCTTCCTCTTTCTGGTATGGCACCCGGGCTGATCCCGACAATACATTTTATGCCCACGGTTGCATTACCACGCGTCTCAAAATATAGCCGCCTCGGATGTTGTCTACACGATCCCATATGAGTCCACGATCCCGGTCACCACCCATGTTCCCATCAACACAATCTACAGCAGTTGCTCGGATACCCCTACCGATCCCGGTGGAAACGGCTCGGGCGTTAACGGTGGAGGTTCTGGCTCAGGATCCGGGAACAGTTCGAACCCAGGTTTGAACAACCCCGGCTCCAGTCTCAACTCTGGAAACGGCACTAACCCTGGGTCCAACGGTAACAACAGAGGAGCGGTTTCCGTTCCTCCAGGACACAAGCTCGTCACATCATCCGTGTTGGTTTATACGACTGGTCCACCTGAAACTTCCGTGATCCCTTCAATCACGACTCTCCCGGACGGTCGAGTCACTACGATGTCGGTTATGATGGTTGCAACCCCAAAGCCATCCCAGGTTTACGTGCCTACAACGGTTATGGTCGAGGCGACTGGAAACAGCAGCCCCGGTTCTCAGAAGTGCGGAAATGTGGGTGTGATCGTTGGCGCGGTAATTGGAGGTTTCATTGGTTTGTGTTTGGTGATCCTGGCATGGTGGTACGTGAGGTACGTTACGATGTGTCCTCTTCACCTCCAATTGTGCGAGATTGATTTTTCCGCAGACGAAGGAGGAAAATGACCTATGACGGGATTCTTCACGAGCACGAGAAGCAGATAGATGATCGCGAAGCTCGTCGACAGGCCATCGAACGCTCGAAAGACCCAAACAGGAAGCGAGAGAGCGATCCGAAGCCTACCCCATATCACTACGGTTCCTTGCTTTCCCCTGGGGGTGGGATCCAAAGTTCTACCTGCACTGGAATCACGCTCTCGCAGAATCCGTTTGAGGAAGCTGGTGTTGGTACTAGGGCGACGTACTTGGCTCAGGGATCTCCCCTCTTTACAACTGTGCCAATAATGGGAGAATTTGGTGTCGGTTCCGGGTCGGACCTGGTCGCGGACGTTGGAGGACGTGATGGAGCAATGGATCCGGTGAACCCCTCTGCCTCTTCGATATCCAACACTTCTGGTACCGTCCCGACGATGAGCTCAGCACCTACCATTGGTTCGTCCTCCGGCAGGAGCAGTGATCCGGATTATTTGCAACCCGATAGTTCTGCTCACGAGTTTATCGAAGTTGATATTGGAGGTGTCACCGGTGGGTCGAGTGTCTCCCCTCCTCCGCATCTATCCATGAGCTTCGGAAGTTGGAATACGAGCTCTTCTGAGGGGAGAGGGAGTGGTGGATCCAAGCGGAGTAGCGGTGTGGATCCAGGGACGGACCCAGGGCCCGTTTCGAGCGATGGAGGATACGGAAGCGAGGAGGACGAAGGACGACGACGACTTCTGCGTCCTCGGCAACACCACGGGGATACGACGGAGAGTCATACTACTGCGACCTTGGTGCAGACGGAGATTGTGCGGGAGGATGTCAGGAGTCATCTGAGGAAGAGGAGCGGGAGTCCTGTCAGTTGGGCCACGCCCGCGAGGGGAACGTTGTTCATTGTGAACCATCGAAACTCTGAAGACATTTAAGGTTCCATCTTCCATTCTCCCCCCCTCCTGACCCCACTTCTCTTCAATCTTTCATCCCTTCTGTTGTCCCTCTGTCATGCCTGCGAAACCCTTCCCCTACTCTCCGACTCCGACTCCATCCAAACCAACAGGGATTTGCCACGATCTCATCCCGTCACCATTGCCGTCTATTCCCATACTGCCCTTTTTCTTTGTTTATTATTGGCATTTTATCGCGTGTTTTTTCTCCCCCTTCATTTTGATGCCATTCACCGACCTATCGCTTACTATCAATTCTCCCTCCGTCCCTTACTCACACAATTATTCACACCCTATCGTGTTTCGCTTTTCGGTCAAATTTTTGCCACATTCATTCTTTTTTTCCCTCCCTGTCCCTCTCATCGTTTCATCATTAGTCATCCTTGTGTATTAAAGTCATCAGTTATCATGGTCTATTCCGCCCCCTCCCTACTACCTTGCGTTTCTTCCTTAAGTTTGTTTCTCGATTTTCTGCATTCAGACTAGATAATTATAAGTACCACTCGGGTTCGGACTTTTGGGCCGAGGGTTTTTGAAGGGTCGTAGCGGTGGAGTGACGAGTTCCCTAGAACTTTCCCCAAGTCGGGTCGAACGAGGTGATCTGCCCCGCCATAAAAGATTCCCGCCCAACTCCGGTCCGACACGACCCACACTCAACTCCGATCAGCACCACAGATCCCGTTGGCAGAATGGTCTCGCGTTCAAACGTTCATGGTTCGTAGCATCCAGATGTTGGCCCGTGCGAACGGAACATCCGAGACATTTTCTGGATGACCTGATTCTGGGACCCAGGGCGGTAGCCGGTAGTATACATGTGCGTACATGTTTAGTTGCATTTCGTTCTCCAACAAACTACAAATCGTCTCTGTCAGTGCTGATGCTAATATCCTTCCATTCGTCGAACTTGGTGATCGCCTTGGTCAAGATGCTCCTGACACCGTTGTAGCAGTCACTACCCAGCAAGACAACCGGGGTGAATTCTTTATCCTTAGCGGCCCCTTCGCCTTTGACGACATCCACCATGACATTGACACCCTTGTTCGCATCTCCAGGCTGATTGTGGTTATAGGCTGAAAGAACCGTCAGTTATCAAACCTAAAGTAGACCAGTAATTTCGCGAACCGTTGAGTCCTTCCTGGCTCGCACGTACGACGGGCTCGTAATCTGGGATGTTACCACCATAGTTTGCACGGTTGTCCGCCGTGAGGAAGTCGGTGCGGAAATAACCGGGTTCAAATAACAAGCTGCGAAGTCCCAAGGGGGAGATTTCCTCGTGGAGGCTCTCAGAGATACACCTGACGGCGTATTTGGTTGCACAATAGAGTCCGGCACCACCGTAACCACTGTATATATGAAAAAGAGCAACCAGGTTATTCTCGATCTCGCCATTGTTCGCATAGCCGACTGACCTATATCCCCCCAACGATCCGATCCAAACAATGGTCCCGGTCTTGCGGGGGCGCATGTAAGGCAGGAACGCGCGAGCGACGTTCAAACCTCCGAAGACATTCGTGTTGAACTGGT
>Ga0307517_10004217_pt1 | contig 22173 bp, 17 predicted proteins | sample 23_EM_MG_FD_194515 | JGI IMG/M metagenome (GOLD analysis project Ga0307517, IMG submission 194515) | Populus trichocarpa ectomycorrhiza microbial communities from riparian zone in the Pacific Northwest, United States - 23_EM | ecosystem: Host-associated > Plants > Roots > Unclassified | place... | reverse complement strand
ATAGATTCATTTTTTTTGTTTAAATTTAAATTATGCGTAGACCAGTAAACACAATATAATATATGAAATTATATTAAAAAAATTTAAAAATGTTAGTGAGTGCAAATATTGGAAGACTCGGAGTAGTTTATGTATGTAGCGTTAACCCAATTTTGTATTTAGGAAAGCAGTATAGAAGTTGTTTGTTGGAATCCCGTTTTTTAAAATTTTAAAATCTTTTTAATTTAAAATAAATTTTATTTATATTTTCAAATCATTTTAATATCTATTATACACTTATAATAGAAATAGAAAAATCTTTTTTCTCTGTTTCGACGGTAGAGGTTAATTATAAGAAACACAAAAGGGCCGAGGAGAAGGAGCAAGGACAAATTAAAACTGCTTTCTCTGCGGATACCAACGACATCTGGGCACCATTCACGTTGTCTCTCTCTTTTTTTTGTTTACTCATGATCAATATTCTCCTTGAGCCCAACTTTTTGCAGAAGATTATATCCATTTGATTTGTTAAAACTAAGTTATTCACGTCAAAACTTCGTATTTTTCACAATCTGGGGATTAAGGGGAGAATATATAAGATATTTTAATTCACAAACCAACTCCCTTGTGTTACAATCCACACGGCATCGGATATGATCCAGATGTTCATCAAGAAGCTGAAGAGCAGCAATCTGTATCCAGGCAGTGAATCTAAGCACTTGCAGTTAGAGATGCACTGTGGGCCATCATAATTGTTGCCCCCGTCCTAAATTAATTTTAATTTTAATTTAATATTATTTCAGTGTTTTTAGATGGTTTTGAAAAACTATATAAAATAACAATTTAAAACATAAAAAAAATATTATTTTTATATATTTTTTAAAAATATATTTAAAAATTAATTACTATCGTATTTTCAAACGTTATACTTGTAGATTACATGGAGAAATATCTTCGATGGCTTTCTACGTCACGAGAAGCGTGCACATGAAAAACTCGAACCAGCATTTTCAAAGAAAACTGAAGAATCTGACCTTCATAATTAAAAAAAGAAAAGAAAAGAAAAGAATGTCTGTGCTGCCAATGAAGAAGGGCCAGAGAGCAGCTCTAGAAGGCGATGGGGGTGTATTTGGCATCTCAAGTTGCGGAACTTACATCTCATGTCAATTTCTTAATGATGTCCTGCTCTTTTCTTTTCGTGTTTGGTCCTTAAAATTTTACTCTGATTCTTGTATTTTATTTTCTTGTAAATAATTTTTTAATTAATTTTATTTTTATCCTCGTATTTTATAATGAAATTCAGTCAAATCTTAAACTTGGTCAAGATTAGTCAAATGATTTAAGAAGATTTAAGAAGGTATATATGTTTAAAAAATTAAAATTTTTATTTCCTATAACATCATATATCTATTGTCATGGTTTTTTTTAAAAAAAATATTATTTTCAAAGATATTAGATTAAAAAAACAAGACAAGATATACAAGAATGATTTAAAAATAAAAAAAATAAAAATACTCTCATAATATTTATATGACATTACAGGGAATAAAAATCTTTATTGAAATTTAAATTATAAGTACCAAATGTACATCGATGAATATTCATGTTGTGGGGAGCCGACATGTGGCATTATTTAACAACGTTAATGATAATAATCAATAGAAAAATCTAAAGATAATAAAAATAAAAATATTTAGGGATGATATTAAGATTTTGATGTTTTGGAGTATGATAATATTTGTTTTTTAAAGTGTTTTTTTGCATATAAATATATTAAAATAATATTTTTTTATTTTTTAAAATTATATTAACAAGCATAAAAAAAAATTAAACTTTTTTTTTCAAAATTTACAAGGGGGAAAAGATTGGTAGAAGTACTCTTTAAATATAAAAGGAAGAATGCAAGGACATGAGACAGCATCAATCCAAAATCTTAAGGTTCTGACTCATGTGAGAACTATCTTCCTGTGCGTATAAAAAAATATTGCATCAAAATAACCACCCATAGGCCACGAGTAAGACTTAAGAAGGTTGAATTTATATGATTAGATGCAAGTTTAAGTTTTATTTTATTTTAGTTGGAATGCAATAATCTTAGATCAACCTACATCTTAAAAGCAAGGTTTTAAAGACTTATACGATCATGGTATATCAAAGAAATTAAATTATGTTAATTACAAAAATATCCAATTCTTATTGTTTGCACGCGCCTAAAAAAGTTTTTGAAACTTTTCTTTTATAAATATTCCACATTAGATATATGATTTACGTTGTTGGGTTAAACTTTTTCTAACATAATAAAAAAAGTTCAGACGATAATAATTTGGTTCAACTTATGTTAACTTGATTAACATGTAATCAATATATGAGATCGAGATAACACGCATAAAGAAAATTGAAAAAAGTATTGTAAAGTTCAAGGCCCAATAACCTAATGTCAAATGATGAAATTAAAAAAAAATTTAAAAGTAATGTCGAAGAAAAAAACTCAAGTAAACTCGAGTTAACTTGACTACCATGTTACTTGCGATATGAGATTGAGATAAAAAAAAACTAGAAAAAAAACTGAAGTTAAATAAAAGAACACTGGAAAAAAAATCTGAAATATTAAAAATATTAATTAAAAAAATGATGACCAAAATTGGATAAAAAAATAAAATGATGAGGGATGAAATTAAAAATAAAATAAAATGATGAAGAATGAAATTAAAAAAAATCAAGAAAATAATAAAATACAAAAAAAGCAATTAAAAGAATGAGGTTCAAATCGAATAAAATAAAATAAAATATTCAGAGATGAATAAAATTAAATTTTAAAAAGCATTAAAAGAAAAATAAATAATAAAAAAAATAAGAATCAAAACTAATAAAAATACAAACTAGAAAACATATTTGATTTCTAGAAGGATTGACATTGATTTCTAGCTTAGGAGAGAGAAAAAAAAGAGGAAAAGAAAAAAAAAATCATCAAGCCTAATCGCTCTTTCATCCGTGTGCACGTGACCCACCAACACGAAAGAGATGACATGCCGCTCTAAATGCCATCTTGGATGGTAAATTTTGGTAATTGGAGAGCTCTATACCCGTTGTCCCAAAGGTCATGAAAGCCAAGGTTGTTAAAATCATGATTTTGACACGGCACGGAAAATACAAAATAAACTCGGATCGTAAAAACGGATCGTAAAATCGTAAGGAATTTTAAAATACATTAAAAAATAATTCATGCTTCAAATAAAAATTCATACACAGTTCAAGCACCTTAAAATACATGCTTCAAATAAAAATTCATACATAATTTAAGTAACTTTTCATTAGCACCAAACAAATCAATGTTTGAATGTTTTTCTCCCTCGGTCATCCAATCATCATAAGATGGAAGATCATCTTTTACACCAAAATCATCAGCTTGCTTTTTGACTTGGTTATTATTCAATTTCAGATTGCACATTATAAATACTAAATCATTCATTTTTCTCTAGTACAAATAATTTCTTTGTTTTGTATGAACCTAAATAAATAATTCAAATTTATAATATTTTTATCAAATATTTTAATATTTAAAATAATAAAAAATAAAATATTTTTTTGAAAATAAAATACTATAAATTACTATGACTCTAATTTTGGTCAAAATTCAAATAAAAAATATTTTCTAAATACTTATCACCTTGGCTTACATTGCATTATCAAATTATATTAATCATCGAGGAATATTGTTAACTCTTCAAGGGAGAAAGAGTCACCAATTAAAAAAATATCCCATCACAAAAGCAAATGCTATATTATCAAAATAAAAGAAGACTGGTGGCGAGCAAAAAAGTGATGCTGTAAGAAAAACGCCCTTTGCTGCAAAACCAAGTACAGAGATAGTCTAAAACACACGTACTTAACCGTGATTGGTTTGTCCTTATTCCTACTCATGTTCTCTAATCGAAGAGAAAAGATTTTGCAGAAATAGTAAAATCGGTGGTGAAATCATGATTTTATGCGATTTCATTTGATTTTACTTAATTTTAACATGATTTTATCTATTTTCAAGTTTTTTGAACGATTTCACACGTTAAGTCTATATTAACTACGTTAAGTCTATATTAACTCGTAAAATCGTACGATTTTACGAGTTGAATCGCGATTTTAACAACCTTTATGAAAGCTATCATGCCCTAATGCTTGTGTTGTTAATCATTAATTTTTTAAATAATATTTAATTTTTTAAAATTACCAAACAACTCCTAAATAAACCTAAAAATAATAAAAAACCACAATAAAGCTAAAATTTCCTAGAAACCAACCCTACAGTTTTTTTTTAATCTATTTGAAGAGCGATTCTGTCACTTCACTGTTAAAAAATAATTAAAAGACAAAAATGCCTGTTCGTGCGAGTGTAATGTTTTTTTTTCTTTAATTTCTGAAACCTGGGAGTCGTTATTTGAATTGTTTCACTTCCAATAAGAAACAACCTAAAATGAAAACCAACTAACAAAAAATGAAAGGAGAAGACAATTTTCTCAACAAAAAATAGACATTTTGGCGCCATTTAAGAAAATTCCACCGGCCTTCCTTGCCAAGTTCTTTGCCTTTTTGTTTTTCACTGTTCAGTGTTGCAGTGTTAGTGCTTTTTTGAAAATCTTTGATTTTGTTTTTAAATTTTAATTTTTTTAATATAATAATATTAAAAATAAAAACATTATTTTAATATATTTTCAAATAAAAAATATATTTTAAAAAACTTCCACTGTACTTCCAAGTAAACGGGAGATATATCCTTGAAGGATCCATTTTTGACTCCCTTCTCTCTCTAGAAAGTATTAATTTTTGACTGTCTTTTCTCTCTAGAAACTAGAAACTAGAAACTACACACACTTCTCTGCTCCTAGCACTATTTAATAGCAACTTTATTGTAACCCGAAAAGGGGAAAACAATAAAACCATCTTTAAATTATCTTCCTCTTTCTCTTTATGGACTCTAAAGAAAACCCATTTCAGCTTAGGATTCCTGAAGGTTTTTTGGGGTTTCAGTTATTTTATTACTGAAACACAGAAAATAAATGGAACTTGAATCCGGTTCCACGAACCGCCAATCTAGATTGGTAAATTCATGTTTTTTTCACTGCAGCGTATGCTTTTTTTGGGTGTTTTCTCGTTTCTTTTTGGTATTGCAATGTTGGGTTTTAAGTTTGTTGTGTATTTGCTGTTTAGTTGCCAAGAAAATGTAGCAGAATGAAGGAAAATTTCATGGTCAGTGTAAATTTGGAAACTTTTCTTTGGTTTTTTGACACCCATTTGACTGATTGGTCCTTTGTATGTGGCATCTGTTTGGTTCCCAAGAAAATGCTGCAGAACGAAGGAAAATTTTCCTGGTCAATGCAAATTTAAGAGCTCTTCTTGAATTTTTTTGACACCCTTTTGTCCGATTAGTCTATCTTGTTAAAATCCGCCCCTTCTCTTTTAGTTGGTTATTTTTATACTGTTTCATTCACGTTTAGTCGAGTGAGTAAATTTAGAAACTTGCTGCGATTTTCTTGACACCCTTTTAGTTGCTTGAGCTAATTCTGTTCAAATTTTCCGTTTCTATCATTGGTGAATACTTTCTTTAAACAAATTAAGGTTTATTAATCTTGCACATGTTAATTATTGTTTCATTCACGAATTATTTGAAAAATAGTAGTGATGGTATTGGATCGAGGAAAAAGGTGTGATTTTTTGATGTTTGTTAATCTATTTGCAGAAACTTTATAAAAGTACTTTGATTCTAGCGTACCAGAGTTTTGGTGTGGTATATGGTGACCTTAGCACATCACCAATTTATGTCTACACAAGTACCTTTTCGGGGAGATTGAGACTTCACGAGGACGACGATGAAATTCTCGGGGTACTTTCTTTGGTTTTCTGGACTTTGACTTTAATCCCTCTCTGCAAGTACATTGTATTTGTATTAGGGGCTGATGATAATGGAGAAGGTGCTTTCAAAGACCTGCCTTTGTGTTTGTTTGCCTTTCTAATTTAGAGATGTTTCCGTACTTTTTATGTGGATTGTTGAAGGAGCCTCAATGTTACAGGAGGGACATTTGCCTTGTATTCATTACTTTGTCGCCGTGCAAAGTTAGGACTTTTGCATCCTTCCCATTCGACAGACGATGACATATCTTCTCAAGACTCTTGTCAATTGATCAAAGAGACTAGGGCTAGTTCTCTTCTGAAGGAGTTCTTTGATAAGCATCATAGTTCTCGTGTTGTACTGCTGCTTATTGTGATTTTAGGGACTAGCATGGTTATAGCTGATGGTATCTTGACCCCATCAATGTCAGGTATGTTTCTTTCCTAGTTTCCTAGTAACATAGATTGACTTCAGTTTGTAAAGATGTAGAAGTATGGCCATTGTTGGTACACAGTTTTGGGTTGTCGCTAATCAAACAAGACCACTGGAATGGTGGCCATTCAAAAGGTAGATTAAGGATTCATACTCTTTTGACCTAAATTGCATTCAAGCAATGGCCAATTGTTATGGCCATCCAAAAGGTCTACCTCTGGTAGATCAAGGATTGGTAATCTTTGCATCTAAATTACTCATTCAAGCCATCGCTGATTGTGTTGTAAAAGACACCTCATACATAGACCAGTTGTCCCAACTAGAATATAGTGCTCAACGTTTTGGTCTTTGTCAATTAATTCAAGAAGGGCTTGTCACTTTTATATTCTCTTAGTGATTAATGAAAGATGATTTTATGGTTCTGCTACTATCTTGCCATACAAATATTTTTTAAAAATGCCGTCTACTTCTTGAATTATCAATGAGCTGTAACCATTGAGTAATTTTTTTTTCCCCAGTCCTTTCGGCTGTATATGGCATCAAAACCAAGGCTGGAGGTCTGCATGACAGTAAGTAAATGTATCATTTCTTGTTTGTCCTTTCTGACAAAACAGAAGTAGAACTTGTTTCTCATTATAATGGTGTAACAGACTTGCTTTGCGTAATATATGCCTACATACTTTGTTCCCAGGATTTAAATTCTCATATGATTGTTATAACATTAACTAGAAGGCTCAGAAGAAAAGTTGAAAATAATTGCCTTTGGAATGAGTGAGCAAGATATGGAGCATTTGTAGTATCTTTTAGTGATATATGCTTCTACAATTTTCTGTGCAGGTTATGCTGTTTTGATAACCTGCCTGATTTTGGTGGGCCTCTTTGCCCTTCAGCATATTGGGACACATAGGGTTGGCTTCCTTTTTGCTCCTATCATCTTATTGTGGCTATTATCCATTAGTGGGGTTGGTATTTACAACATAATTCAGTGGAATCCTCGTGTTGTGAGTGCTCTGTCACCATATTACGTGTACAAGCTGTTCAAATTGACAGGAAAGGATGGGTGGACTTCTCTTGGAGGCATTGTCCTTTGCATTACAGGTTTGTTGGTTCCCCTTCATTTTCCCCTTTTCTGCCGAAGATTATTCTTGTGAGAATGGCTGAAAAAATGAACTTCTTAATAGGTGCGGAGGCTATGTTTGCTGACCTTGGTCATTTCTCTCAGCTTTCAATCAGGGTAAGTTTTCACTCTAGTTTTATGAGTATGGCCAAATTTCATGATTATGTTTGTGCCTGTATGCTAGGCAGTTGTTTTGTGGTCATTTTGTTTGTTTAATGATCTAAATTAAACTTTTCCAGGTCATGTACATACATCATCAATTTATTTCCCTCTTGACTTTTTATTTTTATTTTACTTACAAGAGCAGATTGCATTCACCGCAATTATTTATCCTAGCTTGATTCTGGCTTATATGGGTGAAGCTGCTTATCTCTCTAAGCACAAAGAGGACCTTCAGAGAAGCTTCTACAGAGCAATCCCTGGTAAGATCTTTTTTTAATTTCTTCTCCCAAATCCTATTTATTTGTTTGTAATTATATCTGCAATTCTACATATACTAGATCCTAGAATATTAATCTTGGAACATAGATACTGGAAATAACTAAATTTGAATTATTTTGAGTCTAGAGGGTGTCAGATGTGATTTCATATAATTGTGAGGTTGTTCCGTGTCTTTCTTGATGTCAAATGAGATTGTATGGTCATGTCATGAAAGACTTGTGTTTTCTTTTGTCTGCTGCTAATATGAAATGTCAAGTTTTGAACTTCCAATTTTTTGCTCCTGAATGGCAGAGACTTTCTGTTTCTTCTTAATATGATATTCAACATGCATTTTATTTTCTGATTTTGCTAGAATTTTTTGGATTCTGTGTACAAAATTTTGCTCCAAGTGTAATTTATTTCTCACGAGGATCAGCTCTATCTTACACAAAATATTAAACTTTATCTGTATGTTAATGGTTCTTTGAAGCACAATTTTCAGGTTGGGACCTTTGATAGGGCTGGCCAATGTTTACGTTCTCATTAACAATCTTTTCTATTGTGCACGATTTACCATTATTTTGGGAAGAGGAAGCATGGTGCTGTTTAATTTTTCAGTTTGGCTCACCTTGCTAGCTATCTGCGAAGTGTTTTTCCTGCTTAGCTATATCTAATTTTTTATTGCAGCATTGTCTTGGAGCATACTCTTATGGGATTTTTTAATTCCTTTTCCATTCAGAGGTTGTATTTTGGCCAGTATTTATCATTGCAACTCTTGCAACAGTGGTGGCAAGTCAGGCAGTCATATCTGCCACTTTCTCGATTATCAGCCAGTGTTGGGCACTGAAGTGCTTCCCTCGTGTTAAGATAATACACACATCAAATCAAATGCATGGGCAGATATACATACCGGAGGTGAACTGGATGTTGATGGTTTTTTGCCTTCTTGTTGTGATCGGCTTTAGGGACACAGATATGATAGCCAATGCATATGGTACTTGCCTCTCCCTCCTGTCCTCCCTTCCTCTCTATCTCCGTCTCTCTCTCAATTAAGTTAGCAATTTGATCAGTTTATCTCTTTGTACCAGGTCTCACAGTTATCATTGTAATGTTTGTTACCACCTGCTTGATGTTTCTTGTCATTGTTATGGTCTGGAAGCGGAATATTCTGGCAGCATTTATTTTTGTAACTGTTTTTGGATTTGTAGAGTTGCTCTACTTGTCTTCTTGCCTGGCCAAAGTGGCCAAAGGTGGCTGGATCCCTCTCATTTTCTCCCTAATAGTTTTGTCTGTGATGTACATCTGGCACTATGGGACGTTACAGAAACAATCATTCGAGTCACATAACAGAACATCTTTGGATATGCTTCTTAGTCTGGGCCCAAATGTTGGTATAAATCGTGTTCGTGGCATTGGCCTAATCTATACAAATGTGCTCTCAGGGATCCCGCCAATGTTTTCACATTTTGTCACCAGCTTTCCCGCCTTCCACCAAGTCCTCATATTTGTAACATTTCAATTCCTGACAACTCCAAGAGTTTCTGCCAATCAGCGTTTTATTGTAAGCCGCATTGGTCCCGCAGAGTTCCGTCTCTATCGGTGCATTGTCAGGTTTGGTTATAAGGATGCAAGGAAGGATAGTTATGCTTTCGAGACCGACCTGATTGAAACTGTGAGAGTGTTCTTGCAGCACGAGAGTGATGATGGTGATGCTAGAGACTCAGTAAGTGAAATGCCTGTAAATCAGCACGAATCAGACTGTCTACGGGATGATGTTAGCATGAGAGCTGAGAATGGTTCTGGGGCTGGGTTGACTAGATGCAAGAGAGTAAGATTTTGTGGTGTCGACAATAGTAAGGAATTGGAGGACCTGGAGGATGCCCGGGAAGCTGGTCTGGCATATATGATGGGCAATACTTGTGTTTTGGCAAGGGAAACATCATCATTTGTGAAGAAATTTGCCATTAACATTGTATATGGTTTCTTGAGACGGAACTGTCGGAGCCCATCAACAGCACTAGGGGTTCCTCATACATCTTTGATTGAAGTAGGAATGGCTTATCGTGTTTAACATCAGTGATTGATTGATATTCTGAGAAGGGGTAATCTTGACATAGTTTCTGGAAAGGATTGCGGAAGGGTTTACCACTGTAAACTAAATGTAACAAATATGAAGTGACTGATTCAAATACATTGTTATAGGAGCTTACATAAAAGATTCCTCAGATTTAGAGATAAGTTTCAGAGCACAGAGGACTGACTCTTGTAGTCAATTCTTTTGTATAATAGCATAATTTTCTTTTCTTAGTTATTTTAAGATGTCTTGTTTCCCCAGGGGGGCCTTCTTCTCAATCTCCCCCGCTAGCATGAAACGAGACCTGTCTTTTTTCTCTTCTTCTCTTGATGGAGGCATCATTTGGAAAGATGCCAAGCACTTTGTGGAACAAAATGAGCTGAGACTAACAAATTGCATTCCAGAAGAAATAAATCAACCAAAAAGTAAAAATACAAATCTTTATCAATTTCATTCATATGACAACCAATATACAATCGCCAACCCATATATTACAGCTCAATTCAATACCTCAAAATTCATAGACAAATAATGCTCAACAACCACACCACACATCTCAACAGCATAAAAAATCACTCTCTACACCCCATATAAGAAAGTGCAAAGTAAAGCATTAAAGGGAAAGAAAAAAAGCTTAAACATTCTCCAAGTTTCCTGGCTTGGAATGAGGTGGAGGAGGTGGTTTACTAGCAGTATCAGGTGGTGGAATAGGTACCCCAAAAACTTGAGCATTTGTACGGACATCTTGTCTTCCTTTGTATCTCCCCAAGTAGTAGCATCCAAAACCAAGAAGTAAGCAGAAGATTATCAGAGGCAAAGAGATCACCACTACCATACCCATTTTCCAATATTCCCTTCAAGGCTGTTTAGAGAGAGAGAGGAGAGTCGAAGCAGGTTTATGCACTAGATGAGCGGGAAGAGAGACACTGCAGGAAGGTTTCCTACTTTTCTTTGCTGGTCTCATGAATGAACTGGAGGATTCGGATAGGGGATTTTAAAGAACTTGGTTTCTAACGGTAGGCTTAACATTCAAGCTTCTAACGGTTACTTTTTTTTGGTGGGCCAACATCATGCTCCATGTTTACATTCTCATGGATGGATTATTAAAAGCTCAGAATTAATTGTTATAAATTATGTAGGATGTTGAGCTGTCTTGTCTTGGAATTTTAGCTTTTGTGTTAAAAAAATTAAAATGGACAAATTTCCATGGGCAGGACAAAGACGTTGTCAAAGTTTTATATTGTTTTGATTAGCTGAAATTAAAAATAAATTTTAAAAATATTTTAAAGTAAAAAATAATTTTAAACATCCACGAAGCAAATAAGCTAATATAGGTTTAACTTCATTAGACATTCTTTTGACATTTCACTATAGGCTATAGGTAGGATTAAATATTTTTTTAAATAAAAAATAAATATATAGATGTTAATGTGTTTTATATATTTAAAAAATAATAATTGTGAAATGAAAAAATTATGCATACATTTAATAAATATAAATTGAGAATCATTTACATTAATAAATATAAAAAACAATTGTTAACACTATACTATATCCCAAATTAATTTTTAAAATAGCAAAAAAATATGCTAGTATTTCATATGTGTTTTATTGTATAATGATTTTTTTTAATCAGAAAACATAAAGATGTTGTTCACATTTAATGAAACAAACTTAAAAATATATGAATTAATAAACTGAGAAAGAGTTATTAATGTTAATTAAATACTAAAATAAAAGCTAATTTTTTTCATCAGAGAAAAAACATATAAGTATTAAAAATATTTAACCTCAACTTTTCCTTTTAATTTATATGTTTTTTTTTTATCTTAGAGGTATCTTTTCTTACCAAGAAAAAATATTTTTTTATTTGTATGAAAAATTAAAAAAAAATAAAAAAAAATAAAAGAGAGGATATTAATTTAAATGAAAATAAAAAAGATTAATGCAAAGTAAAACATATATAGAAAGAAGATTATTAATTAATTTTTTAAATAATCAAAATTAAAACAAAAAAAACAAAAAATAAAAGAGATCAATCCCACGCATCTAGTCTGCTACCTAGAAAGCCAAGCATGCCTTACCCATATACCTTAGTGTATTTTTTTTCACAAAGGCGGGTGGCATGTCATCGTCTTTCATAAGCTTCTATTATTGAAATATTAGGCTTCAAGTTTTGAAATCTTAAGAACTTATTTTTAATTTATTTTTATTTAAAAATATCTAAATAAATATCTTTAAAACTTTAATAAACCGATTTCTCAACCCAAAACATCTATAAATTGGTTTAAAAACATAAAATTAAATTAATTTTTTTTCTCAATTCAGATTTATTTTGAATAGCTAGATGTCGGGTGAAAAACAATTTAATAGAACTCATCTCGTCGAATAAAATTTAAAATTTATTGACACATAGAATATTTTTTTTTATTTTTAAAATATGGATATCTAATAACTTTCTCTACTTTTCTATTTTTTAGTGACTTTTTTTTTCTTTCTTAAACTAGAGACTTAAACATTAACAAAATAAAAATTTAGATCAAAACGCATAATTTCCAAATTAAAAAGTTAAAAATAGAAATAGAGAAAAACCTCAATGCATTCCCCCCCATAAAGCTTTAAATGAACAATGTCGAGTTAAAAGGGTTTTATTTTTCCTTTACTTTTAATTTTGATCTTCTTATTTTTTGTAAATTTTTTTTCATAAAATTAAGTATCAATCCAATATTAAAATTTGTTTTACAGCATGTTAACCCGATAAAAAAAAATAAAAACAAATTATCAAGTCCAACTACCAATCAATGCAACTAGATAAGATGAAAATACAAAGGTTAAGATCTTACTAATTTAGTTTCCATACTTCCTCTTAACCTTATGAGATGATGTATACTCATCTCAATATTTTATATTCCTAATAATTTAATTATAGAATATTAATTTTATTTCATTTAAATTAAAAATTATCATGAAAAAAAATATATTATTAACTTAAAAATATTCACATTTAATTTATAATAAAAATTAAATTTATGACACCAACTAAATATGAAAATGTAAAAAATAATTTTAATCTTTTACATTACTAAAAAGTGGTTATATATATAATTATTATTCATGTCCTCTTTCATATAAAAAACAATGAAAACTTGTAAAAGAAAACTATGAAAAATATTTAAAATATGTTTTTCGAACTTAATATAAATTTAAAAATTGGAGTATTACTTAGTACAAATTCTAGATAAAAAAATATTGTATTTAAATATAAAATATAAAATATTATTTTTCTGACTCTATTTTTTTAAAAAACTAGAATATTACCTTGTTTATGAATACTTTTAATTTTTTTTTTCCTCGGAGGCAATAAAGTAATAGAATATAAAGATAATTTAGGAAATACTTGTGTCGTGGCACTTATGAAAATACAAATCATCTGGACCATTGAAAGTTTTTTCTTACTACGTGTCATCTATAGAGAGCCAAAGGTATTCTAAGGCGAGCCTTCATAACAAAGGCACTCTTGAAGCCACCGTCTAATGTTGTATATTCTATGAATGCAGGAGGAAGACGTATTGTTAATCATGGCGGAGCAGTATTAAGCGTTCGTCGCAAGCACATTTTTCTTGGACGGCGGGCAAGAAGAACAATTCAGGTATTGTTTGCTTGAAACTTTGTTTATGGTATGTAAATATAATATATAATGTTCTTTCACAAGTGCGAGTACTTGGCAAGAGCTATGACAGGATGATATCATTTTTATTTTTTTTCATTTTCTGGTGACAATATCATTTCACATATATAGTGCCACAGATTCCTTGTACATTTTTTGTACAAATGTTAGTGTTTAAAGCTTTTCATGTCTACAGCTAATCATACAACTGGCTAGAAAAAGAAGGCATAAAGTGCTATATATACTCTATTTGGCTGCAAACTATGCAGCTCTGTAGGAATAATTAACCCCTTACCTTCCATCCCCAATGAGGTCACTCAGCCTTGGTTCAGTGATATTTAGTGGAGAGTGTATTTGATCACCTCCTGGACTAAGATCAATTGAATTATGATGCTGGCTTTTATTCTTGCTCTTGCTATCATCAGTTGAAGCGGATGCTGGAGTGTTTTCAGTCGAAAAGCTGCCAGTTATATCCTTAAAATCCATATCAGTCAAGTAGCTTGGCTTCGATGTAACATTGCTCACTTCGATATCCCCAGTAAACATTGCCACAACTCTTGACATTGTCGGCCTCATTGCTGGTGAGGCTTGAGTGCACAAGAGAGCTACTCCTATAACTCGAAGAGCTTCATTTTCATCAAATTCTGTTACACTTGGATCCATCAGTAGCAAACTTTGTCTACTTTCGTACAGAGTCCATGCCTAGAAACATTATACGATCAATTCACAATGAGAAGGTATAAATTTGTTAAGAAAGATTCGCCGGCCAAAAAAAAGGGGTGTTGTTTTCTTTACCCATTCAAGAAGATAGACCCTTTCATCATCCAAGCTATAGTCAGAATTTGCTCTCCCACTTATGATTTCCAAAGCAACCACACCAAAACCAAAAACATCAGCCTTCTCAGTCAGATGTCCACGCATTGCATACTCCGGTGCCAAATAGCCACTATAAGAAAATTAATGTGCTTGGTGAAAAGGTTTATTGGGAATACATTCAAATAATCTCCATTGGTTTTTACATATGGCTTCTATACGCCGCACTGTGGTATAGACTATAGCACAGTTCATAGTCAGGAAATTACAAATGCTCCGAGGAAAAGGTAGAAGGAGATCTTACATGGTTCCTGCAACTCGAGTGCTGATGTGAGTTTTCTTGTCGTCGTATAGTTTTGCCAATCCAAAATCTGATATTTTGGGGCAGAGTTCTGCATCAAGCAAAATGTTACTTGCCTTGACATCTCTATGTATAATCCTTGGACTTGACTCCTCGTGGAGGTAAGCTAACCCTCTAGCAGTTCCCAGGCATATATTGAAGCGGGTAGGCCAATCAAGATGCATTCCATCTTTTCCTGCATAATAAGTAGATGCATGCTTAGTACATAATCTATTCCATAACCAAAATGGAGTCTGAAATCTGAACATAGATCTTATTGAAGTACAGTTATTTGGCCATCCACGATGCCCTTTTTTTTCATGTACTTCAGCCACCAAAAGTAACTGTGTCTATATAATTTGATCATCTGGATGGGTATAAAGAATCAAGTTTCTATGGTTACTTAAGGGAAGTAAGCAAAGTATTTTGGGCATCTTCATACCAAAGAGATTCTTATCAAGGCTTTTGTTTTCAAGGTATTCATAAACCAGGAGGCGTCTATTCCCTTCGATGCAGCATCCATACAGTTTCACAAGATTACAATGTTGAACTGCCGATATGGTGGCGATCTCAGTTATAAATTGACTCATGCCCTGGTTAGATGCAACTGAAAGCTGCTTTACAGCCACTGCCCTCCCATCAGAAAGCAAACCCTGAAAGGTACCAGAATTTAGTAACATAAAGCATACCTCTTGCTAGGTAAACTAAAAAATCTTGAATCACAAGCTTGTCATTTTTTTAAAATAAAATTTAGAGCAGTCATCTTGCGTTTCTTACCTTGTATACAGCTCCAAATCCCCCTTCCCCAAGCATATTTGAAGGACCGAAGTCATCTGTGGCCCCTCTCAACTGGGCATAACTAAAAGTGTTTGGTCCAGGGCCCATCCCAGGAAACACTGCATATGCAAGTAGAAAAATTGAAGTGATTACTTAGGATACCTTTCTTTATCTAACATATAAATTTCTATGCAGGAAATGGTGAATCATTCAAGTACAGTTAACCTACTCTAAGGAAATTACATCCCAGATTCGAGGCATAAAATCATTTTAGGTTGCTACAAGAAAATCAAGGAAATTTTGAAGGCCCTTGGCAGCATATCAAGATCAAGACCATCTTCACTCATATCAGAGAGATGAGGGCTTGAGGAGAGCTGCAGTCAATATTGGAATCAACAAGGCTTGGATCGGATAAACTATAACGAGTACAAGTTGTATCATTATTGTGATGATCTTACCTTCCTCATCTTCGCTGTCTTTTTTCCTCATGATGTAAACAACTGCAAATATCAGGGTCAGGCACACAACTCCAGCAGAAACTGAAATACCAACAACCATCCCGGTCCTGCTCTTCTCTTTCCGAGTACTGGGTGGTATCCCACTAACAGTTGGTGTAAAACCTGTGCAGTAAATACGGTTACAAACAGCAGTGAGAACCAGAGAAGGAAAACCTGGACATACTAAGTTCGATTGGTGAGTTATCACATGTTACCTGGAACAACATTAAGGGCTGAGATGATTGGTCCATAGTAGCCTTGTACAGGGGTACAGCAGGTCCCCTTACCAGCCCAAAACAAATGAATTTCCAGATGATTTTCTGACACAGTAACATTAAAAATCCTTGTAATTGATCTCTCAACCCCACCTGCCTCCTTCGATATGTCAAAGTCTTTCAATTGACGACTTCCCTACAAAACACATGAACGCATAGAGAATGGAATTACAATTATAGAAGTTCTGTACTGTACGTATTTGGTTTCAAACATTTTCTACCTGAATATAGATATCAAAAACGCGCCGTCCTAAACTCTCCCAAGTTTGTGAGCTTCGATCCGCAAATGCAGTTTCGGCAAATAACAAATGCACAGTATAAGGCCCATTCTCTAGACCCAGGCCAAAGTACCTAAGTGAACCAGGAGATATCCTTGAAGTCTGATAGAGCTCTGGGATATTAGTGCTGAGAACTTGTGTCAAGGTATTTTCAACATAATCAGGACTTCGTCTATCAGCAAACAAGCCCACATTGCTCACCGCCCATTTCTCGGTACTAGTTACACTGAATGATGCTGCACTGAGAGATGAGTTTTCAGCTTCATAAACTGTGCCATCAGCGGTTCTCATCTCTGGACCACCACACTTGATTGAGAAATTTGCATCTACAACAGATAAAAAGAAAGGAACTGAAATCAATTACTCTCTACCACATTGATGAACGCATGAAGCCATTTTCACCTACACATGTAACTAAGTTCTCAAAGCCTAGACATATGCTGTACAGTACTAGGATGATTACCGGAAGGGTCTAGGAAGGCGCATTTCATATTGAATCAGACAGTGAAAAGTTATATTTGGAACTAAATTACTGGATGAAGAAGCGTACAGCGTGGAGTATCCCGATTGCATGGGAAATTTCTCTGTAAACAGTTCAATCCTGGCAGAACACTACATAAGAAAACAACTCTTATTGCCTATCAAAATTGGAAAATAAGAAAGAAAAAGAGGAGGAAAGAACTGGTTCCAAATACAGGTAATAGATTGCACCAGTTTTGCTTACTGTGCACACTATTAATTACAACGGCTTTGAAAGGAAATGTCACTTCACCTTATATTTGAGTTGTCAAAAGTGAAGTTGTTGGCCACTAAATTCCTGCATAGTTCCACAAAGATTACCGGTAAAACTTAGTAAAGATTCATGATGATAGAATACGGCAACATTGCATCTTATGAGGTAGTAATTTATTTGGTGTTTAAGAATATTAATTTAGTGATAAACTAAGAATAATGATGGATGAAGAAAGTGCCCTGATCGGGAACACATACAATTGTACATTTGAGGCTACCCATGAAGGAAAAGTTCCTGTTAGATAATTGTAAGATAAATCTCTGCATACAAAAATATATCAAAGGGGGTTAGTAAGCACATGCTAAAAAAGGAGTTGGAATAAGATGAGATCCTGACTAAATTCAGATATGAAAAGAAGGAAATAATGATGGCTTCAGAGTGTAGTCCAAAGAAGAAAATGGAAGCATGATACGATCTAACACCTACTTCAGAAGCTGTTATGTAATCGCTGCTTGGGCAGTGCCAACAGATTCAATTTACAATATTCTTGGTACGAGGACTTACATTGTCTTAAGTGTATCGCTCTTCTGCTCAGGGAGGGTTCCAGATAGACTATTGTTTCCAAGAAACCTGGCCATTACAATAGTATGGAAGAGTAAATAACAAGGTGAAGATTTCACCAAGAGTCTTCGAACTAAAAAAAAAGATAAAGAAATTGATCAAAACACTACTATGGAAAGGTTAAGTGATATTTACAAGTATTCAAGAGAACTCATCCTGAACAAAGCACTTGGAACTTGGCCTGTTAAGTTGTTAAAACTTAAATCCCTGAAAAAATTGATGAAAAAATCACAAAAGAAACATACAGGCATAATTAGATTTCATGGATGGCTTTGGCATTTCAAGCTGAATGTACTGAGATCTTACAGTCTATTTAAAGTTTGGAGTTCTCCAATATCAGATGGAATACTACCATTGATCAATGCATTCCTCAGATTCCTTCAAAGAGAAAAATCAAGTAGCTAGTGCAAATTCTTATGCATATAAAAAGAATGGATAGACTAATCAACTACTTACAAGTCGGTCAAGTTCTTCAAGTTCTTGATAAAATCAAGGGTAGAGCTCATGTTGCTTATATCGCTGATTCGCCTGTATAGTTATGTGCATTTATTACTGAAACTAGTTTTCTTTTGTATGCGGATAAACATATGAATGAAAGAGAGATAATCATATATATAAATAAACAAACTCACAGAGAGTTCAATGAGGTCAAGTTGGAAAAACTGAGTGGTATAGGACCTTCAAAAGAATTCCCTTGAAATCTCCTGGAGAAGCATTCCATAAACCAATCAAACAAATCATTCTTCTCTGTAGCTGTAAACATACTACCGTCGCATCTAACAAATGAAAATATCAGAAGATTCTATGATTTACAATGATGTAAGCCCTGTCCAGTTGCCTATGAAGTCAGGTATGTTGCCTGTGAAAGAATCATCCGATGCCCACCTGAACATATACAAGCCAAGGTAAGCCATGCTGGGGTATAGTACCTTGGATTTTAAGAGGAACAAACTGCAGTAAACTTATAGAATGTGATTTCCTCACAAGACTCTCAATCTTTGAAGGTTGGCAAATGTTGAGGGAATTTCACCACCCAATCCACAACTATTAATATAACTGCAAAACACACATATATGTCAAAATCTTGTTAACAACATGTGGTACGAATCCTTACAGAGCGGAGATTGTTTACATTAGAGGGAACATGTTGCTACAACTTACAGTTCCTCAAGATTGACAAGATTACCCAGTTCTGGGGGGAGTGTGCCCGAGAAATTATTTACACCAAAAGACCTGTTGAAAATGCAAACATATAGGGCATTTTTCAGAAGATATCATCCGAACAAGCTTTCCCTATTTGCATAAAAGTTGTATAATACTTCTATCTTATAATCTGTCCATAACTTAAAGAGTACCAGAATGAGGATGTTTGTGGAAGATATCTTTAACAAAGTAAAATTTAATTCAAAAGAAGGCCAATCTTACAGCAAAGTTAGCTCCTTAAGATTGCCAAGCTCCTTAGGAATGGTCCCAGAAAATGCATTGTGGGCAATTGACCTAGTCACATAAACAAAGAAAGGTCACTGAGACGCCAAACTTAAATTTTCTGGTAACAGAAATTTTCAAACGTAACAAAATGTTCTGATAGGAAGTACTTCTTTACTTACAAACCCTTCAATGCTGACAAATTTCCAATAAACGCAGGCAATGGACCAGTGAAGTAATTTTGATCAATTTTTCTACAAAATTCCATCAACAATGTGAGCTAGAAAGAAGCCTTGAATCTTTCAACAAAAAGTTTATAACTTGGGCGTGTTTCCTTACAGAAAGGTAAGATACTTCAAAGCTGTAAGTACTTCTGGAATCACCCCCCTTTTGTTCAAAGCATAAACTCTCCTGAAAACAGTTTGAGAGTTAAATGCAGATTAAAATATAGGAAAACAGCCCGTGGATTTTTTGTAGTGTCATGCTAAAAGTCGAAATTATAAGAAAAAAGAAACGAGAAAGAGAGACATACAGTTGGGTAATGTGACATGTAGTCTGAGTACATTCACATTTGATGGCAGGGTTGTTGTCAGGGTCTTCAAAATCAGTTTGGTCAATGGCAGATCCGCTGCATGGCTCTCCACTCAAGTTCCATAACCCCACAGCTTGTGTGTCCCATTGTTCAAATAGCGAGTTCAATGCACTCACTGTCTCACCATCACAAAAACAACTTTTATAAGCAGAGCTAATTCTTATCCTCATTAAGATGCTTACACATGCTCATTTGATGGAGAAATCATTTTCACTCTATGGTGATTATAGGTAGACTTCCAAATCAAATTGCCTTAAAATAGTATATTTTTGTTGAAATTATTTTTTAAAGTTTTTTTTTTAGAATTTTTTTTATTTTTAAATTTTTTTTTTTTAACATTATTAATTTTTAAAATGCTTTTAGAAAGTAAAAATAAATAGACTGTAAACCTGAATCTTAGCCAAATACTGGACTGGACATAATACCATAGCACTGCTCTTATGCCCTGCAAAAAATTGAGCCAGGAATACTATAGCTTTTCAACCCGCAGTAAGAAGTTGCCCATGTTCTTCTTTTTTCCTAAAATTTTTTTTTTTATGTATATAATTAGGATATCAATCAGCTAAAATCCATCGTCTGATTAACTAAAACTTTATAATTAACAACATATTAGTGAATAGTGATGTTCATGCTCATATTCTTGGCTAGTAAAAAATCCACACTATGATGCCCTTTTCTTCAGTAATTTTTGAAATGAAAAGCTTATGTAATCAACTACGAAGATATGGGCAGGGACACCATATTAAATCTACACTTCACTTCTTCTTATGTTATCTAAAAGAGAATCTTCGAAAAAATCATACTACTCATTTACTTATGTTTTTAAGAAAGTGTTTTTAAGGTAATGATTATAAATTGATATATATATATATATATATATATATATATATATATAATATGATGATGTAACAGTCCAGGAAATGTAATTGAAGAACTTGTGCCGACCAAAAATATAGTGGGCATTGATTGTGAGCTGTGACCCTCTACAGACCACACGCATCCACTATCTCTTTCAGATTGCTATCATTCCAAGAAAATATCAGGAAGCTTAGCCATCGGTACGAGCATTGGTGAAAAAGATCACATTATACTTTGGCTACCAACTTGTGATATTAAGGTCTTAGCTACTTAACGAAAACATCATTAAATACACAGGTAGCTTCTTTAGTTTTCTTCTTCTGCTGAAAAAGCAATTCCGATCAGCATAAATATGAACGAAAAACAAACCCAGAAAGAAAAACAAGACTTTCAGTCTGGTTTTTCATGTCGTACAGTCTATATATATATATATATATATATTCGACAAACAAGGTAAAAAAAAACATTTTAATTGGTAAAATCATTTGAAGCTAAGAGCTTTTTTTGATACATCTCCACTCTGTAGTTATCAAAATGGCTAATATATATATATATATATATATTTTTTTTTAATCTGACTTTGCATCCCTTTGTGTGAGCCTAAATTCCTAGTGATCAAATAAAAACTCTCATAGCTAAAGCTAACGATGCCATCATGTACACGCAAAGGTTTCAAAGTAAGAGAAAAACAAATTAAGATGCAAGAAAAATCGATGTACATGGTTTATTTTGGTACCGTTTGGACCTCAAGAGGATTCATACTTGTACTGTAGAATTCAAGAGATCAGGGAGAGGTACCTTCAGATGGATCAGTAGTGGCGTTTTGAGCACTGGACAGGTGAAAGGTTGAAAGAAGAACGAAGAAGGGAAGAAGGCAAAAGTAGTAAGCAAGTGCTGAAGAACAGAGCAACCTGACACTCAATTCCATCTTCTCTCTCACACTGAGAAACAGAATGCTTCCCTTCAGACCTATACAAAGTAAAATAAAAGCTTGTTTATAAATACAGAGAGAGAGTGAAGAGGACTTTTAGCTGGTGAGGTTTCTTTCTTTCTTTCTATTTGGCATAATATTTGAAGTTCAATCTTGAAAAGTCAGGGAACTGTAAAATTCTGTCCATTTCATTCATTCATTTACTGTGTGTTTCTGTATCCTTGTAACTTCTGTCGCATACTTGAAAAAAACTCAGCTTTTTAATTTGATTGAAATCAAATATTCAAAGCCAGCCAAAGACAAGAAAGTTCATGAGAATTTATCTCACCTCCTCTCCCGGGGCTTAAATTCAACTTTTTTAGGCTCTTTGGTTGCAAACCTTTATAGCATCTACACTGATGGAGTTTCTTCCTACGTCAAAAAAAAAAAAAAAAAAAATGTTAAATAGAAACAATTATTTTTTTTA
>Ga0307517_10004215_pt1 | contig 22174 bp, 24 predicted proteins | sample 23_EM_MG_FD_194515 | JGI IMG/M metagenome (GOLD analysis project Ga0307517, IMG submission 194515) | Populus trichocarpa ectomycorrhiza microbial communities from riparian zone in the Pacific Northwest, United States - 23_EM | ecosystem: Host-associated > Plants > Roots > Unclassified | place... | reverse complement strand
TGCCTGTTCTTCGTCTACCGTGCTGGAACAGGCAGAAGACATCAACCAAGCGTGGGAATGTGAACTTCAAACGTCGGAATCAAAACGTAAATATGAAATCCTGCCGTAGAGTTCCCGCCAACCTTACTCGTGTGCGACACCTCCATCCACGCACCTTCTTGGCGTTCTCGAGTCACAAATCATCACCTTTTCACGCCCCCAACCTGAGAGGCCATCTTCGCCCTGGAGATTGTGTATCTACTCTTCAGCCTCAGAACCACTACCATGGTTAATATATCGTATTACCCATAATGAAAGCGAACAAAAATAGTCTCTCGGGCGAGGATATTAATCTTGGACTGCGAAGACTTAGCTGCCGCTAACGCATGAGGTTAGCCACCCAATTGGAGCACTAACTACCGCAGGACAAGGAAACCCTTCACTACCTCCCTTCTTAAAAGATTAGTCATCATATAACTGGAATGGTCAGAATCTCGCATACCTTTCGTTATGCCAGATGACTGACTTCTTCCATTTGCGCCGTGTTGCACAGGTCGCTTGCTCGGACTTTTATTGGGGACCCACCAACAAGGACTGCGGGAGCGAGGAGCGCGAGTTTGAAGGCGCCGCTTCCAGGCTGCTTCTCAACTTCCTAGATCTTTTCATGGGACACTTAGAGGAGTCGTCACAAAACTTAGGGTATAGAGGTACTACCTTCTGGGTCCCAGGATTTCCTGTTTCTCCGCCATATCGGCTTCAATGCAAGCTATTCATTCGGTGAAACTTGTGGCGCACCCTGGTTTGCTCGGCATAACAATCACGGTTACCCACGTTGGAGTCGCGCCTCAGCTGAGGTGAACAAAGATCTCCTTCCTTTCTACACAATCTCTGTTCTCCTCTTCCCATACTTTCTCAACTCGTCCCTACACTGCTACTAGACTGATACAGTCGACACCATGACGCGCCTCGACAATTGAACAAGTTATGTAAAAAAGATCAAGGACCCTTACAATGTGCCCTCTGATATCTACATACAAGTACATATAAATAACATAAATGTACAGCTTATTTAAAATAGACCTGACAACGGCTTATTATTTGTGCTCAAATATACTTCTACAATTCATAAATTACGGTTGTAATCTGAATATCTCTCCACAGCGACATCACAAGACCATATCTATTATCCGCTGGTTCATTGTTGGCTACACGCCTAGTTTTCTTGAATTCGTTTCAAGTTGGGAACATTTTGCAACGTGCAGGAAGTTGCCTTTCCTCCCCCTGTATCATACACCTTCCTCGATAATTTTACACGCAATTCCCATGCATACTTTACAAAGGTACCGCCTTCGATCTGTGACCAGCGCATTAGAGGTGAAGTAACTACTAAGTATAAGAACGGGCTTTACCCTCTGCTGTAATTATGGAAGCTATTTTCCGTCGGGAATCCTGGAATTCGTTGTTGTGCGAGGAACGGAGGATCCACCTTCGTTCAATCGAATTCTGAGGGTATTCGGAAACGAGGTGGATGGCAACGGCTTACCTTGTCCCATAGATTGAGATCGTTGGGGCCCATACTTGGCATCCGGGTTCCAAGGTGGAACATATTTGTGTTATTCGATGTGGCGCCCTGGTGGTCAGTCCCCCGACCACGAATCGCCCGACGGGTATTCAGTCTAATAGGATTATCAGGCGGTACGGTCTATAATCCGTTTCGTGACTTACGTTGCCATGAAAGAGATTGCATATACTAATCGTGCATATAATCTGAGTTCTGAAGAGATATCGGAAATGAATGGTGCAGCTTACATTTGCTGAGGATGAAGTATGTCGCTCCGAAATAAAGGTTATTCGCAGGTAGCGCGTTGAACTTCCCATTTCACCGCCATCAATGACAATAGGGGAGGAATTTACTAGTCTGAACTTACTAAAATTAGGGTAGCCATGCTTACGGTGCTGTAAATCAGTGTCAGTTGGCGACCTTTTCTTAGAGAACGACGGATTATACCTGGTCAAGACTCCTGTATTGATGGCGTAGTTGCAGAGGTTGTCCACCAGGCTGTCTGATCTAGTAGAATAAGTAAATGGGGCGGTCAGAATTTATAAACCCACGTAAAAGTAATCTCACGATTTCAATCCCGTTCTCAACCTGTTCAGAAAGAAACACAGTGCTCCTGCGGTGACAATGTCCGTGCAAACACCGACGCCGAGTGAGATTGTCCCGATTGCCTGGAGTAATCCAGCGTCAGAAATCTGCAACGTTAAACCAGAGGAAAAATGGGCGACTTGTAACTCATGAACGGCGAAGACACTCGGTAACTTGAAACTGTAAATTTCTTTTTTGAGTATCAAATCTTCGGGATACTTTGCTTGAATTACTCACGCTTCAACAGTGAATGCTGAGGAAGAGGACAAGAAATCAATTGGATATTACAATTAATAACAGGGGAGAAGGCGCGTACCGAGCGCAAGGCCTGGAAAGGATGATCGGGTCAGTAAATTCAAAATTCAGTATCCATGGATGGCACCCTGACCAAGTTGGGCTAGAGTCAGAAACAGCTAATCATACGCCACTGATTAGACTTCCATCTTCAAAAAAAATCATGCTCTACTCACAACGAGCCCTGTGATCCAAATATTACGTGCGCTGACTGCAACTCAGTGAGAAAAAAAATTTGGGAGGAAGGTGATAAGACAAAACATACACCGCCAAACCCGAAACCCGAAATACCTGGGAGAATCTTGTGCTCAGATTGCATACAACTGTTGTGGGATCGCCACCTACACCTTGACTATGGCCCCAACGATGGCCTAAAAATAGACATTAGAATTAAGTAGCACTCTCGGAGCGGAATGGCAACAGATGACTTACCCCTACTGTCAGTTGCAACTTGAGTCCGGGATCCAGTCAACATCCTGGATACGGGGGCGCGACAGTGACAACTCACAATAAAAGACCTGAAGAGTTGGTTGGGGTTGGTCGGCTGTTGTTCAGACACGACGCAGCAAGCTGGGATACAAATCGCGTACCAGGTCATAGTCGCTTGCTGTAGAGCGATCGGGTTGAAATAGTTGGAGATGGAGTAATAATACACGAGATGTCCAATGAAGCATTGGTCGGCGGTCTCCAATAAGCTGCGTAGCGCGTGGGCACTTAAAACGCGTCGGCATCGTCGCCAGAATACTCACAGTATTAACACAACCTGATGGTTTATATTCAGTTCAGCAAAAGTGCATATATATGCGGGGATACTTACCAGGAGTTTGAAATGCGGCTTATCGCCCGGATAATTTCGAAAGTAGGAGAAGATTTGCGAAGTGAGAACGCCATAAACCCCGCAGGAAAGCGCAAAGCCGACGAAAACTGCTCCGAGGGTGCTGTGAATGGTCGGTGGGGCAGGGGGCATGGTAGATGTTTTGCCTGGGTTGGAAGAAGGAAATGAACGTGACGGTTGTAGTGGCGATATGCACAGGTCGAATTAGCAGTCGGATATAATACGATCCTCAAAGGGCTTCCAGATGTTTCAAGGTGCTTGTGGTATACCCCTTACTTAAACATATGGATAGTGGAAGAGGCTACATGGGGAAAGAATACCATGTGGTAGGTGTGCAAAGGAAGGCAACCGCATGGAATCAAGGTTTGTTTCTGCGCCCCTCCTCACAAGGTTACCGTCCACTTCCGAAAACTGGATGGATGCCATCATGCCGACTTCCTGAAATTTTATTCCGGCTTAGAGCGCTCAGGTTCGGATTCAGAATACGCCGGCGTTAGAATAATATTGCTCCCAGATATAATGCCAGCGAATGGGGTATAGATAACGAATGTGTGGCCAGGAGATGGAGTAGAAGACGCTTGGAAGTCAAATAAGGTAAAGGCTACATCTACTCTGCATACTTCTAGGATGCGGGTGCCCAGTTCTGGCGCTTAAGTAGGAGGAAGAAGGAACGTAATACAACTTGTGGTACAATCATATGAGCGGGGAAAGGTTTGAGAATTTTAGACCTTGAGGTCGTTTCTAGAACGACCAAGCATTATGAGTTGCATATGAGTGTAAGTTACAATAGCTGGGAAAAGATGAAAAGCACATGCCATGGAGTTGTTGTGGGCGGCACGCTCCAGATCCGACATGACAGAAACCTCCTGGTGCACATCTACTTCCACACTGAAGAGAAGGAGGGATTCGAATTCGAAAATGCAGCTTTACTTGCCTTTGACCGACTCTCCGAATATTCATGGTTTCGCGGAGGGCGTCCATTGTTGGTGACCATGACGAACTTGGATTACGGGAATTGCTTGGCGGGTTGTTGCTGTATCCCTGGTGGTCGGTTCCTCTACCCCTGATAACTTTGCGGGTGTTCAATGTGCACAGGAATGTGATTGCGTAGACTGTTTACGACGCCTTGGAAAGCAATAAGTGGCTCACGCTTTCCTAACGTAAAATCTGGTGGCATGAAGTAAAAGGTATCCAAGCAAGCGTTGTACTGCAGGACTCATCAACATGTGGCGGAGATCAGTGCAATGAAAACACTTACAAGGACCAATGTCAACAGGCTAATTGCTCTAAATTGCCCCGTCGGTCAGAATGTACGATCGAATAAATGTAAGACGATGGCTACCCTGTTAACGCTCCGGTATTGACAGCGTAGATACTCAGCATATTTACGAGGTTATCCGACCTTCCCGTTCGTGAATTATTGATATTGTGAAGGAAATAAATGCGACATACTTTAGGAAACCCGTGCGAAGTCGCCGCAGGAAGTAACACAACGCTGTCGCAAGGCCGCCTCCTAACGCCAGCTCGCGACGAGCTGTAAGAAGATGAGAGCGAATTCCCAAGCACGGAAATACAACGCACGGAGATTTCATGGACCTGGATTAAGCTACGGAGTCGGAACGCGTTGATACAGTATACTGGAAGAGGACAAGCTAAGTTAGAGGGCTTTAAACGCGATTTTCCCCATACAAAGTGCAAGCCCTATCAAACCAGGTTGTCGGATGATTATGAGTGAGGAGGCGCTAGGATCCACCGAATTGAGTAACGATCATGGTGCAGATGATTCCAGTTATGTAAATATTCTTTTTGCTGACTTCCAAGGAATGGGATCAGCATTGGAGGTCTTCATATCGTAGACGGGCTTACACACATCTAAACGCGCATTGCAAAACAACTGCAGAACGACAGATCAACCGAGCTATTCGGGAGGAGGTACAAAGCGCGTACCATTTTACAATCATTGCGACGCTGGCCATTATTCAGACGGTGTGATGTGAAGCCGATAAATCAAATCTCACCGCCCCAACGATTTGTAACTGGAGGCTGGAGATCATCTGGGAACTAAAACGGTCCTAGAGTAAGGCTCACTATGAATGTCCTCCACAAGAAGGTCGGCCGGGGTAAACATTGAGTCAGTAAGAAACCCACCAGATTATTTCACTGAAGAGAATGGATGGGTTATTGTAATGGCTGTTCAATGAATAGACAACCGAGGATAGTTGGCAATACGCAGGTGACGAGAGAACTTGATAGGGCTGGCGTACGTGGTATTAAACCCATGCAATTACCAGAGTACCATGACCTTTGAATTTATTCAGGCAGTGATCATGGAACCGCGAGAAGCAAGCTTACCAACAGCTTGTATATAGCCCTATCAGCAGGATACCTTTGGAAAACCTGGGTGGAGAGGATCCCGAATACCGCGCAGGACACGCTAAAACCGATAGACGCCGACTCCTAGGGTATTGTGTATCGATAGTGACACCATCTTTGAAACCGACCCGCGATTAGAGTATAGTTGAAAATACGGAGGATTAAGTTGTGCTCTCACAACGTAGCTGAGTCGTTGATCGTTAGGAGGTGAACGGGAAAGGTAGATAACGAAGGCTCGTCTACATATCGCCCCTATTTACATGGAGGAAGCTCAGATGGGGTAAGGATTGGACACCAGACGAAATTTTGAAAAACAACTTCTCCAGGGAATTCCAAGTCCTTTTGATCAACATGTGCTCTCACCCGGTGGATTCCACACCTCTTCCAGGGCGGCCCACGGCGTGATGAGCATTTTCAATAACTGGGGATGGTTTCGTCGTCAATAAAATGGCGAATTTCAGTGTAGAAAGGGAAAAATCGTCCTCACTGGCACTTGAGCTTGAGCCCGGGAATTCTGCTGAAGTTTGCAAGCTTGAAGGCTTCAAGAAACTTGAAGTCTCTCCAAAAAAAACACACGTGTAGACAGGCACAGGTAAGCGTCAATGTCAAGTGGATTCTTGTCCCTTGGCGTGTTTATTGACATGAAGGCTTGATGAAGGCGTGATGAGTGCTGATGCGCTGATGAGTGGCTTCAGGAATTGATCAGACAAATCATCATCAACTATATGTAAATGATATCGGTAGTTTACGAAGTCCGCCGCTGTCGCGGCGCCCGCCACTGTCAGGGCTCATCATTCTGACTTACCTCAAGTCTATACTTAGTGGACTCTACATACAAGGTTCTACACTTCTCGTCTTCCATAAGTTTGTCACACCTGGACATCACCACCATCCTCAGCCAAACCACCTCCATTAAATTCCGCAGTTCATTCAGGGTGTATTCTACGAGCCATTTCCTGTATGTACGAGACATTCCTCGGAAAATCTAGTTTTGCGTGGCTGTGGTGGGAGGAATATTTTATTGGGTACGGCTGCCAACGGATCACCCCATTGTTTCTCAATAATTATCCTCTCTCTGAATCTCTCTTGGAGTCTCACGAAGCGTACATACAATATCTCAAATGGGTGGACTCACATGGTTACGAAATGTTAGGTCTCCAGGGGCCCACTTTGAGTCTGAGGAGATATCAACTTAATCAAGGTGAGACTGAAGAAAGCAGGTTGATTTAGGAACTGGAATAATGACTTTGTTCGGCGCACAGTTCATATTTCGCTGAGAATACTTTATTTATGGGGTCATCAAGGACGGTTACAGTATGGTACAGGTTGGGTACAGGCCAGGGAGCACGATCGCCGGCTACCAAGCGCGACGCAAACGACACTCGACAGACGCTCCTCAGATGGTTCACAGGTCTCAGATGGTTCACAGGTCGCAGATTTATTTGAGGTTAGTCGTCATAATCATGAGTCGGGTACGAACAATTCAAGCAGGCTATTTTTGAAAAAAGGTACCAAACAATCTAGTGTAGCATCTGGAAACCAGGGCTTGAGCGTGTATATCACATCTTCAAGTTCCTGGTAAGATATACTAACAATGGGAGTGGAATTGTTTTCGAGGCGTTTGGACTTTGCTTTACAGGATGACATGTTCTTGAATATTTGATTGTGCATATCGTAGGTGTTGATAAGTGGATCTCCAACATCTAGCATTAAAGAGATGAGGGATGCAGTAGATGCGGCGCCATCCAGCCAATGGGACGTATGGAGAATGTCATTTCGAAAACAAAAATGATAGCAAATGCGACTAAAGAATGTAAATACAGCAAATGAAACCAAAAACACACCAAAATTAAATTGAAGTCCATACGAAGGGGTCGAAGGAGATTTACTTCTTTCGAGATTTTTTGCCGCTACTTTCTGCTTTATCATCTCCCTGCAGAACATCCCGACATTGGCATGAGCTCGAAATTATCGAAAGGATTTAGAAGACAAACCTTCCTCTTCGTTCCCTTCCCCTTAGCATCGCCCTTCTTATCAGGTCCTTTTCCTTTTGCTGGAGGTGCCTTCTCCTTGGGCTTAACAGTGAAAAACCCGTCAAGACGGCCTTGTTGTTTGCTGTTCAGATACTTCTGAAGTTTTTCGGCGCCTTTTCGGACACGTTCCTCACTGAACCGAACTGTCAGATGAAGGCTAGATACAGCATCAGGAAAAACGCACTTGAATCCCTTCTCGGTCACAAGGAACTGAACGAGTCCTTCTACGTCTGGATTTTTCCATTCGAGCTGAAAAGTATTGAGATTTAGTGAGAACTATACTTTAATTGGTCGCACATACCTCTATCTCGTCTGCAGGCAGCACATCGGGCTTCTCGAAAATCCTTTTCGCATCTTCCCAATGCCATTCGTCGGGGATAGAGATGCCACCCTTACCCTTGCCCTTGCCCTTACCCTTTGATGGGCCAGCTTTCGCCTTCACCTTTTTCTTAGGTGTTTCCTCAGAAGCTGGCTTGGGCTCTTTTGCTTCCTCGTCTTCCTCGTCCATATCGGGCATTTCGATATCGGATGTAGGGGCAGGTTCTTCAGCCTCAGATGCGACTTCTTCATCTTCAGAATCCGCTGCTGCCGCGGCAGCGGCTTTTTTGCTCTCAGACCTGGAAACAGTGTCATGAGAGTGAATATGGGAACATATCCAATGATGTACCCACTTTTCTCTCAGATGTTTAACAACGGCTTTTAGGGTTCCGTATTCTTTGATTAATTTTAAGGCAGATTTGGGTCCGACACCCTTGATGGGTTCCAGATAGTCGCAGCCCAACAAGATACAGAGGTCGATGAACTGAAAAAATAGTAAAGATTCGTTATGAAAGGAAGAGGTGATAGCGTACGTACTTGACTCATATCCATCTCTAAGCCGTCCAAGGCAGCCTGTAGATTAATCTCGCTAATGGGTTGCTTTTTCGCTTCTGAAAACGTAAGATGACGGAATAATATTGGAGCAGAGAAGGTAAGTGTGTCCATATCCTCAGAGCCTGCCGCATAAACCTATTATTTGTGAGCGCTGAACATGACACAGAAGAATTAATCGTACCTTCCCCCCGCGAGCAAGCTCTGCACACTGGGCTTCTGCTTCTGATGGTGCCTAGGTACAAGAAATGAGAGAGAAGTCGTAGAAAGATAGGAAATTCTCACAATTACGACGGGTATGCCCATGAGTTTCAGGAGACGTCGACATTCCTCGTTGTGTTCACGCGTGACTTTCACCGTTCTGCGCGAGAAACGGTCCAAGTCCTCCGCAGTTCCTGTTTCTTTAGCTTCTTCTCCCTCTGCTTTAGCCTCTTCACGTTTCTCAAAACGTTTCGAGAGCTAAAACGCGTCGCAGGATCAGCACCAACGAATGTTGCTGCACACAAAGACAATGACTCACCACCCCCTTTTTCATCTCTGGTGGTTTGCCGTCAAAGATGTAGGCTGGTTTAATACCATTCTCCACAATTCGAATGGTTCGGTAGAAGAATCCCATAAGGTGACTTGTCGTTTCACCGGCGTCGTTCTGCAGCATTTCGCCATCCTTCTGGCGTACGGCGATGAGGAACTGATAGATTGACATTGAGGCATCAATGGCCACTTTCCGACCAAAGAGTGTTTTTATTTCGTGTTCCTTGATTGCGTTTGGTGCATGTTGGGACAGCAGAGCGGTCAGACCTTTGATACCCATTTTTCTAAGGTGAAGGAATAGCGCGTGACAGAGGCGTTTGGTGACGAACGCGACAATTATCACGTCTGTCGCGTTACGTCATTCGAATTCCTAGCTGCTCTAATTCTTATCAAGGCAATATCAAGGCTTACGGGGCTTCTTTATTAGGATGGGAGTGACTGAACCACGAGCGAACAGCGGACGTGTGCAGTGTTCACATTGCGCCGATGGGAGGATACATGGGTAGAACGGTAGCACGCATCATGAAGATGTAACAACGATCCGCCCGGCCTGTTGTTCCATGACCCGCCGGGGTCAAGCTCGAAGGGCTGAAAAAAAAAAAAAAAAAAAAAATTTTCACATATGATACCGATTTTTTGACCTGAATCACAGTGTTGTAACTTTTTTCGTGACGTTAGTATCAAATTTGAGCTTGACACGGGCGCTAAGCGGTTGAATGAGATGTAATGGGCCTGAAGGAACACCGAATAAATAGATGTCGTAGTCATATTCAACTTCAAACTCAATAGAAACCTTCTGAAGATTTCGTTTTTAACCGCTATTGGAGATATGGTTTTTTTCGGAACATTCCTTTTTCGGTCTGACATATCCTTTTTTGGGGGGAGGGGGTAAGGCCCAGCACGTTAAAAAATTTTACCAACCCCGTGCAATTTTTAACATCCCAGGCCCCCCTTGCAACGATCATACGAGTCGTACGACCATTAGCCAGAATTTCGGGACAATGACGGCGAGGATGCCTATTCCCTTTGAATCTGGAGATGAAAGAAGTGGAAGCGAACGGGTAAGAGCTTAGAGGCGGTTTTGGAGGCGATGGCAAGGAAAAAGTGGCGAGGGTACAGATGACCCGAAGAGTGGTTCCTGTAAAAGGGCCAACGAACTTGGACTTGGGGCAGTTTGTCCGAGGGGCGTCGGGCAAAAAGGCAACACTCATTTGTCCCTCGAACGTGGCGGGACTCGAAGAATGGAGATGCTGAGGATTTCTCCCAGTCTTTTTCTTGCAGCGGTCATTCACAGGCACATTCAAATGTCTTCCCTGCGACAGAGTTGGAAGGTCAGAATTCTAGAATACCTTGATGGAGCACCGTTTTTGAGGTTCGAGGCGCTGACGCTTGGTGGGATGGGATGGGATTTGGATGGAAATAAGAAGGGCGGAAAAAAGGAATGGGAGAAACCAGAGGACCAGAGAACCGAAGAAGAATTTTAAGGGGTTCTTCGCCCAAGGTGAAAAAGTGCAGGAGATCCCGAAAGCTAAACTTTGACTTTTATTTTTATTTGTGAACAGTAAACTGCGTATACAAGTAAACTACCAAATGTACTACAATTATCTTTTCAATTTATTATTTGCAGCCTGAAGGTGACAGACAACTTCGAATCTCCATGGGCGCTTACTGTGGCCATCGAATAGCTTGTGTTGCAAATCACCTTTAATATCCATGATAAATATGCCGAGAACTGAGATCCGTTAGTGTTATTTCCCTAGTTGGCTATTGACAAGAGACTAGATCTGGAGTGCCATTATTTGGAGTGCCATTTGATGTGGAAATTCTCATCTGCGAAGACAATACAGGATTACAAGTTGATTCCTCATGCAATTAGTGATGCTGTGAGGACGAAAGACTTACCGGAGAACTTCTCGCCGTAAATGGACTTCCGCATTTCCCCTCGTGAAGGTGAATTCCCCTCCTTGGAGCATGAATTCGGGGATCACGCGATGGAAACCGGATCCTTCGTATCCGAATCCGTGCTCGCCTGTTGCAAGTTCCCTGAAATTACGGGCAGTCTTTGGGACAACATAGAGTTTGAAAACAATGCGACCGAGGTGCTTCAAGCTTGTCCCCAATAGCAATATCAAACTTTTAATGAGAGTACGTGAGACGGGATTCCGGTGCGATATGTAATCACGACTCCGAGGAAGGGAAATAGAGATATAACTCACAAATACACCTTCTGGTGTACCATCCTCACCTTTGCCACACCGTCCATATTGCGTCCACCATATACTTATATTGCTTACACCCTCCGCACCGTCCACATCATTGCTTTCACCATCCGCGGCATATCGCTTACACCATCCGCATTGACCATCCATGTTTCGCGCGAGTGAACCCGGACAGCAATTGCCACAGGTTCGGAGGTGAGATCCGTACGACTCGATGGTTCTTGCGATGTCGAAACACGGCGAAACCTCACCTTAAGGGGGTCGAAAGACCGAGTACGTACGAACTAACAACTTGATTCAATCCGCACGCATCTAAGACCACATGCTTGCCATCCAGCCAGCTTGTTTGGTAGAGAAGTTGAACTGGGAACCATTAGTGTTCGGTCCCGAATTCGCCAGCGACAGAACTTTAGGCTTGTCATGCTTGAGACGGAAGTTCTTATCTGCGTTTCAAGTGTTCTCGTCTATGGGGTTTTGTTCCTTCGGAGTAAAGCAAAGAAGTTCATGCGATTAAATTTCTTTCCATAGATTGACTTACCACCATCTCCAATCCCGCTTGTAAAATCACCACCCTGGAGCCAGAACTTGGAAACCACACGGTGGAAGGTCGATCCCGCGTATCCGAGTCATTCTAGCCGGTACAGAGCTCGCGGAAGTTGCGTGCCGTTATGGCACGATATCGTCATACAACTTGAAAACGATCCGACCAGTTGACCTTTCCCCCGATAGTGATATGCGATCAAAGGAATCAGCATTCGTATAAGTTATCTAGCAGGAGACAATTTCCTATGTGAAACAAAACAAGTATAATAAATGCAAGTCGAATTTGTGTGGATGATCTACAAAGCGTATACACTTTGGAGAAGGGCGGCGAGTGGGATCAACTCACATGTACGGTGGACATTATTAGGCGGAGTCAAATGAGGGAGAAGAGTCAGCTCTCGGAATAGGATGAAAATCAAATTGCACACTTACTGAACCCGGCCAGCATCCAATCTGGGCGAAACTGGTCTACGTAGCATACGTATGGTTCGAAATATTTCAGAATGGATAGTTATTGAAATACCTCGTATATCTGAGATAGATGGATACAGGAGTGGGAGTTTGGCCGATATCGGGCGATGAGTCGTTAGTTTGAAATTGCATGGCCCCATCACGATAACATCATGCCTAAGGCACCCACAAAAAACTCTGCTAGATATCCCATCTGGGAAACCAAGCCGTTCGCTGCCAACCTACAGCAGCTCAGGGATATCGCTGTCTCTAGGTGTGAGCGAGGGACTCGATGAGGAAATTACTGAGCTCGCAGTGGAGGACGAGTTGGACGAGCTGGGGCAACCTTGGGAAGGACAGGATTTGGTCCACGTATAATTCAACCGAGATAGGTGACCACACCCCCAGGGCGCGGCTGTAAGTAAATCGAAGGACGGACGAATCCGCGGGGTCAATCAAAGTGGTGGAGGGGGTATCTCATCCTTAGGAAGATGGGCCAAGGTCAACGACATCCACCTCCAGATCTATGAGCTGAGGGTACTTAAGATTGACGAAGGTCTGTAAGTGAATAACTCCCAGTATTTTCGCCTTGACGAAGATTGGGTCCAGAGGCAGTGTCTTGGTGCCGAATGTTTGTGATGGATAGTCCGCAGAGTGGATCTAAAGGGGATTCCCCAAGAGGTAACTGTTGCCTTGCGTTCGAAGAATGCGGACATCCCTACATTGTCAGTTGGCGGGAGGAATGAAAGTCGACGGGGCGGTTGCAACTACCAGCCAAGACCCCTACAGGCCGACGAATAGGCCGAGTATACGTGAATGATTCCCACAGGCGTCGAGTGACCAAGATCAAATTCCCGGCCACCAGAGAAGGGAGAGTTCAGGTTTTACGAGACATTGGGTCAGGCCACCTTGGGGTGCCCCAACTGACCCCCTGAGCGGCATGATGTGGAACGGACGGAGGTCGGGAACTCTGATTTCGATCGTTGAGCGGGTGGGACTTGGAACCTAGGCGGAAAGGAGTGAATTATTTTGCTGGTGTCGCAGCTTACTTTGCGAAAAGGACACACGAAGAAGGTTAATTGTTCGCACTACAGAGCATCCAGGTTGGCAGTATTAGCTAGGCCGCCAGTGTTTCACAAGCTGTAGTAAGGAGAGATGTGTGTTACAAGGGTAGAGTTAAATCCAACTACCTTCTACTAATGGCTCAGCGGGGAATTTGCCAGGTTCCATGCCAAGTTCATCGAAGACTTGTTGGATAGATGCATGTGCATCCTTCTCCGAAACTTCGGACATAGCTAAGAAAAAACCAAGGAATAAGAATGAGTTTGACTGGAATTACAATGGTAAAATCGTGCCCCTTACCTTCCCCTCGACCTTCGCCTAAACTCTTTTCCAGGCCTTCTTCACCTTCCCTAGCAGCAATGAGCAAAAGCTCCGCCCCTTTATAACTCAACAACTCCGGAATCCCACAGGGTGCAAACCTCAATCCATACCGGTCTTTCCCTCTTTTCCCCTCTTCAAAAATATCACGCATGATCCAGGCAGGGTATTCCGCGGGTTTGGAATGGATCGGTTGTGGACCGGTTGAAGGCGCCCGAGGGTTCTTCACTTGGAGAACATAGGAAGAGGCGGGACTGATGCCCAGAGATTTCTGAACGTCTCCCATATTTTCCGGGGTTGGATGAGAGACGTGGTAACCAAAATGTGTTTCTCGACTTGAGAGAGTCTTGCCTTCCGAATTGACAATTGCATAATTGCCCCGCGCGACAAGACGTGCCGCACCTTCATGGCGAGTTCCTATTAAAACGTAAGACGTGTCTGCGAGACAACTGGATAAAAACCGAACCTCGAGTCTTAGTATCGTATGATTGTTCTTGAAGACCTTGCTTGAGCGATTCCAAATTGTCCCCCGCAGCAGTGACCACAGCCCAGAATTTTTCCTTTTGTCTGGTCCCTTCAGCGCCAGGATTCTGGGAGTCAGGGAGTCTCTTTTTCCCGAGTGTGATCAATCGGAAGTGCTTCTTTGTTGAATGAGTATCGTCCTTCGCCGGAATAGCATCTGCTCCGGAAGCAAGGACCTTCATTTCAGCTTCTTCCTTTGAGTCCGAAAGGTCGAATTTCTTCCCTTCGTCTTGCAAAGCAGGCTCGGTCATGAACCCTGGGGGGCGCGGCACAAGCAACATATGGAAATTGCGAATGTCGTCAATCGACTGAACCTCTTCACGTTGTACTCGGGGGCGGTATAAAAAGTAAACGTGTCCCCTTTCGATAGTCCCTTGCAAGATCATTGTCAATTTCCAACCCTTGAAGGTCTCACTCAGTACATACCACGTTTAAAAATGTGTTGTTTCTCTTCGATACCACTCTGGTCCTCTGTTCTGGATTTCTTCGATAAGTATTCTTCATCCTCAGCTTCGAGGTCTCCGCCAGCACGTTCTGCTTTGCGCTTCTTCCCTTGTTTCAGCTCCACCACACGTTCCTTTTTCATTTCCGAATCGCCACTGCATGGTTCGTCTTTTATAACTTTGCTAGACCGTCTCCCCCTGCGTGTCGTCGACGAGGCACGCTGTTCTTCGGGTTTGATTTTGCCTTCTGAAATGGCAGTTTGTCGTCGAGTAGTAGGCATAGTCGCGGAAAAGTCTGCCTCGCTCGATGACAACAAACTTCTGACTTTTGACGTCATTCTTCCTTCTTACATAAACTGCCAGTGGTACCACCTATTTTAAACGATGTAAGTACTCGGGTGATTCAGGAGAAATAACAAACCTACGTAGTAAATACTCAAAAACTGGATCACGTTTGCCATTCGGACGCCGCTACGACAAACTTGCACAGGTGTTGGATTGCGGTTAACGTTCAACGTCAACATGTCGGGCCTCTGACACTTCAGGAAACTCCGATTCAAGCAGGATTCACGTTCTTCCCACACCGTGCACCATGGCCCACCCCGCACCGCCGACTTCATTTTCCGCTCTTAGTAAATTTGTCTTTGACAGGGTTCTCAATGAAGACCCCCTGACGCACTCTCTGATCATCCTTGGAACATTCCCGACCCCAGATGTGGATGATCAAGTCAGAGCGATTGTACGCATCGAAAAAACAGCACTCAATCCGGGCGACAGCTCAAATTTTTTTGGAGATAATGGAATGATAAAGAAGGTCCAGCTGGAAGAAAACACTGATATCGTACGTATGTGACAATAGCACCGTCCGGTCAAGTTGATGCCGTTCATCCAAGTATACATGGCTATTTGGGTGGTTAGGAGAAGATCGCGAAAGAGATGTCAAAATCAATGTGATATGTCCCGCCACTGATGTCCACATACGCAAGGTAATTTTTTTCTTTTCTTTTGGGGAAATCCACCCGACATACAAGTCACTGATCGCAAATTGATTATCAGTACACAAGGCAGGATCAAGTCATGGTTCATGAAACCCCAGCTCTCTATGAAAAATATGTAAAGCCCTACATATCAGCATTTCCAGCCTCACGAACCACATGGTGAATCATTTACGACTTTGCTCTGCCGACATTTGCTAAAGCACGCCAGGGTGGAAAACATTCTCACAGGCCTGTCTGAACAATCCAAGGTCCTATATTCTTGTCCAGAATTTCTTATACTTCCAGACATGAAATGGGATCTTAACACTATTTCATCGCTTTATCTTGTTGCTATTATACAAGACCGCACGATACGGAGCCTGCGTGACTTGCGGAAACGCCATGTTGGCCTCCTTAAGTCCATCCGACTTGAGGCAACTCACGTCACACAAGCTAAATGGGGTCTCGGTAATGGATCGTTGAGAATGTTTATTCATTACCAACCGAGCTACTGTAAGTGCGTTAACCTTTCCCCCCTCTTTCGACCCCATTAATGGAAACATTGAAAGATCACTTCCATGTTCACATAGTAAATGCAAATTATCAGGGTGGCTTGAGCATGGCCATTGGCCAAGCACATTTATTGGACGATATCATTGCTTTGGTTAGCACTATAATACCCCACATAATTTCAAGGCTGATTTCCAGCACAGCTTGAACTGGAGGCGTCTGGGGGCCCTGGGATCTTTGAGCGTATGACACTTACGTATGGATTGGGTGACCAACATGGGTTGTTCACCACAATGAGTCAGGAGGCATGCGAGCCATGACCTGGAAGAAATTCTTACCACCTCCCGACTAGTTTGATCCTCAAATTTGATACAACTACCAGCACTTATGTGAGAGGTGGACTTGTATTACTTACTAGAACAAGTCGATAACCGCCTGTTTCCTTCCTTTCGCCAGTGGACGCCGGACAATCTACATATGGCTGAAAAGGGCAATGCTACTAGTTTGGCATAAATAAGCACCGTCCACGTGGAAGGATTTGATTCAACGCCCATGGACGGCGCAGTCGTTTGATTTGGAAATGTCGACCCGAAAAACAACTGCATTTTGGAAAGCAAGTCAGCCTCATGCCCTGGTCCACCGTTCACATGCACGCTTTGTTCTAATTTTGAACATATGGTCTTACCAAATCGCTTAATATGGGCATCCCGGATTTGCATAACTTTAAAGTGGGCGCTTGTGAACAAGGCAGTGCAACCATCCTTGCTTTCTGTCAACTTTCACCTTTCCATCACCTTTCCTTATCGTGCAGACCAAGATGACCATACGACCATCTATTCGAGATCCACGCCTTCATTCGTCAACCCAGCAACTAACATCTCGTGGGCGCTCCTCGACCCCAATCCACTCTCATCTCGATGAAGGACAGGGCGTGTTAACCATGCCCCAGGTTCTTCGCTCCCTCGCCAATGGCGCTTTGGAGAGCCAGGTGCCCTCATCGTCATATACTTGGGATACGGCAAGTCTGAACAAGCCATCAGAATGCCATCAACGACCGTGGACCTCCTCGCGTAGGAGTGGACGGTTTCAATCCGATCTACCTTCAGACCAGGGGGAGTCAGATCATGAAACAGCTATCCGAACACCTCTGCCATTAGCTAGGACGCACGCAGTTGAACCTCTCCCACCTCCAATACCAAGTCCGCCATGGAGTAGAGTTCGCCAGAAGGCCTTGGTATTGGGTGGTACGCCCACGAGTCATACTCTCGATAAACACCTATGTCGCTATGATTTTTCGCCATCACCCAAGGGCGCCAAATGGACCACCAGGCCTTTCTTTGAACCACAAGGGAAGGGTGAATATTCTGATGAGGATTCAGAATTTGAAGGCTCTTCCAGCAGGTTTAAAAACGCAAGAAATGATGCTATTGCCCTTGCACAATTTCGCCAAATTGTTGAATCTCACCAAGTTGTGGACCATTCCTCCAGTGATATGAACGATAATGATCCCTGCTCGCGGGTGTCCACCCCTGAGGGATACCCCGAAGCTTTGCGGAACCGCTCTAAACGGCCAAGAAGCAAATCCTGGGGCCATGCCCCGCTACCCCGCGCTAAAAGAAAACGGCCGTGGGTTTCTACAGTTGTGGACCTTGTGGTCAATCGAGCAGACTCAGATATCGAAATGGCCGACCCTACGCAAAGAGAAATCCGACCATCTCCGGCGTCTTCTTGTTATATCCAGATGAATTGTATCATGTTGTCATCCACAGCGCATTCCGGTCATTTCTCTGATCCTGTGGTTCTTTCTCCCCCACAAGCTGATCGTCCAGACTCCGACCCAGAAGCTTTAGATTCATCACAGAGATTGCACTGTTCTGTACCTGGCTGCACAGCAAGTTATCACTCACTCTGGGCATACGACAGGCATCGAGCGAACCACCAAGTGTCCCTTCCTAGTCCCACTCTCGCCATGAACTGCACCAAATGCGGCACTGGTGCAAAGCGATTTGAGTCGAGTGATTCACATGTGAATACTAAAGGATTAATATGGTGCTCTTTTGGATGTCAGTTATCCTTCTCTCATGTTTGGAAGAAAGAGCTCCATGACGACAGAATACACAAAGGCAAGGCATTTGAGCCGTCTATGTGTTGGGAGTGCGGTTCAAAACCAACGTGGGCCATTTTCTGCCAGCTTGGGGGAATTCCGATGCTAATAGCTGTTTCACAGAGATCCCGCTGAAATGCTGCAGAAGAAATCGTCCCAGAAGAATCTGAGTACACCGCTAGAAATACCGTCAATTTACAGCGCTGAGCCTTTGTGGGTTTCTTTTCCTCCTTTTTTGTTGATATTTTCGTTCTGACAATGATTCGGAAGTGGTACCACTGAAGGGTCGAACAAGATATCGGAAACGACGATGCTACCACTTGTCTCTTCTACGAATCCAGAGGATTTACCATTCCGATTGTCCACATCCTCCCGACGGATCCCTTGTAACCGACCGCTCGCTGTTTCCAGTACATCCCCTACTCAAGCAGAGCCACCCACAATGACATCCACTATATTTTCCCCTCATAATCCAGAGGACGGGGGGGCTCAAAGGACAGGAAACATAACCCAACCTGCTCGTCTCCCTGGTGCTCGACAGACGCCCCTTGTTTTCGTTCAAGTCCAACCTATGATTAAGAGTACCAAATCCAAATTCAGGCACACCATCATGACGGGAGACGGCAAAAGGCAGACTTTTGCGACATGAAATATGTCTTTCTTGCTATTTTTTCTCCTTCCTCTCATTATAATAGATTACAATAGATCATATATTATAGTAAGGGATTCGCATTCCCTGGAAATGATAATGATATCCAAATGATATCTGATTTTGAACCACAAAAATCACCAAGGAAAGATTGGGAACAAGGAAAAGCTTTGTGATGCCACCAGTGCGACAACCGTTCCGTCGTGTGAAATCGTTCATAGGCATAGCTCAATGCCATCGGGTTGAAGGTGTGTATCTCAACCAGTATTGAAAGCCGAACAGGAGCGGATGTATTGTTGTGTATTTCTATTGTTGTCCACGGTTTTGTGTCGTCCTCCTTTAATTTTACTCAAGCCTCTGGGTTGCCTCTGGGTGTATGCAGGCTGCAGGTCGCTAATGGAAATTTATTCCGCACCTTTGCCGACGCACTTTTTATGTTTCCTTTCTTCAGGCCAACCTCCTGGAAATTACATTCCGGGAAAGGAAGGTTTGGTGATGAATCGATGGGCACATTGTATCCGAACAATTTCGATGGAACACGCCCACAATCAACGTTGTACTTACACGCAGCACAAGGGAAGGATGCCCCACGAAACTCACCCCTTGGGTAGGACCAGGATAGGACGTCGAATTTGCCTTTCTCTATGCTCCTCTTTCTGGCGCTCACCTACTTCTGGGCTCACGCAACGCGTGCCGCCCCAATCAGCGCCTCTAATCCTACACAAATTACGCCTCGTGACAATAGTTGCGATTGTCAAGGCCATCGGAGTCTGTTCAATATCGTCTGGAGTTGCCTCGCCACATTGTTCGCATGCTCTTGGATAGCCATGCATCCCAACGTCCCGGCTCCGGGTGACGGTTTGCTCATTGTAGGATTAAGGCGCGTAAAGCTGATGTACTGGGCCATCCTGGCACCGGAGCTTATCGTCATATGGGCTATGCGACAATGGCTTGCAGCTTGTGTAGTGAAGAAGAGATTTGAAGGTGCGTGTATGAAAAGCATGGTAGGTGAACGTTGCTCAAGATATTTATAGGTTATGGCTGGACTATGACGCATGCATTTTTCTTGGGAATGGGAGGATTCATGCTATATGACGGGGATAGAGCAGTAGAAACCCTTACCTTTCCCAGATTCGATGAGCTTGAGGAAAGGGGGCTGATCATCTTTCCCAGCATCAGCCAAGAAGAAATCAGGGACAAAGAAAAAGGCGGCGCCTTCGCCAAAACGTTAGTCGTCGTTCAAACAAGCTGGTTCATTGTCCAGTCCATTGCAAGGGTCGTTCAAGGCCTCGGTCTCGCTGAATTGGAACTTTTCACGCTAGCAACTGCGGCGCTTAATGGATTCATGTACTTTTTGTGGTGGCAAAAACCTCTGGATGTTTCCTACCCCATCCCGGTTTATTATGCGCCCTCTGAATACGAGTCACCACCGAACAGCGACATGGTCCCGCAGACCTCAAATTTAGGAGGTGAAGAAACGGAAGAGGGCATCGCCCCGGAAGCGAGACAATCGAGGACTGATGCAGATGAGGTTGATGAGAAACCCACCCACGAAGAACCTCCTGCTGTCGAAGAAGTCGCGCGAATGGCTACGCTGCTCTCCGCAAACGTTTCCCTCCCTCCTCCCAGTTTGCTGTCGAACCGTAGTGCCAACTCCAGTTCTTCAACCGATATCGATCACTCTTTTCGAGCACGGGTCAGGGAATTTCTACGGAATCTCAGAGCAGATATTGAGGAAGGTGGAATACCCTTTTCCCTCTTTATTTGGTTTCTATATCGACCTTTCATCCGCCCCGTGTCGCAACTTGTCGGAGGGAGAGATGAACCTTTATCAGGAAAAATGCGAGTGGCTACTTTTTACGCCCCTCAAACAGGAGATTCCAACGGACCTTGGCCGATGTTATTTCTCCTCTTTCTGTCCTTCGTTTTCGGGGGATTGCACTGTGCCGCCTGGTTATTCTACTTCCCATCTCGTATCGAGCGAACCTTGTGGCGATCAGGTTCAATCATAATAACTGCAGTACCATTCCTTGCGGTCATGCAGGAATTCATTACCACACGTCTGCTTTTGGACTTCCTGCGCACGCACAAGAGGTCGACAGTGGGCACAACGATCAAAATTTTAATGACTGTGTACGGTGCATTTCCTCTCTTTATGGTGATTTCATACGTAGTAGCTCGGTTTCTGCTTCTCTTTCAGTGCTTCTTTCTCCTACGAGACCTTCCACCGAAAGCGTTTCAAACGGTGGCATGGACGCGCTTTATTCCGCATGTCTAAGTCTTCAATTGCAGTGCACATACGTACAACTATCCAGGACTTTCTCAAATTCCATTTTCCATTTATCGGAACAATCCTCGCTTGTTGTAGCGAAATATAGCCAAGGAAGAGAAATAGAGCAAAAACCCGGGCGCTTAAAAATTACCATATACTGCAGCCAAATTGTTCCGAGCGGCGACGCTCATTTCTTTACCAGTGGCATTAATTCTCCTCGAAGGCTGAGCGCTGAGCGTTGACTAGTGCTGACTGCCAATGACTGCAACGAGCTTTCTTCCCTCTTTCTGCTGTGTGTTTTTCTACCTGACACAGTACGCCTTTTTGGGTTGGACTGGGGTTATCCCAGTGAATGAACCGATGACTTTATTGCATCGATTTACACAAGCAGCCCACAGCTTGGCCGCCCAGCAATTAGTTAAATTTCTCTCCAGTCCACTGATTTCTCAAAAGACACACTTCATGTTAGCGGAAAAGGCTTCATTTGGGGAACTTTCAAGGAACTTTCCAAATCACCCTTTTACCAGTCGGGCCCCAAGTATTACAAATGTTGTTCGAACTGGCACCGACTGCCAGCCCAGCTCGCGAGGTTCTCGGCGACATCTGTTCTACTGATCCAAACTGGCAAAATGACATTCACGGCGAGTGCTGGAAATGAACGTGCTTTATGACCCGGTCACTTGTCACCTTTTTTTTTCCTCACGACGCTGTGATCGGCCGGCACGAATCGTTGGCACAAATAACAAATTGCTTATTGTCGCGTAGAGTCACAATGATCTGGGTCAACTACACTGTTCATCGATTGACACTCGAAATTTATTTTCGAACGACTGCTTGAAAAAATGCCATAAAGAAAGAATTAAAATAATAATTAAAATCGGACTCGTACGACAGCTATACCATCGGCCACTCCGCGAACTCTCCTTGCCCAAACCTGAAAAAGCTGATATTCCCCGCATCGACGACAGCGATGACGATAATTTTCTTCCCACTCTTCAGAGCGACGAATGGATTGGGTTTTCGTGCCGTTGGGGCAGGTGGTGT
>Ga0307517_10004214_pt1 | contig 22177 bp, 17 predicted proteins | sample 23_EM_MG_FD_194515 | JGI IMG/M metagenome (GOLD analysis project Ga0307517, IMG submission 194515) | Populus trichocarpa ectomycorrhiza microbial communities from riparian zone in the Pacific Northwest, United States - 23_EM | ecosystem: Host-associated > Plants > Roots > Unclassified | place... | reverse complement strand
ACAAACTATAAAAAAAAAATCCAAAAAAAAGTAAAAAAAAAAATAGCTTGGAAAAAAAAAAAAAAAAACTAGCAACCCAATATTGGTATACCTCTTAAACCCGATATAATATTTGAAACTCGCAACCTGTGAAATATTTGAACCGAGTTTAATAAAAAAACTAATTATCAATCAATTTAATTTTGAGTAATAAAATCATGAAAAAATATCAATTTAAAATACTTATAAAAAAAATATCAATAAATTTAATAGAAAAAAAAAACCACTTGAGGAAATTAAGGGGGACGAAATCATTGTTTGGTGCACTTTTAGACGACAAAACTTGTTACTACTGGTGTTAATGGTTCTATTCCACAATAAAAGTTTGGTTTTACTTGTTTTGAACCTTCCCCTTACCTAAAGAAATAGAACAAGATGGAAGGAGTCGTGTTTTTCAGCTGTTTTAAGGGTTTTGTCTTGTTAAATGATTTTCCAAGGTTTTAAAGATGTTTATTAGGTTTTTTTAGTCAAAATAGGTGAATATATATATATATATATATCAAAGTAATGAAAGGGATGAGAGTTTGTTTGGGATTATGGTAACGGTTTAAAGTGTTTTTTACTTGAAAATATATTAAAATAATTTTTTTTATTTTTTAAAAAATATTTTTCACATAAAATGATATGAAAACATAAAAAAAATTATTTTAAATAAAAAAATCAAAATTTTAAGGAACGCGGGTTTGCACTGCATTCTCAAACACACCGTTAGGCATTAGATCTGTGGTAATTTTAGAGAGTCAAAGACATTAGATTTTTTTATTCAGAGGTCAAAACAGTAATTTTATTATGTAAAAAAAATATTCAATTTCATATAATATATTAAAAACAATTATATCATAGTAAAAAATAATCATATCCTCAACCCCCAGTATGGTTTTTTTATATTATTATAATTAATACTAACTTGAATCTTGTTGGGTAATAACTTCGCAGGAGATTTAATTTTTTTTTTGTTAATAAACAAAAGTTCAACGGTGAAAATTTTAGCAGAAAATATATAATTTTATCAAGTTGCTAGTTGTTTACCATTAAGGAAGGAGAGCTTTCAAATAAACAGCTATGGTACTGGATTGATCTAATTCGAAGAATGGGTGTACTATGCTGAAATTTTAATTTTAATTTTTTATTAAAGTTATTATTTAGTGTTTTAAAATTATTTTAATAATTATTTAAAAAAATATTATTTTAGTATATCTCTAAATAAAAAATTCTATAAAAAATTACTTTTATTATTATTACAAACACACCCTAAATTTTACCGATGAACATCATTGAAAGGTTTTTTCGAAGGAAATGTTTCCTGCCAAGTAATGTGGCTTGAGAACTTTCCCTTGGTTGTTCTGAGGGTTTTATTTCTAAAAACAAATAATTTTGTTCTCGTTAATTCCGTGAACAGCAGGCAGATATTATTGTTTGCAATTCGTGACTCGTTGGAATTTCCAGCCTGGCATTTTTATTTTTTTCAACTACAATTATTGATAGCTGTCGCTTGATCTGTGTGAAAATGATATTTGATATGATCTATGTCCATAGTTCTCAGTCCATTTGCGGTGAGAAACAGTGACATACGGTCCACTCCAACTCATCTGGGGATTTTGGACCACGCCACCAAAGAAATACTTGACCAAAGATTTTATTCTTGTTTTCTACCTGAAAAATATTTCTTGACCGTTTCAAGCAAGTTGTTTCAAAATGCGTGCTGCGGACCCCAAGAGCTTGTGCTTATTGAAATCAATTTTTTTGATTTACAGAGACGATAAGAATGCATGTTCCAGTAGTTAGCGATCAGTTTGTTCTAAATAGACAGGGTCTCGAAATCTTGAATCTTCCAAGACAAACCCAAATCAAATTATTTGTAAGACCAATTCATAGTTCATTTGACTGTATAGTTTTAATCGATTTTTTGTTTTTGTTTTACTGTTACAAGCATATACCAACTGGAGTTTAATTCAAATTATTTTGGAGGTTTGAATCCGGGTGATTATTTTTTGTTCGGTTCGGTTTTTATAAAAAAAATAACCAAACAAAAATTATTTTAAAAAAAACCGAAACGGGTCAAACTAACCGGTTTCGGTTCGGTTCGGTTTTTTAGGACAAAAACCGGTTCAAACCGGTTTGGCTAGGTTTTTCCGGTTTTGCTTTGTTTGGCTCGGTTTTTTTTCGGTTTAGGTTCGGTTCGGTTTTTTGCTTATAGAACTTAAACCGAACCAAACTGGCCGGTTTTTTTAAAATTTTAATCGATTTTTTTACGGTTCGGTTTTTTCGGTTATTTTTTTTCCGGTTTTTTCGATTTAATCAGTTTTTTGATTTTTTTACTCACCTTTACTTGATATCAAGAAAATAAAGATCATTGAACTTGCTGTTACTTTATGTTGGGAAGGACCAAAGTAGAAAAGAATTTCAATGATAGATTCAAAGTTCTCATAAAATTATCCACTTTAGTCCCAAACTTCATAGATTATACCTATCAGGTACCTTTATATTTTTACAATTCAATTATGGTAAACAAATTTATTTTTGTTATTTTTTAGTCTCAGATTTCAGAGAGAAAAGATAAAGATAATCGTGATTCCAATGGTAGATAGAAAAAATCATTATTAACACTAATTTTGGTCATAAAAATGGTCAATGTTGGTGTTAACGAGTCCCATTTGGTGAGAAAGGTTCCACTTAAATGTGTTTTCACTTTGAAATCGCATAAAAAAACAAATATAAACTTAGGAAGACTCTTGGTTTTAGGTTGATTTTAGACTTGTGTGTGTTTTTTAAAGGCTATTTGTGAGTTTGTCAATGTTTTTAAGCTTTTTTTCAGGTGTTTTGAGTCAAAATGAATTTTTGGGTAAAAAAATATAGACCTTGTTTTTCCGACCACTGTAATAAATGAAATTCAGGGAAAACTAAACGGCGAGTTGTCATTTTTTTTTGTTTGAAAAATAATGGGATAGAATACATGTCGTCTACCCTAATTTTATTTTTGAAAAAGTAAGGTCCACGCGCGGGCCCTTTCTAACACCTAGCCTTTTTCTTTGTTTTTTTTATAAAATATTGCCTTTTGAAAAAAATCAAGTTTTTTTTACGTGTTTTTAAAATAATTTTTAATTTGCATTTAAGTTAATACCCTTTTCTCTTATTTTTTATTTTTTGTACGCAAGATTTTTTAATTATTTTGCATGTATTTAATTTTTAAATACATTATTTCAATCCATTTATAATTTTTTTATCGTGTTCTATATAATTAAAATTTATTTATTTTTTATAGTATTTCTAATAAGTACAACATTGCGAGATACTTTTTTTCCCTTTGATTTTACTCAATTAATTTTATATGCGTGTCTATTTCTATTATCGTTTGATTAAATAAAAAATTGGTTTTAATAATAGAGTCAATTAACATAATCAAGTAAATAACTTGTATTGTAAGATAAAATATCTTAATTTGCATTTATCTCTTATCTTTTTCATATACATATTTAATTATTATTAATGATTTTATTTATTTATTAATACATATAATTTTTGATTTATCAAATTAGATATACACGTAAACTTTTTAATATCTAACCCGCGGCTATCAAATAGCTAGTGTTAAACTTAGAGCATGTTTGGGAACGTGTAAATTGCATTCCCAAAAATTCAGATTTTTTTTTGTTTAAAATAATTTTTTTATGTTTTTAGATTGTTTTGATATACTGATATAAAAAATAATATTTTAAAAATAAAAAAAAATTATTTTAATATATTTATAAATAAAAAATAATTTAAACCATATCACCACTACAAACTCAAACCCTTAATCTGCCTCACCCATGTGCGCGTGATCACGTATAAATGCAATGGTTTACTCTTTCATGTTTTTGTAGAAGCAGTGATTGAATTTGTTTAAAATTGTTGGGCCATTGACCCAAAAATATAATATTTTGAGTTTCTCTTATCAACCTTTTCAGTTCTTTTCTTTTTTATCCTTGACAGTGTCAATTTGCCAACCGTTGCCATGAGTCCAAAACCAGGGTTTTTGATTTTAGGTTCGAGCTATCTAGTTACTCATATAATGGCTACTGAAAGTTTATATAATCGTTAACTTCAGGACCCGTGGGATTAGTCGAGGTGCGTGCAAGCTAGCCCGAACACCCACGTTAAACTAAAAAAAAAATGGTACATGAGAAAATAATTGTAATTGTTTTTAATATATTTTTTATTAAAAAAATATTTTTTTGATATCAACGCATTAAAATAATTTAAAAGCATAATTTTTTTATTTGAAATAAAAAAAATAAATTTTTTTAATTTTCCAATTATACAATGATTAAAATAAATATTTATAAAAGTTTGATTTAAAAAAAAAACAAATCTATAAATATAAAAATTAAAGTTATTAGTAATGGAATTTCAGCCCCTCAAACTCTTTCTCTTTCTAAGTTTTCCACTTACTCTCTCTCATTTCTCATCATTTGAAGATCCAGATATGAAAAAAAAAATGATGATCAAAACATTTCAAGAAAAATGATAAAAAAAAAAAATGGTTGGAAACCAATCATTGCTGTGCCTTGAACACTGCTTCACCGCTAGAAAAAACTGCAAATAAAAGGGGTGTGAAATTACTTTCACCTCCTTAACTCCCATTCCAAGCACCCCATGAAAAGAAAACTGTAAATAAAAATAAATAAAAACCCAGGTACAGTGCCCTTCGTCCAGAAACTTCGTTAGCAAACCACACGAATGAAGCCTCATCAGTACAGGACAGAAATAATAATAATGGGGCACGCCGATACATACATGATTGATGATACATATACTGATACGTATCAGAGGACCGACCCACATGGCTGGTGCAGAGGTTTATCCTCAAGAGAAGCAAATCTAAAGTTTGAATCAAGAAAGGGCCTCTCACACCGTTGTCCTGTGTCTCAAGCTCTAACAGTAACATGATGATGTGGGACGAGGGGGACGATTCTCAAACCCAACAACAACAGCAACAACAACAACAGCCAGACCAGGATTCTTGCTTTAATTTCGATCTCCTTTCCCTTCTCTCTAGACCCAAGGTGGTTGCATTTCCCTTTGATTTTTATTTTTTTTGTCATATTAGGGTTCGTAACTGGCAATGTATGCAGGATTATTATAAAATACTTGAAGTTGATTATGATGCTACGGATGATGCTATTCGATCGAACTATATACGCCTAGCACTGGTTCTTATCCTAGATTTCTCTCTTTTCTTTTTTTTCTTGGGTTACCGCTTTGTGATTTGGATGGAATTTTTTTTCGGTTTGTAATTGGAAGGTTTGGAACTTGTGCAGAAATGGCATCCCGATAAGCAAAAAGACGAGGATAGTGCCACTTCGAGATTTCAAGAGATAAACGAGGCTTACCAGGGTCTGGATTTTACTCGTTCCCTTTTATATTCTTAAATTTCTTTTTTTCCCCTCAATTAGTTAAGTGAGAATTTATGTTGCCTGAAAGTGCCCATAACACTGTTTCTAAGTAATCTCTCTGAGCGTTCCAAGATTGTGTTTGTGCGTGCCAATTACCTCCTATTTCCTTGTATTCTACATGTATAAGTTTATAGATTACTGGCTAGCTGTGTGCCTGGCCTTTATTCATGGCTATTCTTCTCCTAAGATAGTGATTCCAAATGGGTTGAATCCCATGTTGTTTTGCTCTTTCAGCATGAACTCTACAAGTGCAGCACTATCTGTTAAAATTTTTTGTGCTTGGGTGTCTTAGTGAATGTTATAGATCACCGTTTTAGCCAAATAATAATTTGAAAAGTCATGGGAAATAGCATACTCTTGCGAGTTTAAAAGGTGCTTTCTTATCATAAAGCACTCTGCTGCACCCACCCACTCAGCGAGTGGGTTCTCTAGGACATAAGCCTTTTGGAAGTGAATCTCGTAGTTATGATGTTTTTGAAACTTCTGGTTTCATGTTTCTGCTTCTGTTTGTGCACAATTGATTTTGGTGTCTTTCCATGAACTGATTCTAATAAATTCTTACTAGCTAGCTAATATTGATTCCCATCAATCATCTTTCACGCTGGGATTACATAAACTAACAAGTGCAAGAAGTGTGTGTAGCTAATACTTTATGCAGTGATTGGACTCTCTATGAACATGCCACTCTATTGTATTCAACAATGTGGTACAAATCATTCTGTCATTCATGATTCCATTGCATGAGCTGAGTTAGTCAAAAGGAGCACCAGCATATTATCACATTATATGTGAGGTCTTAACCAAACAACCATGAACGATGAGTTTGAAATCTTAATAAGAACGAAGGAAAGAAAAACATTTTAAGCTGACTTCCTTTTTTAAGCCTTTTTAAGAGGATCATTTATAAGGAATCAATCTGTTTCTCCTTTTTAGTGTAGGCAGGAGCAGTTGCTTCCGCGTTTGATTCACAGTTTATCAATGAGAATTAGGACAAATTTATACAATAACGAGCTCAATACCTAGCAGAGTTTCTGCTCATGTTCTGTAGGTCCCACATAATTAGATTATGCGTGGTTAGGTTGGTATTTCTCCTGAAATAGGGAGGTCATTTCCGATAGGATTTCTGGGGAGATTCATGGCTTTTAGTGGCCATGAGAATTTTGCTGCAAATATTTTAAACAGTGAACGACACCCAAATGTAGCAATAGTTAAACTGAGTTTCTGTAGATGGTTGAAATCTTTTTGGGGTACAGAGAAGCCTGTCATACCTAACTAATTGTTCTTTATCATCCATTATTTAACATATGATGAGAATCAATGCCTATTCAAATCCTCGAAGAAACACTTCTGCAGTATACCTTTGTGCCGGTCCTTGTCTCTGTGTGTGTTTGTTTTAATTATGTGAGAAGATGGATTCCTTGACCTGAAGTGCCATGAGCATGATGATGTTAAGGTCTTTGCCCCAGTTGAGGGCACTGGATGTATAGCTTACTCACAAAATCCTTAGCGAAGAACAGCACATACAATTTGTGGCCAGTTATCGTGCATAATTGACGATGGAATCTTGTAATTTTCTTTGACAGTTTTAAGTGATCCGGTCAGAAGGAGAGAATATGACAAGAAGGGGATGATGCACATCTATGATTACAACATAAGCGTAAGTCTTATTTGCTGTTGAACTTTGTTTTTCTTATGCTTGTGCATGCTCCGGCCTGATAATGCCCCCCAATTATTCTTGTGTTGGTTGCAGGAGTACCTCAACCGGTACAAGGGCCTTATATTAACATGTAATGGTCTTGGGATCAGGCATTCAATTTTATAAGCAGAAACAGAGTGCGTGTACATTTGCCACTAATCTTCTTACCTGGTGATTCAAACGAGTAGAACAGCTAGGAATTGGGAGCAGCACAGTTGGATGTATTATGGAATCTAATACGTGCGTCAGTGTATATATATGGGTAGAGCAGTATCCCTGCAAAAGTGTTACGTTATGTGACAATTTTTTTTCTATCTTGGGAGGGCTGCGATCTTACCATCTCGTGGCTGTTTATTTTTCTGATATTGTTGCTTAATTGATGGAATGTTTTAATTTGCCATGACGAAATACGTTTTTCTGTGTCTTGAAGACATCTAATGGGCCCTGAGCTGTGCAGGAGGTTGAAACTCTTCCCTTTACAAATCTCTACCGTTCTTGGCCTTTACTGAATTGGATCCTGATCGCTTGTAATACTATTACATTTCATGAGATGATGAGTTGACGGGATTGGATTGAGTATTTGGGTAATTCGGGTGGGAAAATTTGTCAATTGGAATTTTTTTTTTTGGAATTTCCTGAACTGAATTAAGTTTTTTATTCTCTACATTATATTTTTACCAATTTACATTTTGGACCGAATTTTCTGAAATATTTTGAATTCTTTTCGGCGAACCGTGCATTTCATTTCTTTTCCTGTTTTTTTTTTATGTATGTAATTTTGGATAATTGAGCCTTTCAAAATTAAAAAAATAACAAAAACAAAATAGTGTTTTTGAAAAAATAAGTCACTGTAGAAAAGTGGTAGGTTTTGTACATTTTTTGAAAATCCTGTCTATTTTTACGTGATATTTTTATTATTTTCTCATTTGCTTATTTTCTCTCTTAAAGTTTGATTTTTCAATTTCATTTTTTTATGTTACATTTTCAAGTTTTTATTTCAAAACTTTCTTTTGTTTTGCATTTCTTATCGTGTTTATAGTTTGTCTATTTTTATGTAATATTTTTATTATTTTCTCATTTGTTTTTCTTCTCTATTTTTCAATTTCATTTTTTTATGTTACATTTTTAAATTTTTTTATTTCATGATTTTCATTTGTTTTTCATTTCTTATCGTATTTATAGTTTTGGACGTTGTCCTGTTGTTTATTGGGCATTGATGTTACAAAACTAAATTATAATAGTTAAAAATAACAATTAAAAAAGAGATTATCTAAGTTTATATTTTGAAAAATGGAAGCTTTCTTTGATATTTTAATAGACCAGACGTGAAATTCAATGTGGAAAAAGAAAATAAAACAAGAAAAGAAAGAAGAGAAGAAAGAGTTGTTAGAGTCATTCTTTCCACCATGTAGTATCATGGAGGAAGACCTAGCCGGGATGATTTTCACAGCATTAAGGATGATCGTCATTGAAGCTTAGAGCACGCCGCCACAACAAGATGACATTCCTCGCGTGTTGGCGTGTGTGTTACACTTGCCAGACACACGCGCCATACATATTTTTCCTTGTTCATTCAATTTAATCCTTGATTCTCTAGTGTTTTCATTCCATGCCCTAATTCTCTAATAACTCTTAGATGTTTTTCCCTCTTGGTTCAAATTGGTCCATGATTTTCTGATAACTTTTTAATTTGATCTAGAATCTTATCCCGGCTTGTTATGATAAAAACCGAATTGGAGATAAATGACTAAACGAGAAAAGAAATAAACAAAATGGCTTAGTTGGCTTTAAGTATAGCCCAGCCAAACACAACAAGAAATTGGAAATATACTTGCACCTTGAAAACATATTGTTGTGTTCATGTTTAACTATCTTACTTGTACATTTCAAAAATACTATTATTTGTCACCAACTGTAGAAAAAATAGGCGCCCTGACACTTTGAAACTCGAGTTGGACATGAAATTGGTTGAAAGGCTTAAGTTTGACCCACTTAATTAGATTTAATTACAATATCAAAGAGTTTCTAGATCATTTTGACATGTTAATGTAAAAAATAAAATTTTAAAAATAAAAAATATTATTTTAATAAATGAATGCGAATGTTTAGGCAGTTTTTTTATTAGCATGTTTTTTTTTAATATTGGCTAAATAACATAATTTTAGTAAAATGATGAATTAACATAGTTTATATATGTTGCAATTGAAAAATACGACATTAAAGCTTGTCGCTGCTTAGAATCGATATTTTTTTTTAAAAAATTATGGAATGGAATACACGTGTAAAGAAAGAGGAGAGAGAAATAAGAAATAAAAAAAAAACATTAGAGACACACTGAAACTTTGATTGCAACACCATCGGTACTATTTAAAAGATCTTGACAAAACGAATCCTATAACACTAACGAAGATCACCAACGGTGACCTGAGTGTACATCATTTGTCACTAAAAGCAAGTGAGTCATCTATCACCTCTGGACGATAAGTGTGACACACTCAAGTCCTTGTTTGTGATCTTTTTAGGTATAATTGGATTTATTTGATCGATATATTTTTTATGGTATCGGTGATATTATAATTAAAATTTTAATACACTTTCATGATTTTTTTTATTTTATTTTTTTCTCTCTTCTCTTTTAATGTGTGACCCCTTTTATAATTTTTGTTTAAATATTTCGACTCTAATTAGCGGCAAGTTTGGATGCTGTATTTTTTAATAAGTATATACTGGGTTATTTTAATAATTTTTTTTAAATTGTGTTATTTAATTAATACTTTTTAAAAAATTGCTATTTTTTTTAAATCTGAATTTCAACCCGCTCCCTGAACTTGAAGTCAGTCCATACGATCGTACGGGCCTGACTGATGATTAGCGTTTATGTTTTTGCTTATCAGGAAGATGTCACGAGTTTTAATTTCCAAGTGTGGAATCGTGGATTGCAGATTCAATCCTCAGAACTCAGAAGCGTCCTCAGCTCACATGACTGACATCAATCAATGCCAATTGGGTTTTTAAATTACCGCTTCAACAAACAAGAGATATCTCCGTAAATCCAAGCTATTAAGATAATATTCCTTTAATTTGTGAAATCTCATCAGGTGACTTATTCACCCATCAAATGAGTGAGAGATTTCACTGAAAAATGATTTTTGGAAAAAAAGAATATTTCTTAAACTTGGCAGGCAGCGAGCCATTAACCTCTTGAAATTAATAATTTCCTATTTGGAATATAATATTTTTCCAACCACTAGATACATTTCGAAATGTACGGTGATCGGAAAATCCAGTGGCGCGCCGGGAAGAGAAAAACCCTGGAGGAGGGACTCTTGACAGTTGACACCTCCAATGGGAGAAATAGGCTTTGAATTGGTACCGAAAACTAGTTCTTGACAGCCCTGTTGCAGCACAGGCCTCCACTCCTAACAAAAGCACAAGTCAAAATTCAAAAGAAATTCCTAAAACTATAATTTGACCTAGAAAAACACAATTATTATCCTCCTAAACCAGGTAAAATTAACAGAACATAAAGGGCATGGCTGAGGGATTGTAGCAAAGACTTCATCTACTGTATATCGACACAACGAAATGACATATTTGTTATTCTTGATAAAAAAAAAGAATTAATTGGATTTGGAGGGTAATTTTTTTTTACACGGGTAATATTTGTCATTCTAAAATCATTAAGTGGCATCTTAGTTTTTTCTGATTTTTTGAACAATTCAATTATTTAAACATTCTTAAAAGCAAAAAAAATAAAAAAAATTGACTATGATCTATGGACATTATTTTTATTTCCCATTTAATAAAGCACAATGTAATTATTTGATTGCATTTAAACTTGAAATTCTCAAACCATGATTACAAAGGCTTATTTATCATTTCTTTACTTTTATTGCATGATAATTATTTGATTTGATGATCATTGTAGTTATTTGATGAATAAAATAAAAAAAATAAAAAGCTATTGACACATTTATTTTTGGACAACATGTGTGGCTATCTTCAGTAGTTAGAACCACTATTCTATCATGTCATTAGATTCTTCAAGATTTTTTTTTTAGACGGTGCGTGCATGGTGATTTTGTTGGGTTTGATACTAGTTTAACTTTTTTTTTCCTTTCATTTCTCTCCCATCCACCTTGATTTGTGCTCAAAATCTAAAAACATCATAGTAACTCATCAATTTCCTTTTCTTTCATGTTTAATCTCTGTTATTTTAATTACAGATCTTTTACTTGAAAATATAATTTTAATTTGAAAAGTTTTTTTTAATTTCATCATTCTTCAATTTTTCAACTCTCCGACCTAGTTCTCATTCTTTTGATTGTGATTTTTTTGTTTTGAATAATTTCTAAAATTTATTTTTTTAATGATTTAATCCCTATTGTTTTTTTACCAGGTTTTATTCTCATTCATTTTATTACTATTTTTTCGATGACAAGTTTTTTTTATTGATTTTTTTTATTATATCCCTTAACATTAATTTAATTGAGAATTGAGTTTTTTGCTCGAGTCTAGTCTAGAATTTAACGGATTATAATTTTAAAAGACTAACAAGCTTGCTTAGTTTTTCATGTTATTAGATTATGGTTTTTTTTTTATATATTTTTAAATTAATTAAACTTATTCGACTCAATGATTCGGATGTTGATTTCTTTTACTTCCTTAAAATTCCTAGCGTCCCTTTAACTCTTTTATTCTCACACTTAAAAAACTTTTTCTGAGCACATGACATTGTGCCAACACTAATATAAATTTGCTTGAGTCACATTTTTTAAAATGATATTTTTTCTTCTCTTAACATTTAATATTTAATTAATTATGTTTAGGATTTTTAATTTATTTTGATATAAATTTAATGTTATTATTATAATTTTATACACCACATCACAGGTTTCAAAAAATAACCATAGTTAAGATGCAAGTTAATTCAATTTTTGGTCGTTCCGATAATTTTTTTTTAAAAACAGGTGTTGCCATTTAGATAATTTTAAATGTTTTTCTGTCTATATAAATTAAATTTTTATCTTTCTAATGTCTTTATATTATTTTTTAGGTTTTTAAAAAATGATTCCAAGTGCGACGTGGCGCGGAAAAAAAATGGTCTCCGTTTTCGGCCATGAAAATTACCCTCTTACCCTCTGGAAAAGGAAACAACCGTCTCTCGCACAATTCCCCGTATCCAAAAAAAACCACCAACCAACGAAACAAAGAAAAACCACTCTGCTCTCCTACTCAGCTATTCCTCCTAAAACACAAATCCCTCTCTCCTCTTTCAAAAGAAAATGGCAACCACCACCACTGTCCCAGACAACCTCACCAGAGACCAATATGTGTACCTTGCCAAGCTCGCCGAGCAAGCCGAACGCTACGAGGAGATGGTCCAGTTCATGCAAAAGCTGGTCCTCGGCAACACACCTGTCGGTGAACTCAACGTTGAGGAACGCAACCTCCTCTCTGTCGCTTACAAAAACGTGATCGGCTCACTTCGTGCTGCCTGGAGGATTGTGTCTTCAATTGAGCAGAAAGAGGAAGGGAGAAAGAACGAGGAACATGTTGTGCTTGTTAAGGAATATAGATCTAAAGTCGAGAGTGAGTTATCTGATATTTGTGCTAGTATTCTGAGGCTGTTGGACTCGAATCTGATACCGTCCGCTACTGCGAGTGAATCCAAGGTTTTTTATTTGAAGATGAAAGGGGATTATCATAGGTATCTGGCTGAGTTCAAGGCTGGTGATGAGAGAAACGCTGCTGCTGGAGATACTATGCTGTCTTATAAGGCCGCTCAGGTATTATTAATAATCATAATTTTCGTTTTGTTTTTGAAGTTTATCTTGTTCTGTTTGGTTTATTTTTTATAGATTTTGCTTAATGTAACATTTTGTTTCTAGGGTTTGGATAAATAATTGGGGGGGGGGGGGGAGTGGTGGCTTTACTGTAAGAATCTATGATTTTCAAGCAGTATCGGTGATTTTCCAAATTTTTGTGTGTGTGTGTGTGTGTGGTGGGGGGGGGGGGGGTGTGTGTGTTTAGAATTGAGTGAAGATTTGTTAATTAAAAGTTTGATTCCATGGAAAGTCGTGTCTCATTTTTTTTTCTGCTTTTCGATTGACTAATGTTGATGTATTGTAATTTTGAAGGATGCTGCGTCTGCGGATCTTGCACCAACACATCCAATAAGGCTGGGTTTGGCACTGAATTTCTCTGTGTTCTACTATGAGATTCTCAATCAGTCTGACAAAGCCTGCAGCATGGCAAAACAGGTATGCTCTTTTTATTTCTAAATACTTTCATCTAATAATTTAAATTTTTAGATTATATGGTTTTATGACATGATATAGAGTCTTGATAGCTAAAGTGTCCCGAGTTTGAATCTCACTGTCATTATTCTCTTTTCTAATTAAAATCTAATTAATAATATAAGATAGTGTAGTACCATGAAATAAATTATCAACGTTTTCTTGTGTGAGTGAATATGATCTGGAATTTCTGAATGGGAAAATGCTCATACTAGAGTCTTTATTGATGCATGGATGAACATAATCACTTGGGACTCTCGCGAGCTTTTCAAGTAGTTTCAACTGCTCAATCTTTATGATGTGGTGTTGTGCTAATGTACTTGCACTTGCTCATATGCACACACGAAACTTGACAGAAGTTCCAGGTTGTTCCTTCAGTGTTCCTGGCATTCTTCACCACCAATGTTTGTTTCAATGTGTCTGGTTCTAGTCGTACATTGTTTCTCAGCCATTGTGTTTTGAAATGACCAAGGTCCGCATTGCCCTTTGGTACACGCCAACAGGAGATTGCTACAAAGTTATGTAGGCCTTTTGTCCATGAATAAATGTGAGAACTTTTTTTACTTGTCTTACCATCTTTTTGTGCAGGCGTTTGAGGAAGCTATTGCCGAGCTAGACACTTTGGGAGAAGAATCGTACAAGGATAGCACTCTGATCATGCAACTCCTAAGGGATAACCTCACTCTTTGGACTTCGGATGTCCAGGTTGGTGCTTCTCTCCCTCTCCCTGTGAGCTTCTAGTCAATGACTCTTCTGCTGGAAGTTATGGTTTCTCTTTATTACTAGAGAACCTGATTGATTGAGATCTAACCCTTGGCTATTGTTTTCTTCAGGACCAGTTAGATGAGCCATAGAAGGCATCATAAAGCTTGACCGGTTCTAGTCTTCTTCTGGAGGAGGTGGGCTTTGAATGTCATCCATTTGTGTCTTGATTACCAAGTGTGTTAATTTAAGAAAACTGGGCATCACCCTTGTGACATGATGTTTTTTTTTTAATTATTATTTTGACTAAACTTGCTTTTGAATTTCAAGTGCTTCGGAAAGGGTGGGCATTTGATGTGGGTATATTTTAATGTCATGGTTCTTGTTTATACCATAATTTCTCCCTTCTAGACTGACTATACACGGAAGATTTATATGTTCAGGTGACGGAAAATACGTAGACTTAACTTCCCAATGCTTACTCTTTGGAGAAATCTACCCCCTATTTTCATTATCTTAAAACAACCCAACGCAAACAGGGCTCCTGTTTCTGTACAGCTTTTCTGTCAAGCACCAGCCTCGCTGGTTAGTCATGGTTTCTGGTTAAGAACACCATCGAAATAGCTGGAAAAGATAAGCGTAGTTCGAGTTCGTTACTCGTGCTATAGCAAAAAATTATGGTATTCCCAAACTCAAACCTATGGAAGCTTGTCGTTGAAAGATCTAAAGCCCCAAATAATAAAATGAATTGACACTTGTTACGAAGCCATATTCATTGATTTACAGAGCCTGACTTCCATCTCCATATGCACTCGACGCATGGGCTCCTGGCATCAGTGGCCGAACAAGGTTGGATTCGGGTCAAAAAAGAAGATCGTTGGGAGCCGATGTCCTAACAGCAGTTCAAATTATTGGCGATTTTCTACACAATCACGTCACTGCCAAATCGTAAGTGACCAAAAGCACATGCAAATAGTTTCTCACGAGGAGGCCCAGCCAATGACCACCACACATGCTCCAGGCCGGCAGAAGACACCCAGAGGATAATACAACCTAAATAAACCAGCAGAAGACTTCGTTTAACAAAGCAAGCAAACACCCATGAAATACATACTGCGTGCTAATCATACTTGCAAAGTCGCCGACACAACATTAAGGGAACCCTTGGTATATAATAACAGGTCCCAATTATTACAGCTAAATACAATACGCAACCAACCACTGACGGGGGGGGAGAACGTCAACATGTGCAAACCCAACTGGTGATGCTAGCCGGTCCCAAGCACTGAGATTTTATATGCTCAGATTGTACAGATGACACGAGTCAGTCCCTTGTGCTGTCTTTGAGCCATTTTAGGTATGGAATGCTTCCACCAGTGATGGGCAAGGAGATTACTTCTGGTACCCTGAGTAAAAGAACAGAAATAAAAAGCAGAATAAATCTCACTGAAAAAAGCTATTCTTTTGCTAAATTCATTTCCGCCATCCCAACATCATGTTCTTCCTGAGCCTTGAGCAAATGCAAGCGTATAGAATCCTAGGAGACATGGCAGCAACATGCCTAGTGGATAAAAAGTTTAATCTTCTTGCGCACCCATAAAACTGCATGTGTTTCTTAACATCTTTAGCCTGCAACAGAAATTTTCTAAGAAACTTTGTTACTTTATTGTGTACATGTTACATAAGCTTTATGCTTACTCATATTCATGGTTTGCTTTGACATGCTCTGTTAGTGCTTCCAGCAAGGATTGCCTGGTCTTGATAATCAACAGTTCCTCAGCATCTGACTGAATCTACAATCAAAATCGAAAAAAGCAACTTTAAACTTGCATAAGGGCTTCGATGCCCAAAAGATCATACAGGAGATTTAAGCATATAATCTCTTCTTCAAGTTTAAGCACATCTTAATTAACCAGGGGAAAAAGATTTATACCTCTCCCTGCCATTGATACACCGATTCAATACCTATATTCACGAAAAACATTGGTTATTTCAGAAAGTAATTTCATGAAGAAGCTATAAAACATCAAATCTGCAAGGTTCAAGGTGATGTGATGACGAGAAAGAGAAAGCCTGACTTAACGAATAACTAAAGCATTCCTGAAAACTACAGAATTAATAATCTATGGTGAGGTGAGTCGCCACCTAAAATTAAAGCAAAAGAACAAAAGATAGACAACTGTCAAAAGATATGTGTATAGGCAAACCACTATGCATAGATCAATCGTTTTTCCTATGGAAAAGAAAAAAGTTTGGAAAACATACGATCGTTCTTAAGTTCACATAAAACCTATGGTTGTATTTACTTTCACATAATTGTTTTGCAGTTTAAATCTCTAGTTTTCTTATTTATTCTAAAAGATTTTTCCGTGAAAAATTAAGAAAATATGTTCATTGGCTACAAATTACTGGAATGAAAAGCAAGGCCCATGTTTGGCTTAACTTAAAACATATAAAGGAATGGATATAAAAGATTAGTTGAACCAAACAAGGCCCTTGTTTTTTATGATGGAAAACTTGGAAAACAACTTTTTTGGTGTTTTCCAGTTTTCTAGAAAACTAGAGAAATATAAAACAAGTATTTCCAAGAAAATTTTTTAATTTTCAAACAGCAAACACATTTTCTATAGTTTTCTATTTCCTAGAAAAAATCTCAAGGAAACTGAAAAATTCTCCGCAGCCAAACACAACCTAACTTGCTCCATAATATATCATCCAACGAAAAAAGTGATAGAAAAAAATCGTTGTGCAACATGAAGGTACATTGAATATTGGACATGTTATAGATGATATGATAAATCTCCCAGTGCTCTCGTCTTTACTTACAAAGCAGCTACAGGGTTACTTATAGATGATATGATAAATCTCCCAGTGCTCTCTTCTTTATTTACAAAGCAGCTACAGGGTTACCCTTCTTTTATTTAGGGGAAGAGGGAGTGGAGAGGTGTTGTGGTACAGGGATGAGTCTCAGCAACAGAAAAGCATCAGGGGAGAGTACATGTGTAGCAGGGTGTTGGGCAGGACGTAAAAGAGTGGAAATCAATTCATAACTCAGCCTGTTACAATGTTGCATTCCTAGTCGTAACCTGATATTACAGTTTATTGTGGTCACACTCCATTTCTCAAAACAAACTCAGATTGTCCAACATGGAAACATAGATTTCCACTTAACCAACACACTCTGAAGCGGATACAGAACCTTTATTAAAATCTGAAAAAGCTATCGTATTTTGCCTGGCTAAAAGGAAAGCAAAGATACATAGCATACAAGAAGAAAGAGGCACATGCCTGGTACTATGTTTACACACGCTGCCAGCTTCTCTTTGACTATGCTGTTAGCCAATTTCTTTCCTGCAGGCATATTGAGAATCATAAATTACAAAATCAAGCATTCAAAACATTGTGTTTTTTAAAACGAGATAGAGATCAAGAATCACAAGAGCTAAGAGATTGAATCAACTTCTGCTATGTTGTGTGCAGATTGGAAAACAACATGAAAAGCTGTAAGAACCAAGAAGTACAAAATTAAGAAAACCTCAACTAAAATAAATAAATAATAAAATGCCACTTAAACTAAGTGGGATTGATACGTTTGATTCATTAATAAGGAAATGAAGAGAATATATATATATATATATATATATATACATGTTATCAATAAGCAGAACTTCTCCAATTCTGCGGGCAACAATTGCTTAATTATTTTTCAAGTAATGAGGAGGATAATGCTTGATTAAAATCAGAATTGAGCATCTAATTAATCCTTTAAGAGGGGGGGAAAACAAATAATAGACAGAATAACAAATAAAGAAGAGAAACGAAACAAAGAAAAAGACACAAACCTGCTTCTCTATTAGGGACAGTAACATAAACAACAATACTTGGTACGGTGTCGGAATTCCCTTCCATTCTGATGTTCGTAGCTTGTGTTGCTGCTGCTTGGCTGCTGCCAAACTTTGATCTAATCCAAACGTTTGAATGGAATTAATTAAATTACAAGGTAATTATATAATCAAGGCACAAAAGAAGAAGAGATTTTATGGCTTTTTATTTACCTTAAGAGAGGAATAAAGGGGAGAGATTGAGCGCTACCCGTTTTGAGAGAAGAAGAAGAGAGATTTGTTGGGCATAGATTAGAGAGGCCTAAGCTTATCATGCAAAACGCCCCGACTAGAGGCAAACGCCGTCGTATTGTTGTTGAAGGGAGGATTGATGCAGCTCTTGAAAAGACTGAGGAAGCCATTGCTACTTATAGTCCTGTCAAAGAGTACAATATTATTCATTTCTTGATCTCGAGTTTAGTTTGATACTCTCACCGTCTGAGGAGGAAAGTTTTCATTCCAGAACTATCTGATTCTGCCACGTTATGCATTTAGGAACAGTTTGATATAATCTAGCGGTCGATGGGGTCTTGTTTTAGTTATGAAGGAACGACAATGCGTAACAAACACAATCTTGCTTGAGTGACATGTCGTTCAGAATCGTTAAGAGAAGGAGAAGTTCTGGACATGCCTCCGAGGAAAGACTTGCCTATCGTGGGAATAGTGAAGAAATAAGAGTTGAGAATTCTGTGGGAATTTGAAGAGAAGGGGTTGCTTCCATTTGTCACCATGGATGCTTCAATCTTGGTCAAGCTGCAGATATGTTTGGTATATTTCATACAGATATCAAAGAATAGGTGGTGATAATTTCATCAAATTCTCGAAGGTACAAAATCTTCACATTCATTTGCTGTTAACTCATCAAGCAGTTCAAATGCAAGTAACAGCTTTCTCTCTCTGCATACAAATTCAACTAAAAGGGCCCAGGAATCTTGCTCTGGTTTGAATCCCATCTCCGCCAATCCATACAACGCCACAACTGCATCATCTGCCATTCCAGCTTTACAAAGGCCAACTAACAACTCGTTTGAAGTTGCATGATGGGGTACAAAGCCTCTGCTAAGTGTCAAACCCAAAAGCTCAAGAGCCTTGTCTAAGTCACCTTTCTGGCACAAGGAATTCAATACAATCCTGTAACTCGCCTTGTTTAGATAAATACCTTCGCTAGAGAGTCTGTTAAGCATCCCAAGCGCCTCCTCAGTCCTACCTTCTCCACAAAATCCTCTAAGTAACACGTTAACAGTTACAATGTCAGCTTTGCACTTTGTTTCTTTCATCTCTTCGAGCAACGCCATGGCTTCATCAATTCTACCAAACCTACAAAAGTAATTTATCAGTATCGTGTATCCAACTGTATCTTGTTTCAAACCAAAGATCTTCATCTCTTCAAAAGCATCCATGGCCTCCTCTAACCTTCCCTCTTTGCAAAATCCACTCATGAGGGCTGAGTAATTAAATACATTTGGGCTACATCCATTACTCTTCATAAACTCCATTATCTTCTTTGCCCGGTCAACTTTTCCCCAACAGGAAAAACCATTGATTAGAACATTATAAGTAAGGGCATCAGGCAAGATTTGATCCTTCGACACCATCTCCTCGAACAATTCAATTGCTTCTTTTAACCTTCCACTCTCACAGAGACCATCCATCAGAGTTGAGTAGGTAATTAAATTAGGATAAGAAATGCTAGACTTCTTCATCTCCTTCACCACTGCAAAAGCAGATTCAAGATCACCACTTTTACAGTGATACTTAATAAAGATGTTGAAAATGCAGGTATTTGGCTTCAGCATGTGATCCTTATTCAAATCCAATAAAAAACCCCGCAACAAATCAACCTGCTTTGATTCAACCAGAAGATTCAGACACGTGCTGATGGCTTTAAGCGATGGCTTTTCACGAACAATTGGCTGGATTTTATTAAACATCTCGACCACTCTTTCAAACTCAGATGACTTGGCAAAATACTTCATCAGATTAAGGAATAAACTCTCATGAAACTTGCAAGTTTCATACATCATTTGCCGAAGAAGAGCATCAACAGCCTGAAACTTCTTAGCTCGAGCAAGCTTATCAATTATAGTTGAATAGGTAGCATGATTATGATTAAAACCCTTCTGCTCCACTACCAAGTTAAATATTTCCAAGGCATGTTGAGGATCCCGCTCATGTTTGATCAAGTTTACGGCAGTCTCGTGAGAAATAAATTTGGGTTTCCTTCGTGGTTCCAGAAGGGTTTTGGGTGGGGGGTCCAATTTAGGTGTTAAAAAATGAAGAGGAGAGATCCATGGAAGCGAGGAGAAAGAGCGATGCTTGTGGCAAATAACAACTTTCACAGAATTCATCAAAACTACTGCTTCCCCTTTTTATAGCACTTCATAATCTGAAAAAATACGACCCCTGTTAGCTTTTCTTAATATATACCAGAAAAGCAAAACCATTTTGAAGCCAATTTTAATCACTTATTCCATACAAAATCACCATTCAGTACAAATTATTATAGCAATCTGAGAGTTTAAACATAAATTACAACAATGATTACGTCGAAGACAAGACAAAAAACATAGTTAAGGTTACCATTATCCTCGTGATTAATTCAGCTATAACTAAGGAGCTAGCACATTGTCATCAATAGAATCCGCATAAAGGAATAAAAAAATCTAAGTGCGTGAAGTTAAATAGCTAAATCTTCATGAAAACAATGAGATAAGAGAAACACTAGCCTGTTTGTGTCATAGGGGGGCCGAGATGGGAGAGTGACTGCGCGAACTCCGTTTGAAGAGGTGAGGGCAGGGCGGAGGTGGAAGAAGGAGACGGGGGGTCGAGTCCAGTAGAAAGCAACAGGTTTTTCTCTATGATGGATAGGCTTGGCCCATTAAGTTTCTTTCATTTGGAGAAATGGACAGAAAGTGGATCTAGGATTCATTGCAGACCAGGCTCTGATTCGGGCTTCCAGAACTGTTATGGGCTTTCAATAGGTAGTGTATTTTGAGAAAGAAGTTCAAAATAATCAGCTAAGGTTACTGTAGTTTAGCAAAACCAATTTATTAGTCCTTGTGATTTCATAAAATATATATTTAATCATTTTTAAATTTATTTATAGTTTAATATTTTTCATCCATTTCATTTTTTTTAAAAAAATAGAAAAATAAAAAGAAGTTGGTGAAGTGGGAAGATTAATGCGAAAAGAGTTTAATTGTTTAGAACAAAATAGTTCTAATTTGAGTACAATGGGCACTAGCCAAGTAACTAATTACTTATTTTCAATATCAAGAGAATAGATTAATTTAATATGACAAATCATAAGGACTAAATTATAATTAAATGGTATGTAGATTTATCATTTTTTTAATGTATTTTTTTGTCCCTCAAATTAAAAAAAAAATACAATTTTATTATTTGTTATTAGTGATTTGCTTTTGCTTTCTCAGTCACACGCCCTTATCTTGGGTTTCCTTTACCTTAAAAAAACATTTCATAAAAAAAATTTTCATGCATTTTGTTAACATATAATTAAATGAAGAACAATCTTAATCTTTAGGATAGAAAATCTATTGAATCTAATGTTGTGTATCGCAAGTTTGGTTTTTTTATTCGAGTTCACTTTGATTTTTTTTTAGTTAAGAGTTTCTTTTTACCAATTTCATCTTTCAATACTGAATTAATTAAGGATTGGGCTTTTCAATTTATATTTTGCAAGATTATCCCCCGCAGGTTTCACATGTCAACCTAAATTAACTTAAGTAATTCCAAAATATTTTCATCTCAATATTAAATAAAAATATATTCCAGCATGCAACTGATTTTGAATTCATGGTTAAAATTCTTTTTGTTTTTGGATACACGTTAGCAATACCTAAACAATTTATTATGAGATACTAAGTTATTAGATATAATGGTACATGACTAATGTTGTGAGATCAAATTTTTTTAATCTACATATATCTTTTTATTTTTTGAGTTTAGTCTTTAGTTACCGTTAATGATTTGTTTTTATGTTTTATTGACATAAATTATTGTTTGATTACATAAAATTTTTATTTAAATAAATAAAGTTATTAAACACGACTGGATAAATTCTCGTGTTGCGAGATTAAATATCTTAATTTATATCCATCTCTC
>Ga0307517_10004213_pt1 | contig 22178 bp, 26 predicted proteins | sample 23_EM_MG_FD_194515 | JGI IMG/M metagenome (GOLD analysis project Ga0307517, IMG submission 194515) | Populus trichocarpa ectomycorrhiza microbial communities from riparian zone in the Pacific Northwest, United States - 23_EM | ecosystem: Host-associated > Plants > Roots > Unclassified | place... | reverse complement strand
TTACAAGCCAAAGAGAGAAAAGTTAGGAAAAGTAAGCAATAGAAACCAATAGTGAGAAAAGTATTTTCTTCTAACTTTTTCTTGCCTTTTTCTGTCCTCATTTTTAGGAACATTAGTGAGGAAAAGTGAACAAAAGTGTAGTAAGTCAGCAATAGCCTAGTGAGATGCCTTTTGCAACTATTGCAATCTTTTGCTTCCTTTTTCATGAAAGAGGAGAAAAAGGAAGCAAAAGTTGGCAAAAGGAAATTCCTCTTTTCCTGATGCTACTTTCAACGACCGTTGAGTTCCAACTTCCACTTCTATAATGATGGTTTTCATGTGTAACTCAGCTTGCTAGTGCTCTGATGATATGTAGTTTCTTATAATACTACGGCAACGGATTGGTTGTCTGGTCTTGATTCCATTACCTACAAAATATGTATCCTGTCAACAACCTGACTCGGAAAGACGTGACCCTAACTCAACTGGCTGCCTCTTTGTCTGTCACTGTCTGTCACTGTCACCACTCTTCAAGTTGTAGGTATTCATCGTTGTTCACGGTCCAATCCGTCGACGTCGCGCTCACCACCATTACCCAGCTACTAAAAAATCCACAATCTGAGAATCGCTTTTTCATCACGCGAAGGATGGCTTTCCTGATGTCGTCATATAGGCGACGACGAGCCAAGAACAGCGAAGGAGGGAATACAAGGGAAACATTCTTGCAATTGATATGGCAATGGTGTTTGAATAATGAGACGGCTCAACAGTATGAAATGGATGAAAAGAACGAACTTGAACTTGGAGCAAAGTGTAAGAACAGCACCAAAAAAGCCGTGATTTTTCGCGAGAAATTATAACCATAAATTACGTTTCAACCACTGTGAGTTCCTTCAGCTTGTCAAATATTCCCACTCCTTCGCAAGAATTCCCAATTTTTTGTACGCCGTCAAGATGACAATGCGCAAGTTGACAAAAGGGATACCAAAGTCCAACCCCTCCTTGATGATGTCTTTCTCCAACTTGAGCAAAGGATCAAGCGAACGAATGCTAAACCGTGGGTTCGCGAGCATTTCTTCTTCCCCATCAATAACCATTCTAATCCTGTCGTCCACCTCTTCTCGTAACTTGTCGCTCTCGGGAGTAGCGTTGACGCAAGCACTGCATCGGCATACAAAGCCATATGTCGCGAGTTGCCTTCGTCGTTCCTTGACGGATCGGTCGGGTTGGCAATAACAATAGAAAAGTTGCCCTCCCGCATTGATATCTCGCTCGGAGATAATTTGAAGAGAAAAGGTCGGCACGTCGAAACGTACGCGTACGTTTGGCATACAGCTAACACAATGCCATTAGCTATCTCTTAAAAATCGAAGAGCATGAATCCACAAAACCTATGATTGATTCTAGATGCCATCTTTCCGACCATGGCATACCCAAACTTTCCCTCCTCCAAAATTTCTTCCTCGATATCCGTGCCGGTGCCGAATGAATTGGTCCTCGAAATTCCATACAGCCGTGGACAATCCGGAAGGCAATTCGCCAGACTCGTATATGCGTCGGCATCCTCAGGGGTCATTGCAGTTAATGCTTTTTGCAGTATCTCTTCGAATTCCTGATAATGCGCTTTGATTGCGTCCTCCCTAGAGAAACCGTTGCCATTGTAAAAGGCCAAGCCTTTTGGAAAGATGACCAACGGTCTTTCTGAGAAGATCACCTGGTTGGCTTTGACGCTGGATTTGGTGAAAAGGCCGAGACCCATGTTGGGTATGGTTTTGGTGAAAAGGTCACTGGGTGGGTTCAGTGGTAGCGGGTGGGTGTAGAACCCTGGGGTGTTCGCGATCGTATCACAAGTTGAGGAGCGAATTATGCAGGTGGCGAACGATTTAGTCAACTTGAGAGATGGAATTCGGCATATTCCATACGGCTCCGTTGATTTCAACGAAACATTATTCAAGAGCACTATATGGCAGAAGATTATTATTACGAACCTGGGCGTAGAAAGACTCTGGACTTACTGCAACCGACTACCGGTTCTAATAACTTCTTCGGACCTGAAAGATATCGTAAGTATACAGTTCAGAGTCGCAGATAGACCAAATACCATACGGGAAACAGCAGAAGTGGGGCCACCTGGCTTCGGAGCCACCACAGATACCTCTTCCTTGGGTGGATTGTCGGACAAAGACTTGTCGATATTCTTCGTTTTCTTGCTGTTGAGAAAACCTCGCCTCATGTTGGTTGGGGGGTCAGAAAGGCAGGGTCATGGTCTCCGCCCCCCTTTTGGGCAAATTACATAGGCTTCTCGTTCTGACCATGTCAACGCGATTCTCATTAAGACGCACCCATTTCTGGTTATTCAATGAACCCAGCGGTCTCCAGGATTCCACCATAGCTACTTTGGAGCTTGACCAAAACTGCCTACTGCTGGAGGATAAATCGATAAAGTTGGAAAAGGAACATTGAACGGTCCGGCCTTTCCGAGTCTCGGACATCATCCTTGATCGATCTGATCAGCGAAGCATGAAGAGCGTTGTCCGACTGTTGGATTCTGTGTCTCCTCTCTTAGGTCTTGCACCCGTTCCCGGTCTACTGGTGGTTTGGAGGGGATTCAAGAGCTTGTGGGACTTGGTGCAACAGGTATGTCGTCTGTGTCGCATTCAAATCTGTTAGCTGAGTCACACTGAAATCTCAGGTTCATGAAGGTCGTTCACAACTCGAGGTCTTGCTGGGGTCGATCGCTGTATTCTTGCATGCCTTGCATCAGAAGCTACATGACAATGAGGGCCTTGCTGCTTCGATCGAAGAGAATCTTGAATCACTGTTGAGGTGAGCTATACAACATCCTCGGTAATCGTATAATGATTGCTGCCTCCAGCCTGGTAGAAGAGATAAGCGAATTTGCGCGATTGCAAACCAACAAACCCTTCCTCAAGCGCCTCCTCCAAGGAGACGAGGTCTCCGCCACTGTAACGAAATACCACGGACGTCTCTTGCACGTGTATAACGTTTTCAATGTGAGCCGTTGTGTTTCGTTCTTCGTCTTTTCATCAACAGCTTTGTTAGCTATCTTGCGAGCTTGATATAAAACTCTGGCAATCCCAGTTCGAGGATGCGCGTCGCCATGACCAAGAGATCCTGGAACGGTTACTTCAGGAACTCATGAAAAACCAAAACAGATTATTCAAAGAGCTTTTCGGCAAGATTGATGTACAGCAAGCCTCAATTCTGGCGGCGATGGGCGTGATGCAGAAGGCTAGTTTCCTTTGTGTATCTTTTCCCCCATCATAACATTTATCCACGAACCTTAAGACTATCATTAGACTGAATACCCATAGCAATCGTTCGACTGAGCGTCATTTCCTTCAACACAGTGTCGCTTTATTACAACGTAGAAGTGGTCATGCTGTCAAAACCGAATCGTGGACGGCTTCTTCATTTGAAGTCGACAAGGGAGAGAAACTGGGCAGCGGTGGGTTTTCGACTGTCTACAAGGCTACGTATCTTGGCGCACCAGTTGCCGTCAAGGAGCTTGCCCCTACTACTTCGTCAAAGGCAAGTATTGCCTCCCACATAGCTACTTTATTGATTCCATGACCTCAGATGCTGATGAATGAAATAGCGGTGAGCAGGTTTATCACCCTTCAAACGATGTACTCGATATACCTACAGGTTTGGGAAGGACTTAGGCACCCTAACATCCTTCGTATGAAGTTCACTGCTCTAGTATCCTCATGGTGACATTAACCATTTGGGGCAGAGTTCATGGGTGCAAGTGTATATGAAGACCCTCCCTTCATCATCATGGAGCTGATGATCAACGGAAACGCGCTCGACTTTATTCGCGATAAACCTACCGCAAATCGTGTCCTTTTGGTGAACTCTGCTGCATCAATAAATGTTGATTGAAATTTGATTTGAATCTAGATCCACCAAATCTCGCTCGGACTTGTGTATTTGCATACCCGAAATACTATACATGGAGACTTGAAAGCGGTGAGCATCTTATGGATATATTTCCCTATCTACTCATGCTCACTAGCATCCGCATATACAGACTAACGTGCTCATCAAGGCAGATGAAACTGCAGTTATTGCAGACTTTGGACTTTCCATGATCAAGCTTGACATCACTTCGCGTTCGACGGCTGTACCTATCTCCGGAACGAAGCGATGGATGTCTCCGGAGCGGATGAAAGGTAAACAGCTTGCAACCCCTGTCGACATCTACGCGTGGGCCATGACGGCTTACGAGGCAAGTGGCATCCCCCCCACTGAGTCATACATGTGCCGATACGTGCGATAGATCTTTACAGGATTGGTCCCATTTGGTCCTACGGACGAGAGTCTACTCTATGAACTTGTCGTCCGCGAGGGAGAACGGCCCGAACGTCCAGAAGACTCCAGAGCTGCTGAAGTTGGCCTGACCGATGCTATGTGGTCACTTATGGAAAGCTCATGGGCCTCCAATCCATATCAACGACCTAGTGCTTCCGATGTTCGAGACGAAACGGTACGGTTTATCGGGAGCCCATCATTTTATGTGGCAGGCCTAGGGTTTCCGCCCGAGGCAAGTCACTTTCATTTGCATCCTCGTTCCTATCGTATCCGACCATTGATCAAGACTCCTGCTGCTGAGGAGGCTCCCAAACCAAAGGAAACTGCTGATATCCGAATTAGTGAAATATCGGTTGCTGAGACCCCTGCTGCTGCTGAGGCATCGGTTAGCAATTCTGTTCTATTACCTTCTGTTCATGTAACACATATTCTCATTACAGAAGGAGGAAAAGAAAGAAGAGAAGAGTAAAGTGCCCAAGTTTACACGTCGCCGTCTCTCTGCGCGTGTTGGCGACTTGTTCAAGAAACGGCACCCTGAAATCACTGCCTCTGCCAAGGTCGATGAACGCCCTCCCAAGATTGATGAACCTACTCCCGTCGCCCCTCTTGAGAACCCCGCTTCTGAGGCTCTTGTTCCGACCGGAACTCCTGCTGAGCCCGTTGGGCCTGCTCCTACAGCTGCCGTTGTTGTAGCTGCAGCTGCAGCTGCTGAGGCATCGGTTAGGAATCCTGTTTTATTACCCCTTGGTTCCTATGACTTATATTCTCATTATAGAAGGAGAAAAAGAAAGAAGAGAAGAGTAAACGGTCCAAGTTTACACGCCGTCTCTCTGCGCGTGTTGGTGACTTGTTCAAGAAACGGAACCCTGAAGTCACTGCCTCTACCAAGGTCGATGAACACCCTCCCAAGATTGATGAACCTACTCCCGTCGCCCCTCTTGAGAACCCCGCTTCTGAAGCTCTTGTTCCGGCAGGAACTCCTGCTGAGCCCGTTGGGCCTGCTCCTACAGCTGCCGTTGTTGTAGCTGCGGCATCGGTTAGGAATTCTGTTTTATCACCCTTTGGTTCCTATGACTTATATTCTCATTATAGAAGGAGGAAAAGAAAGAAGAGAAGAGTAAACGGTCCAAGTTTACACGCCGTCTCTCTGCGCGTGTTGGTGACTTGTTCAAGAAACGGAACCCTGAAGTCACTACCTCTGTCAAGGTCGATGAACACCCTCCCAAGATTGATGAACCTACTCCCGTCGCTCCTCTTGAGAACCCCGCTTCTGAGGGTCTTGTTCCGGCAGAAACTCCTGCTGAGCCCGTTAAGCCAGGTCTCGTTGTAGCTGCTGCTTAAACATCCTCTCGACTTGGCATTGGACCCTTGACAAGCCCTCGAATGTTTCGCTTCTAACCTCTCATCTTTCCCGTCGTTGAATCTTGATTTGTCCGATTTTCACTTGAACATCCTTTAGCTACTTTCTAAGTTTCTTCTCGTTTCGGGCTCGATTCTGTGACAAAGAGATTTAGGTTCTAGAACAATAACAAGCTGGCGGTCAGCGGGGTATAATCATGACTCTCGAACTTATATAATTTGACCTGCAGTACAAAATCCATGTGAGTAATCTGGATAAGGCAGGACCTTGGTGTATTCGTGAGATACAAACAAAAGTGGATCTCGGCGGCCCGGTTTATTTCCTTCACCCAACATTTGACAATGATCATCACTGATCCAGTTCATGGAGAACTACGGTCTGCCATTAATATCAAGAAAGCTCTCTCGATGGGATACGCATACTGCCAAAACTAGGCTATTGTCCTTCCAAGGTCCAACAATTCCGCGAGAATTTTCAGCTCAAAGGCAGGCCAGACCCCATTATTACAAAAAATGATCCAGAAATAAAGTTTAGAGCTAGAGATATCGCCAACCAGGTATGTAAATATGAAAAAAGAGACCCGATTCTGGTTTATGGACCTCACCTAACGGATTATCATAGGCCACCCATTTGGGAGCGTGATTGAAGACACGAAGGTCCTCTCTATCTCGTATGCCTTTGGGAAATTCAAATTTCATTCTTTTCATTTACGCATCACCCGTCCTGGATTCGGATACTACGATAAAGTTACTCGCGATTCGACCGTCTCCTACCCGACTGGTTTAAGCACTCTGCCATCTCGGGGTATGGTGATACGCAGTCCCTTGAAACCAAAGTCGACTCCGAGGTCCGCAATACGCGCGAGATCCCAGCGTCAGAATTTCAAGTCGAGCCGGATTTCTTGGTGCGGATCCAAAAGTTGTGGAAAGAGCATTTCGTCCCTGGTAATGTGCGGGCAGAGCCATATAAAATCCATATTTACGGGCCTGGAGGTCACTTCAAATCACATCGCGATACCCCAGAAAAGGACCTTGTCGGGACATTCTTGGTGGGCCTCGGTGACACCTCGAGCAGCTCTGCGGGAAATTTCCGTATTGCCGAAAAGACGTCGAGAGCAGAACGATGTAGTTGGGTCGCATTCCACCCTGACGTTATTCACGAAGTCACCAAACTGGTGGATGGCTATCGCGCCGTGATCGCGTTCAAAATGTTCCGCGTGCCCGACGACGAGCCCGAGTTACCTGCCCGACTTGAAGCTCGCGTGAAGTGTATCCTCGATCAGATCCACTTCCGTTCGGACTCCTCACGACGCACCAGTACTCTATTGGTTCTACCAGCCTCAACGGGTTTGATGCATTGCTATCGGCGTACGCGAGTTCGAGGAACGATATACAAGCTCGTATGTTGCCGGTCGTTACCAAGTTTTCTGGCGAGGCGTATGACGACTACCTCGACCCCCGACACTATGAGAGCTTCAGTAGGAGTTGGGTGTATCCCTTCACTGGTGCTCACGTGGATATTTTGTTGAACAAGAATGCCGTTGAGGCAAAGAAGGAGGTTCAGTGGCTTGATGGGTTGTCGGAAATCCCTTTTTATACCTGGGATATGCGAGTGACCTCGGAGACTTGGGAAGAGGACCATCCGAATGGGGCAAATTATACAGGTAATCAAGCTGATTCGTCAAGAGAGGATTCTATTTACTTGTCATATGCGATTTTGTTTCTGCAGGCGCAAACTCCCGATGATCCTCACGACATGGACTCGGAGTGAAAGTATCATGGTACACTGAAGTATTTTGTTAGTCGAAAAGTCACCGGAACTCCCTCGTCGATGACACTTTTAATCCACTCATGAGTCATGGGTTGGGTAATCTGCATTTTTTTTTTTTTTTGAGTTATGTAAAGCGAGGAAATATGATATTGATCAAATTCTTACCACAGATTGGGATCAGCGTCGTCTTCTACTCATAGTTTTCCTTTCTTCCGGTTGAAGCTTCGAACCTGAACGTTGAACCTTCCTCAGCCAACCAGAGATTCGAACATCTGACCAACGGGTCACCGCAGGCTCGTCAATGACCAAGTATATTCACCAGACCACATCTTCTCCGGGCTTCCCTTCATACATTTCGGATCTACCAATACCATGCTTTAAAGTTTCATATCATTTTGCTAGTACAAGAAACATTCCCCTGTAATTATTTAAGCAATCGTCCACCAATGCAAGAAAAGTCATCACGAATCGACGATTACATAGTAAAAGTCGTGACCAGTCATATGAAGAATAAAGTACAAACATAAAGAAAATAGGTATACAAAACAAAAACGCGAACCAAACACCCAATAGAACAAAAAAAGATCTCCAATCCTCCCATGAAACTAAATCCCCCCCCACACACAAAGTCTCGTGTTCCTTCCCCTCCATTCAGTTATTGATAGCCTTTCCTTCCAAGTACAAGTCATTTGATCTTCTCGTCCCCAAATGTCGTATCTTTGATTTCCAAATGCGGGGGGCCAAAAACTTCACGCCCCTGTCGTAGGACCATCGTCGGCCGTAATGATATCATGTTTGCCAGAGTAGAGGTCACGACCCTCCGGACTCTTTAAAACAACTTCAAGAAAGGGAGGGTCAGCCCCGGTTCAGAAAACAAGAACGCGTCCAAGCATGAATCCACCCCTACCCCCTAGGTCCAGGTTCCTGACATCCTTTCCTCCCAATCCTAATCCGTGCCCCAATCCAGGTCCAGGAAGGACACCGCGCCAGCCACATGGGTGGTATGGCGTCTGATGTATGTTTTCGTCCCACGAGTCCCTTTCCTCGTGTGGTAGATTGCGTCGAACGGGTGGAAGAGGAACTTGAGTGACTCGATAGGATTCCTCTGAGAGGAGATTGAAACTTTGAAGCGTATCGGGCACCCACTGAGATGGCGATGGCGCGCGACGGCGGCGCTTCGGTCCTGGCAGCTTTGATTTGGTTGTTGCTCCATTACCACTGCCAGTGCTGCGAGCGATGGAAGGCGGAGAAATATCTGGTGATGTAACGGAAGACGTGCGGGACCGCTTGCCCAAGGAGGCACCCGTATGATTAGGGGAGGACATGGCAAAAGTATCAGGGGAATCAGAAAGAGAGGAAGGAGAACCCGAAGTTGTAGATTTATGTGAAGGGGAGTTGGAGTTGACAGGCTTCAATACGCAACGTTTGACGTGTCTGTTTAAATTGGAGGCGACTCCGAAACGGCGGCCACAGGTGTCACAGACAAAAGCTGCAAAATATGGTAAGATGTCGTCTAAGAAGAACATTCCAAACATACCCTTTTCCCCAGTGTGAACAAGGAGATGCTATAAGGACACCAAAAATGACAATGTCATTGCGTAAGTAAGGGTTCATTTAAGCGCTTTTCGATGAAAAAGGGACCTCGACTTACTTTTTTGAGGGTACTCGGACGATCAAAGCTGGGAAAGAGGAAAGCGATAAGCTATGCAATTTATATAAGACAACAAGAGACAAAAGCCCTACCGTTTGTGACACATTGTGCATGCATGTTTCTTCTCCCTCGATAAACCTTCTGAGGTTCCTTGGTTCTGCACGGTCCCAATTGGTCCTTCGCGGCGAACGAAAGGCCTTAACGCGGCTGATACATGTCTAGGGACGGGTGGAGAGGATTCAAAGTGAGTGTCCGGATACCCGCTTTGTGGGTGTTCCCTGTCAGATCGACCATGCGGATTGAGAAGAATGGCCATGGCAGCGGGGGTTGGCAGCTGCGCAGACAGCGGATGATGATAGCGCTCGGTCGATGACGAACATGGGTGGTTACCTGGGGGTTTGTTCATAGCCAGATAGCTCGTAGCCTCTGCTGCGTAGACCGGGGCAGGCGCTACGATTCCACTGCTAGGATTGAACCAATCCCAAGACGGTGGATCGTAGGCCGGTATGTCCTCGGTAGGACCAAACGCGCACCCGGGAGGGGGATTGCCGGCGAATCCCAATGGTGTGGCGTCAAGAGTAGGAGTAGGATGGTCCACCAGACTCGTCGGGCACAGTCTGGGGGTTAACTCTCCGCGGTCGAGCAGACACCGATAGTCCTGGTAGGGGTAGGATGATCCCCTCGAGAAGCCGCTCGCAAAATGGTCAGGGTATGAATCCTGGACGGGGGTGTCGTAGAAGGCGTCGGCGACGACGTACTGGGTCTGCATCATCTGCAACACAACGGAAAGCGGGTGAATGGAATCGGATGCGTGCGCTGTTATATATTGTCACCAGCCGATCTCATAGTCCGCCTCGAGATGTGAAATTTGGAAGTCCAGGCACGTCCTTGAGCCCTTCGCTCTACTTTTACGTTTCGCGGAGCTCCATCCGAATACCTATCGTGAATTCTCACAGGATCATCGAAGGAACTGTCCAAATTGTTCCATTAGACTCTGACTTATCTATCAGCAATCGCGACCTCGCCTGCGGGTGGTTGCCACCTGGGGCCTATGGATGGCAGCCTCGTGGCCTGCTAATAGAGAACCAGATGTCGATATCTTGCTCCAAATCACCTTCGCAGCCAATGCAAGGTCGATGATAGCATGACACAACCCCAGAACCAAATGTTTTCGTCTATGTACGTCCTCGTGGCTTCTCTCGGCGCCTCATGTTGATCTGCCCTTTGCCCCGGGCGCGGAAACATTCCTCGTAGTCACTCTTTAATTATTACATACAGTCTTGTAATCCCGACAAAGTCCATATAGTCCCAATGTCATATCATTTCATCAGCTCTAAAGTAAACAATCAGCTTTAGAACCACAGAAGTTGTCTCAACCCACTATTTGCAAGCCCTTGCAGTTGATCCCTCTTTTTCCTCCCGGCCACCATGTCAACAGCCGATAGAGCATAATTCAACGCATTGTTAGTTGGTCCACGCGCATTGTTTGAGGTCCCGTAACCATATTGAGGCACATATTGAGGCACTTGGTCATGTCTTTAGTTTACGAATCAAAAAAATTTAATTCAACCTACCTGCGTGAGGTGGCTGCATAGGACTATGCATAGAGTGCGGTCCAAGAGGCCCCAATGGACCAACTGGACCAACTGGGCCTACCGGGCCCACTGGGTTACCGGAACCAGTAGGGACCCATGGGGCTGGCATAGAAGGCTGAGGAAATGAAGGGCCGTGATGGTGGTGGTGAAATGGTGGTGACGAACCAACATGTGGCACTGACGGCATGAACCCTCCAACGTTGTGGTGCTGAGGATAATAATGTGAAGAGACGTGGTAGGGGCTCGAATTAGCGGGTCCCGAATGATAAGGTGAAGGTCGATATCCACCATGAGGAGGAGGCGACGGGGCATGTGTACTATGCGACGGAATTTCAGGAAAGCCAACAGGCGGGTATTCAGACATGTCAGGTGGGGGTGAGTGTTGGGAGAATGAATTATTCGCTGGTGAATGAACAGGTGGTGTCGGACTGCCACCACTTCCCGCTGTGTTCGGTCGAGTGCTTGGTCGAGTATGAAGCGGGGGTGGAGGAGGTCCACCAATAGTTGCACTCGGTCTCAAATTAGCACCTCCAGAATTGACACTCGAAGAACCATTGAAAGTTTGTAGGCGACCCAGATTTGCACCACTTGGGGTAGGGGAAGGTTCAGAACTGACACCCCACTCTTTAGGAGGCCACTGAGCGGTCGACCATGGTCCTGAACTCTGGGGAGGCGGCGAAGGGGATGCAGGATTTGGCCGATAAGGAGAATAGCTCTGTGTTGACGTCTGCGGACGCGAGAAAGACGGCCTTCCAGCGGGATTATTAGCAGTCGGGTGGGCGGGATGCAAAGGAGGTGGAGAAGTAGTGTCCTTTCCTCCTGTTGATACAGGCCTGGCAGAAGGCGAACCAAAGCCCGAGTCTTCCCGAGGAGAGCCAGGTGGGGCTGTGATATCGGTTCGTGCGAAATCAGTTGCGAGGGAAAGAACTGGATCGGGAGGTCCTTGTGGCTGGTATTGATGTTGACCTTGGAAGCCACTTGAAGTCAGAGATGGAGAGAGCGGTCCATAGGGCATCATTCCGGTGAATGGAACGGTATGGTCTATTGACACGTTCACGTCAGGCCGCTCTTGGATGTACGACGACCGGTAAGACGAAGTAACCGGAGGGGTTACCTGACTCGAAGACGGCAAGTTTGGCATGGTAATAGGAAAACCTGGACCGACGTCTGACGGTGGGGGCCCAGCCACCGCGACAGCAGGCGGCGTTGCATGAGGGTGGACAGGCGACGCTTGCGCGACGCTACGAATTGGTTCAAGAGAATTTGGGACTTGTGGCACGATTGGAGTTCCATAAGCGGAAGGTGAAGTTGGTAATGCAGCCGTGCTGGGCGATGGGCCTGCATGGCTCTGCTGATTTTGTCCAGTCTGTCCATCGGTAGATGTCGACTCCTCAGCCAAAAGAGAGTACGGGGGAGGAGGCAGTTCATCTTTGCTCTCTTTTTGGGACGCAAGCCACTCCTGATAAGCAGCCTGTCCACTTTCGCCCTCGTCTTTGGGCTTGCTCCCAGAACTGGATGGTCCAGCGACGGGCTCGCCTGCAGACGTGTCATTCTCCTCGTATTTCGGGCGTGAGGCCCAGTAGTCCAGTAACTCCTTAAGCGGGAACGTTTCATGGATCCATCGCTCACTCCGGAGACCTTCCGCAGCCATTCCACAAATTCGCATGTACCTGTGAGACTCGGTTAGTGGATGATGTGACATGGAATATAGCGAAAGCGTGTCTAGGTTGGAAATAGATTCCGAGAACTCACCAGTCAGATGGGAGATCATAACCATCTTCGTCCAGACCCATGAATCGATACACATCAGATTGCGGTGCATTCCGTTTGTGGGTGACTACTGGCATAAACGCAGTACCTTCGTCGTATCTGTTACGATGATGGAGTTAATGACGTATATCATAGAGAAAATAGAATGTAAATAAATAGACGGAATGAGATTTCACGTACTCGTCCCACATCGCACCGTAGAGGGATCGCACACCAAGCCTCTTCGCATTGAATATTTGCTTCCACAAAAATCTTCCACCCATACGTGGAGCATCATTGAATGCCCAATTCCCTTTCGACAAATTGAATCCCTGAAAACAATTAGGTAAATTGACCGAATCCTTTCAGGTACATAAACTCAAGCTCAAGCTCACCGATCCGCCAGGATGAACAACCGGAACATAATCCACCTTCTTGCCCGTTTCCTCATTTCGACGTTTAATCAATTCCATATCACCCTTCATTTTCGATTCTGCAAACCTGTCGGCTTCTTTTTCATTTCTGTACCGCCCAATTGTCCAAGGTGAAATGGCATCAAACTCGTTTAGCCAAACATCGACGAATTCAGGATGACGGTCCGCGTCCCCTTCCGATAGACGCCAACACGAAGGTGCACCACCAAAGATGTATGCACCTCCCGGAGTCGTAGTGCGGAAGAATTTAATGATTGAGCGAACGAGATCAGGTGTATGACCTCTGTTGTTGAATCCAAATCCCCAAAGACCGATCACAGGCCTGCCCTTTTCCTTGAGATAGTTGGGACTATCAAGGATGCACAACTTGCGGATGAGGTGAACCCAATCGTGTTCCAAGATGTGTTGAATCCGGTTCGCAGGGACACTAGACACATCGTACCTAAAAAACATAGGAGTAAACGGCACGATCGTAAGGAAATCAGTAATATTATCCAAAAACGCACATGATGGCAAAAACCCGACCCTCTTTCTCAGCTGCATCTCTGACAAGTGTTCCAACTTCATCTCTCAACCTCCTAATACTACGCTCCTGTCCTGGTTGGCACTGCTCCGCAAATCGTTGCAGAAACGCACCGTCAACTCCATGCTCAGCCATCCAGTGAAAATGCCTTTGCACCGTTTTCGGATGTCGGGATGAAAAAAGGAATGCCTGTTCACCCGTTCTCAGTTTCAAATCGCGTGCCGGAAACAGTTCCGAAGGAGAATATGAAGAAACATCAGGCCAAACGTCGACGTTCGGTCGGTCTCCGTCGAACCAGTGCAACCATCCAGAATGACCTGAAACGTAAACGATTAGAAAGTAGGCGCATTCATCAGATACACTAACCAGGGTATATCGGCTCTCCATCTCCTGTGCATGAAAACCTGGCAATAGCAAGCATATCAGTGCCGTTTCCAGACGGTCTTGCTACAATCTGAGCTCACCATCCTTGATAACCAACCAACAATTTGTCTTGAATAGTCGAAGGACTTGCTCTGTCGCACAGAAAAATCTGTCAGATTTCCTACTAGGGGAATTTCCGATCCACACCTTTTCAGAAGTCTCTTCTCAGATGCCATTAAAGTTATGGTCGATGGGTATGGGCGCTTTATGTCGCTCTGAACTTGATCAGGGAACCGTTGTGAGGTGGGAGTGAAGGTGCAGTGACAGTCCAACTTCAATGAGGACTTGTAAAACATTCCGTATATAGAAATTGAATGTTTTTTGCTCGAATCTAGTCCAAAAATAGAAGGATTGACGAGAATAGACAGTTTACAGCTTCAACTAGTGCGGCCATGGATGGGGAGGTCGCTGAGCTAGCCCAGCGCCTACTACAGAAACTCAACGAGTACGCGCAGTTCCAATCCTAAAAGATTGCGTCTATAATATGACCGTATCCAAAGAACCCCTGCACCTGGCCGAATTCTGGTTGGCATTGCAGGTATCCCTGCCTCTGGAAAATCGACATTTGCCCAGCGTCTCGTGAACCATCTCAATGGGTGTTCCCGGGCTGCTGAGAGTCAGAATGTACAGCCTACCCAAAGTCCACGAGCTGTTCTCGTTGGTCTGGACGGATGGCACTATTCCCGTGCACAGCTCGACCTCTTTCCTGACCCAAAGTTGGCACACGATAGACGTGGAAGCCATTGGACGTTCGATGGCGCTGCTTATGTCGATTTCGTGCTCCGCCTTCGCAAGGAAACAGGAAATGATATTGTAATCTCAGCACCGTCATTCGACCATGCGCTCAAGGATCCAACTCCAGACACTGTGATAGTGCACCCTTATCACCGGATCGTAGTCATCGAGGGCTTGTACGTCTTACTCGCAATAGAACCTTGGAAGAAGGCCGGCATGATGCTCGATGAGAGGTGCCTGATCGAGGTCAACCCTGACGAAGCACGAAAAAGGCTTGTTAGCCGGCATATTATTACAGGCGTCGCGAAGGACCTTACAGAGGCCAATTGGAGGGCAGACGAAAATGACTTGCCCAGTGAGTAAGGTCTCCGTCGATGGTTCCTTAACCCGTTATTCAAATTCATTCATTTCGCAATCGCATCAGATGGTCACTTTGTTCTCGCGAATTCACTTGCGCCAACCCGAGTCATACAGAGCAAAGATGATCGAACATTTGTCCCATTTGCCTCTAGTACAGCCAAATGAGTAAGGATATCAATATACCTTATGGAGTTTACATTTCCTGACTCTCATTTCTATTCGAAACTCAGAGTAGGACTTGTTCTACGGTTCCAAGAACCCATCATTAGGATAGTTTGCGGTACACATGTTCAATCCAATACCTTGGGTTTTGGCACGTATGCGTAAAACAACTCATTCCGCTGTTATTCTTCTCCGCAGCGGAACTTTTCACCCATGCTGTGAGCTTTTACAAAGTGCCCCTTAATTCGGCAATCGTCACTCATCTTATAGTTTCCGTCCGGTCTTGTGAGTTAATAATATATTCCATTCATATACTAATTGCCCTGCGCTTTGCACAGTGTTTTGTTGTGTAACCTTGACACACCAATAAGCTTATATTTGGGTCGAAAGGAGCTTTCAACGCCTGCGGAGTCTTCATTCGTGTTTTCATATCACCAACGCACACAATCCACAACAATTCATATTAATGACAGGTACTTGTCATCGCTTTATCACTATGGAATCGGACACCCGCCTTCTCCAGGAACGCGGCCTTTTTGAGGGTCTGTGGACAACCTGTTCGTTGGATGATTCTTTTTGTAGGACTCGAATGTCTATACAGACAAGAGGATTGACTGACGGAGATAAATTTTTACCTCGTTGCGGTCACTCTTTCACTCCCGAAAACTGCTGATTTATTATTTCATGTCCTCAGGGACAATGTGGGCGCTGCGCAAAACACAAATCAAATTACCAACTCAATTGTGGTACGCCATTGATTCTCAGTGCTATAGTTTTAACACTTGTGGGTGCAAGGCATTTCTTCTCCTGAATTTTTCTAACCTCTAGATATTTTGCAGCTGACGCGGGCCGGAGTTCTCGATCGATTGCATGATCCAATAGCTAGTTTGACAATCGACAACAGGAGGCGTCGCAGACAGATAAAGGCGGGGAATTCAACCTCTTCGAAACCAAACAAGTATTTTTCTTCTATTAGCTCTCCGGCAATTACAATCTAACTGCGTTTCCAGGCGTTTACTTTTCTTCAAAAGTTGTATACAACTTGTGATCCGATCTTGTTTGACCTTCCATTCTCAATACGGTTTTCTTCCAGCTACCTTATAGAAGAAGGTACCCTTGAAATGGACATGAGGTCGATAACCGTAAACATGAAGCAAAAAGAATGCTTACGTCGAATACCTCCTTGATATCCTGTTTCTCCACGCCTTTGGGGTTGTCAGGCCAAATCATGATGTATGTGGCCGTCCATTCAAAGACCGCAGCGGTCCAACCGAACTGATAGCGAAAATATTTCAGTGTTAGTATCTGCGCATATATCAACCTAAGGGTGGACACACCAGGTCGAACGGATTTAAATTCCCGTGAACCATACGCACGCCTTGCCAGAATTTGATATGGGTGTGGGGTTCCTCAGAATACATGTTGAAGATATCGTCGAATCTTTTCTCGTCGACTTCGCCTGTGCTGTTGAAAACTTCGCTATCCGAACCGTGTTTGCCCTGATTCGATGGCTTAGGTATTGTTGGGAAAGGTAAAACAAGATGAGGATACTCGCCCTATGCATACGATTGATCTTCAAGCGGAAAAAAGGGTCTGGAATCCAGGCACCCCATGTCACATATCTATAATGGTCAATGGTAATAATTCCCGTTAACCGACGAAGCCACATACGAGAGCCCGGTGTGAATGATGAACAAGGCAAGGATGGAGAAAAATATACCGAATTTGAGTTCTCTGAATCCAATGTATCTGAAAGAGGACGTTAAAGTACGCCGTATTCACGAAATCGAAGGGGCGTACGTATCAGACGGCCAGATAATACCATCGTTGTCGCGGTCAAAAAACGCGACGTGTTTTTGTAGCGGCGTGTTCTGTTTTCCAGACTCGTATCCGGTACCATCAGCTGTACTTGGACCATCTTTTGGCGCGACCATTTTTCTTGTTCTCGTTGTGGTTTGAGTCTGAGTTGTTTCACGTTGTATGATCTGACGTCATGATTCAGAGCTTGGATTTAGCTTGTGATTGTGAATACGAAATCGATGAGGGACGGAAAGTACTTTCTTGACCTATGCCTCACGGCCGAGTACAAACATTCTCTAAGAACATATGAAAATATCCATGGAATGGCGCGGTTTGCGTTTCCTTCAAATTTGAAATTTCTGAATTAGGTACCGTGCTATTTTTGATTTCGGCAAAGACCGCATACCTTCTCCGACCACCACTGAATAACCAGAAATGGGTGCACCCCAATGTGAATCGCTTTTTTGTCTCAATGATGTGGTTAGAACGAGAAGCCTGGGACCGTCGGTTTTGCTTTTGAAAAAAAAAACTGTCCAAGTCTCGTCGATGACGGCAGCAACACCCTGACTGAATTACTTATTAGCCACACCTTGGATTGCCTTCGTTGGAGTTTTGTTGAGGAAACAGGTGAGTTTAAAGTGATTCTAATATTTTTTATTAGAGATGGGTCGTTGACCTCTATAGTTCGTACTTTAATAATAGCCTTTCGGTCTCAAACTTGAACCACGTATACATCACCAGTCATCCTCGGCCGACTCTTCATATCGCTAAGTCAACGCTGAGCGCTGAGCGTCCAATTCGCAAAGTATAGTGAACTACGAAAATCTGACGGTAAGGTGCTGGATGATCGATGATCCCCAGATGCTGCATTGTTGATTCATTGTCAGACGTCGTGAGGATCTCAAAGGAGCTCTCGTATCTCTGGAACTTGGATATTCATGATTAATTTCATACTTTTTAGGCACAACATCTTGGAAATGTTTCCGAGAGCCTCAATGACAAGATGTATTGCCCAGCCGTTGTTGTCCCTCCGAGTAGTCCGACCCTCCTTTCTTTGCCGATATGGTCGTCAATTTTTTCCCAGACAGGCAAACGGTTGTCTCCTGCACCTCTGCATTTGGGATGTTTCGCAGTAACAGCACATCATTTGAATAGAAATAAAGGTGATCTTAGAGCATTAAAGGCAAGTACAGAATAGACATGATCACGACATGCTCTCAGAAACGCTCCTCTATTCCGTTCGTGTCGTAGAGGAACTAGAAGCTGCGCTCTCATGCCTCAACCAACAGGCCGAATCGATAAATATTGTCGACCGGCCATCGATTTTCGAAACAAGGGGTATGATTTCCGAGTCCGTCACCGTCATTCTTCATCTACTCAGGCTTGTCCAGCTTGCTCTCCTCCAAACTGAAGTCTCCAGAAGCAGAAGCAGCTTGGTGTGCCCTCATCCAGCACAACTCTGACAGGACGTGTTGGCGGGTACGCGCGAACGACGAACAAGCTCTGAAACCATATGATTACAGCTCGAACCTAGACTCAGGAAACAGTAGGCCATTATTATATGTATGGATTGCACTCCCTACATGCCCAAGCCTCTAAAAATCTCGAGGGCGCCTGAAAGCTCGGATCTTGCATCTTCCAGCCTATTTTGTCGAAACCAAATTGATGCCTGTAGCATCATCGCATCACCTAAGAAGTATTCGCCCATAACCGTGTGCGTCTTTGCTTCTTCGATGTGAGCCTCCGCATCGCTGAACTTGTCTTCAAAAGCAAATATCTGTGCCAAGGAGAGATGGATCCAATACAGCTGATCATGCCAGTTAAAAGGCGATGCGACGCCGAGGGCTATCTCGAAATGGTGAATGGCCATTTCTCTCTTGCCCTTGTCAAAGTATATATTGCCAAGAACGCGATGGGATTTGCAGACCAAAAATTCCTTCCCTCTCTGTGGTAGGAGTTTGATAGCACGAGCTGCAGCGTTCACAGCCGCGTCAAGCTGTTTATCAAATTGTAACAAGCGAGCGAGGTAGACCAGACAGCTTGCTTGTGATGTGGTGTCGCCGAGCCGTGCATAAATTTCCAAAGCTTCTTTTGCTTGTTCAATCCCTTCTTCATAGAGATCGAGCATCCGATTGGTTTCAGATAACCACTCCAATGTTACAGCGACTCGAACATCATTCCCGGGCCCCCGCTCTCTCTCCAGTCCTAGAATGTGGGAAAGGAGTCGCTTTTGTTCTACATCGTTTCCAACTGTTCGAAACAGCAGCGAGAGCTTGAGCAAGCAATCAAACTTGGAGGGATGGTCATCGGGAAGGTCGTTGATCTTTGCTGCAAGGACAGTTTGACGCCGTTTGTGCCAATACAGGTGGTCCATGAAGTGAGCACAAGCTTTCCAGACATCATCCGCGTTTTTGTCAATGGATGTGAAGACATCGAGCAAGTATTCAACATTCACATCCTCCGACAAGATCCATTGTGCTTCCTCAAATCCTGGATCCCCAGGATGAAGATCAATTGATAACCGGGTGAAGTAACTATCCTTGACCGCGCAAAGGACTGGAAATGAGTTTGGGTCTTTGGGACCAAAGTAGTCCCGGATAGGCGCCAACATCGTGATGAAGCCGTTGCGCCGATGTGTCAAGGAAAGAACGTGAAACTTGTTGAAAATGTTCTTTCTGTCGGTGATGGCGGGGAAAAACGAGTCGAGGTTTCTCTCGTCCACACCTTGTGGAAAGAAAGCAACAACTCCAAGGAGATCACGGGCATCGGGACCGAGATTGCAGAATGTCGGGGAGGCGAGCGACAGTTCTATGGTTGCCGCCAGGCTCTCATAGTCTGTCCGAAGTATCTTTCCTTGCTGCTTCCCCCATTTTTCGGCTAGTTCGTCACAATCCCAGCTGTTGTTAGAAGCAGCGGCGGCGAGCAATGTCACTGAGAGAGCATGAAAGCCTAGCTGCTGGAGAATGTTGTCGATGATGCCAGACTGCTCGCCGTTGTCATGAATGCAATAGAAGATATTGCGAGCCGCTTCCATTGACAACATAGGGATTTCAGGACGTTTGCAGCACCAAGGGACGGTTTTCAGACGGGAGGTGATGAAGAGGCATATCGTCTCGAACTGGCAGAGTTCATTTACCATGTCATAGATCTTCTGCGCATCTATCGCATGGGGGTCGAGAATGGACTCGGCATTGTCGAGAACTATGAATATGTCTCGAGAAATTAGGAAGGGTCGCAGGGATACCAGATCCTTGGGGTTTTCGATCCCCGCACCGATGACTTTGGAAAGCCGGGAAAGGAAATGGGCACAAGAAGTGTGGAACTGATCGCAACGTATAAAGCGACGGTTATCACCAAACTGCTTTTTAATGCGACCATCGTGAAGGACGCTGAGAGCGATCGACGTTTTCCCGATGCCCCCTGCACCAAGGAGGGCGATGGGTTCTCGGTTGCCGGCGAAACCAACAAGTTTCTCGATCAGCTCGTCGCGACCGAAACAGATCCTTGGAGCAGGAGGAGGCAATTCTCCCAGTGGATCCCCAAATTGGTGTCGGCCGTCCACTATCATACTCATTAACAGCTCTGTCTGAAGGCAAGTTAGCAATCGTCAAATTGACCTGACAGAACGCACATTGAAGATCTGAAGGATCCTGTTCAAGTCTTGCTTCTTATTGACAATTGAGTCCTTATCCTCCTTCGCGTGTAAGAGTCGAGATACCGCATTCCGTCGACCCTGTTTGACGACCTTCTTCTGAATCTCAGCCACGGCTCTGCAATTGAGGTAAGTGGGATCCTCAGCGCATGCATTATTCAACACACGTAGTCAGTTGTTCAATCGCCTCTAGCACGGACTGACTGAGTTCATCTGTTGGTCTCCCATTCAACCCCCGGTCGATGACTTTACACACTTCGGCGCAATTCAGCCCAAGTTCGACGTACTCCTGCTCGTTCGCCATCGAATCCTGGATAAACGTGAAAAGGGAGTCCGTCGCTGCAGAATAGCCACATACCCTAATCAAAGTCAGGAGGACAATCACAGAGCCGAAAACAGATTTGGCTGGGGGAACGCTCGAGACCTTTGCAAGATTTAGAGCCTGGATGGTCACGTTCAATGCTGAAAGAGCATTGCGCCCTTGAGGTTGCTGGGAGTCAAGTTTGGAGGCCATTGTTGAGAGTTAGACCTGAGGTTGGTCTGACAGATTTGAGAGGGTATGTCAATGACTCACTGTGACCCCATCGAACCTTTGATGTAATCTTCAGGTACAATATTGTAATTGGCTTACTAAAAACTTAGGACCCCGCCTTTCTGGGTCCTGACATGAAGTGGTTGTCTTGACAGCAAGAAACGAAGGACAATCCTTTGTCCGAAAAGTATCTGTGGTGGAGCCATTAGGGGCACTCCTGATGCTTCCCGTATGATTATCTGCGACTCTAGATCGTTGACTTGTGATACCTGCAGCTGAGACTACCTTTCAGGTCCGGAATAATGTTCGTGGATGGTGTTTCGTTGAAATCAACGGAGTCGTAGTGTGTATACCGAATTCTATCTCCAACAAGTTGAAAAATCGTTTGCCACTTGCATTCGCTCATCAGATAAGATCGTGAACACCCGGGCCCCAGGTACTACCCTCCCCAGCTACCACTGAACCCAGCCATTGTCGACCAGATTGTTACTCATCTTTCCAAGAGGCTTATACCCTTCTACAATCGTGACGGTGTCTCTAAAGAGGACGCAATAATCTTGGCAATAATCAGGAATTCGAAGATATGCTTGAGAGATGCTGTAAAAAATGACCCCGGAGGGCGCCGGCGCATTTATGCTGGCGAACTGCCTTCCAGATTGTCAGCGGCAGGTTGGAATTCGAGGATCATTGTCAAACTCATTCGGCACAGGCACGTTTGTGGCCATACTCCTTGTTTTTCAAACGATAGCTAATGGCGTTGTCACAGCTGTATGCCAAACGTGCGCGTGCATTTCGTGCCGACCTTCTCATCGCTGGCGCAGGTGGGCAGGGATTGGAAAGATTGTGGATTGGTATAAAGAGATGTTCTTTGGTCAAGTTGGAGAAGGACTAGTCTCCCGTTGCCAGACCCCGATACAGTTGATGACAAATCAACTGAAGTTTGATGGTAATCGATCAACTTCATTCTGCTAACAAACGCGACCCCAATACTGGAGCAACAATTTCGTGCACAACTATTCCCACGATTAGATCATGTGATTCCATTAAACGCGGTCGCGTCTCTGTTTAAAAATAGTTGGGCATCTCTGCCACCTCAGAATGGCTACGTCTGGCACACC
>Ga0307517_10004212_pt1 | contig 22179 bp, 11 predicted proteins | sample 23_EM_MG_FD_194515 | JGI IMG/M metagenome (GOLD analysis project Ga0307517, IMG submission 194515) | Populus trichocarpa ectomycorrhiza microbial communities from riparian zone in the Pacific Northwest, United States - 23_EM | ecosystem: Host-associated > Plants > Roots > Unclassified | place... | reverse complement strand
GATTCACACATCATTTTTACAAAAAGTTCTATTATTACGGTAAGCTAAAATATAGGGATTGAAATTGAGACAAAAAAAAAAGAAACATAAAGGTTGTAAAGGATAAAAAATCAAACAAGGAATCAAAGAGGAGAGAAAAAAAATAAAAGAGACAGAAGAAAAAATATCACCAGCATCATGTCATGATGATTTAGGCTAAACGCACTATCTAGAGATGATGACTGATGAGAATGATAAGAATGATGAGATGATCCTGGAAACACCAAATAAAACCTATTTTGGAGGTAGAATGATACAACACACGCCTCTCCAAGTCGGTAGTTCTCTTCACACATTGGCACATGCTTTATATGCAATAATCTTTTTTTTTTTTTTTTTTCTATATTCAATTCACTAATAACTCTTTAATTAAACCCCGAACCACATTAAACTCATTCAATTTTAATTTCTAAATTGCTAATAACTCTTCAATTAGAATCCAAATCTCATTTGATTTAATCTGTAATTTGATAATAACTCTTTAAGTAAGGCTCAAATCTCATCCCACCCGTGTTAAAGTTTTTTCTTTCAATTTAGCCTCTTAATCCACGGTCGAATAAGGCCCAAACGAAGAAAAAATAAGGATAGAGAAAGGAGAGAGATAGTTGGTCGCCTAAGTTAACACATTATGGTCTTGTCCATGACTCGAGTGACATATTTGACATTTATCCTAGGTGAATTGAACATATATAATTCTATATGTTGTCATTTCAATATTAAAACAACAAAAAATATCATATGTTTTTAGACCAACCCACATTTTTTTTTGTTGTCTGAGTTGGTTTTGAACTTACCCAATCAATCGGCTCACGTCGTAACAATTTCTATACGATTTAATTTTAATCTAAATTTAGACAAACAATCAGATCAAGAGTTTTCAATATTAGATTATTGGCCTAGGATAAATGACACTGTAAATGAATTTCCCCACAGCTAGCCTATTTTTTTTAGATTTTTTCATGTTCAATGGAGTTTGACCATCATCGACTTCTTTTTTAAAGTATGTCTGTTGTATCTTAAATTTGTATCTACAGCAGCGCGCAGGCAAGAGAACTTAGTATAAATTAAACTTATAGAATATTATATGTGGAAGATTACTTAGAATCATCCCATTCCGTAAGCTATAATTATTAGATATTTAATGCATAATAGAGATAGGAAAAAAAGAAGAAGAGAAAATCATATATAATCCCACCAATTAGTTATAAAAAATCCTCTCTCCTATTAAAAAAATTATTTTTGATTTCCTCTCTTAGTTTTCGTTCTTCTCTTCTATCTGCTTCTCTCTTATGCAGTATTCAGTAATTATAACATGATCATTATAAAATTAATTTCTTTTCATATGACCTTAAACTCCATGCTTTTTTAAGAGGGTGTTTGGAATAAAGATTTAGTGAATTATGATTGCTATTTTTTTAATATATAACCCATTTAATGCATACAAAATTACCATTAAAAGAAAGTTTTTCTTGTTTTTTTATGCGAGTTTCACAAAAGAAACCACATTCTATCCCAAACAAACCCTAATAAATTCAACTTCAAACAAGGAAAACCTAATTTGGAATATCATGGGAGCACCAAGTGGGATAAGTGAGAATACGTGAATATCTCGCAAGAAAATCAATAAGAGCATCAAGTTGGTTCGTTAAAAGAAAAAAGTTCAATTTCTTCAAAAATCCTTCGATAAGATGTAAAGAATTGAGAATTGAAAAATATCAATCTAATACATGTTACAAATGTATTATCTCAGTTTCCTTGGTGGGAGAATCTCTACTCGCTCATGTTGCTTCGTATACGAGAAGAAACTCCATCGTGCTGCAAGTGGGGCCATTGTGTTTCCATTGTGGTAATCACTGCGGCACTGCCCAAAAGAAGCCATACATTTGTGTATTGTCAACCCTTTTTAATGTGTGCCATCATAATTTTTTACCCTTTGCAACTGTGTCAGCTGCCAATCGATAGAGAGGGTTCTGCAATCCACAAAAAAGGTCTTCCATATTGCTTGGCTGGTTATGCATCGTGGTAGAGAAATTTTAGATTGGGAAACACAGAATATTGTAAAGCCCCTCCCACGAGTTATTTATTCCTGAAATGAGAACTTTTTGCGATGTGTTTATCTTGCTTTTTTATTTAGATTAAAAAAAAATTTCTTAGCTTACCAAGCCTCCAATCCTCAGTTCATCCCTAGAGCAAGACAGAAATAAGATGTATATTCGGATTGCAAGAACTTTCCTCTCATCTTCTGTTAGAACTTCATCTCTCATTTCTTTTGTAAATTAGTCTTATGGGACTCCGCTCTCTCCAAATAAAAAACTTTGCTATCTTTTTTTGAAAGATTTGATTGATAAATTAAGGGTCCGTATTTGTTTATAAGAAGAGAGGTTACTTCTAATTAGTCCAAATCCAGTTATAAATCCTTATTGCTGAAAGGACTTCGACGTTACAATATACAATCCTTCCTCAGTTTTAATTACCTTTTCTCAACAAATTTGGTACCTCCATGCCTAAGGAGAGAGGGAAGTGCATGGTTAAGCGTGTCTATAAGCTTAAATCTACAAGCCCGAGCCCAGGAAACAGAGGCATGGGCTGAGGTGAATGCCCATTGACACCCCCTCACAAACTCCACCCCCCGATATTACACAAGTTTTCCAGCATTTCTGGAAGATCAGCTTGCACTGAAGATGAGGAGATGTTCAATCTTTAGTTGCAGGCATTCAACAATGATGTTTCTTATGTCTGAGATACATGGTATATTAAGAGCCTGAGCCACCAAATAACTTAGTAGCATTGCATAATCTCAGAACTCCTCAAGTCAGAACTTAGAATTCTGCCCATCTATGTTTTTGTATTCTGACGCATATCTCTCTTCTTATTTCCAAACTTTCTATCTCCTTTCTCTTGTAGGACACTTCCTCTTTCTTGCTCACCGCAAGGATTCTGCCCTCTTCTAGCCGACCTACAGCTGCTGGAAGCCCTTCTCCCGCCAGAACTGTTCTGCCGACCTACTCTTTGATATTGTTTCGTCCGCCAGGTCTGTTCTGCCAACCTATTCTTTGATAATATTAGAAAATAATATAAATTATATTTTAAATAATTTAAATTTTTGAATTGAATAATTTTTTTTTATAGAGGTTGGTATAAACTAGTTACACTCTAACAAAACTGAAGGGGAAGTTATGTATAGTGAAAACAAGAACAAGTGAAGCTTAAAAGCATAATTAACTAGTATTGTGACTCAAAATGAACTTTACAGAACCAAAATGTCACCAAAAGAGTAGTAACTCCAATGGTTTCTAGGGCATAATTGACTTGCAAGCTTAAAAGTGTAATAAAGAGGCCATAAGCGAAACCCATCTTGAAATTGTTGAGAAGAGCACGGGGGAAGGATACCTTCGGCCGGCGGTGTCAAATACTCTGCGAGAGAACACATATCACAGCAACAATCACATAATTTACTCCTAAAGCTCTAAATGACAGAGAAATTGTCTGTACCACATAAAAGTAACCCAACAAGGAATTTCCCCAAAAGAGAGCCCTCCTTGAAAGACTTTAAAACAGTTCCTTGAAGCTCAGGAATTTTTCTGATTATATATATCAACTAGTCTTCCAGGCCTTCCACCCTCTTGCACAGCTCAGATCTTATGGAGATCGATAGGGTGAGAACCTGCAAGCAAAAGTTCCATATTTTCCACTGGAAACACTTCACCGAGGAGCAAAGCAAAATTTGGGCTGCAATGAGAGATTTTGCTACCAAAAGGAGCGAAAACCTATCCTGGAATTTAGAATGTGCAAACAATTGTCAATGAGGCCATATGAGATCTTGAGTACCAAAATGAAAATGTCTCGTTGAGGGGAAAAAAAATGTCATGTTGGATCAAAACAAGGAGGCAGAAATTTATATCTTCACTAGTAAAATTATGGTAGAAAACTGACACCTAGGGAAACTGTATTCAGTTATATTCTTGATTGAGCAAAACGTTTTTCCTTTTTCACGACGTATACACTGCTCATTTTCTAGGGCCTTACTTCACCAGACAATAGCTGAGTAATGCCTGTGACTGATTACTGTGGAAAACTTTATACCCTATTCGCTGTAGTCTTGATGCTTCATAGAAAATCCTATCAAGCTATGGCAAGTCCATCGAATCCGGCTCTGATTTCATAGCAAAGTTCTTAGCACCATATCCCAATAAAATTCTATACCACTAATCTAATTTCAGTTTATATGGTATTCAGAACATGAAAATAAAAAGGGCAATTAAAGCACCTACAAATTTAATAGACTGGATACCTACTTCATACCCGTTCCATTATCAACCTGGAGTCTAATAGCTAGGCGTGTCTTTTCAGAAATTGCTAGCCCAATAGGCCAACATCGTGGGCTAGGGCTGTGTCTGCTACTATTAATTGCTTTAACCAGCTTGCATAAGAGAATAGCAACCAGTGAATAGCGAAGGCCAAAATAGAGGAGGAGAAGAAGAAGAAGAAGAAGAAGAAGAAGAAAAGAGTGCATGAATCATAAACAGAATGAAAGAAGCATGAGAAAAGTTACCAGATCAAACTCTCCCACAAGCTCCAAGGCCTGGTAATGAGAAATTCCAGCCAAATCTAGGAATGACAATTTCATTAAACTCATTGAATCCAATTATAATCATAATCACTCAATTCGATTTGATTGGATTTTTACTCGATTTGTTCCAAGTCAAACTAAATCCGATAAAAACTTGATTTGGTTTCCTTTAGTTAATTCTGGATATAGAATTTACCTTGCCCAGTACTGTTATTACTTTTTAAAAATTTCTTAACTTAACTATCCAATCTTCACTTATAAACTAAACGTTACTTAATAAATACCAAAACAAAATATTTAAATTTTAATATAATAATAATAATAATAATAATAATTACTTTTACAATATTATACTACAAATCTTGTAAAAACCAATCTAATTTCTAACTTTATTTTATAATTTAAGTTTAATTTATAATAATGATGATTGATTAAGAATATATAAAGTTATTTCTCTTAATACGTATATTTATCAAATCCGAAGTAATATATATGATATAAGGTAGTTGGTGTTTTTTTTTTTTAATATATGGTATAAGGTTATTTAACAACTAATAAGCACATCATTCAATATATTATTTATATGAAATGGTGTTTTATTACTCTCCCGGAAAAAAAAAACATGGAGATAATATATTTATATCTGTATGCTACAATATTCAGAATGAGGATGGGCCTTGAATATATAGGCTTCAACTAAAACAATTGGTGCCTAGCCATTTCATGCAAGCCCTGTAACCCATTGAAGCAGGCCCATTAACAGAAGAGTAACGGATAACAAAACGAATAAATTATAGATAGATGCGCCTATAAAATTAGCATAGTTTATTTTATTATATATTTTTTATTATTATCGTGGGTGTCCGGGCCAGCTTGCGCGTACTTTAACTAATCCCATAAGCTTTGGAGTTAACGACCATGTAAGCCTCCAGTGGCCCTGAGGGGACTCGAACTAATGACTATTGAGGAGCAAATCAAATGTTTGACCAATTGAGCTACCTCTCGGAATTAAATTAACATGGTGTGTATGTGTGTGTATATATATATATATTGATTTGAACTTAGCTCAAATGGGTAGGATTCAAGTACAAAAACTATTTTTTTACCATCACCATATATGAAAAATGAATCTTTCATGGTGATATTCCTACCGATTTGAGCTTGGCATCAAACGGATAAAATTTCAGCTGTTTGGACTTTGCCGAAACGCGCGGTGGGAATTTTTTTTATTTTCACCATTACCATGCATGTATTAAAAATCTTAGAATACAATAATTCTATAATTACATTAGTTTGTTCTAGACTTGGTAGTACATGCATGTATACATAAGTTATTTTCATCTCATTTCGTCGTTTACCCTCGACAATATCTCCACATATTTCACTACCAAACTAAAATTCCAAAAGAAACGACAAGAAAATAGGAGAAATAATTAAGATTATGTGTATGTGAAAACTAATCATAATTTTTAATTTGTGTGATGGACATGCTGGCACGTAATTATGGAGGAGGATCATAAGTAAATCATCACTTAATTATTATTTCCAAAGATCTGAAACTATGTATCCCAACTCAATCTGATCATGCTTTTCGTCATCATCAACTCCTAATGGCTCTAAATCAGCCAACTCGAACGAGCCAAGAAGTGAGAGCTAATCTTGCAAGTAATGTTGGTTATATATAAATATTATCATTAGATTAACAAAATCAAACTTCATTTTGCACTGTTATTTAAATAATTAATTTAATCTTGTCTTTAAGTGAAAAAAACTACACGAGAAATATATTTAATTTTTTAATCAAGCAGCAAGCACGAAAAATTAAATGGGGGCATAGCCCACGGCATAGTTAAGTGGAATTGATAGAGATATCGTAAAGATAAACTTTTAAGCGTTGATTGGATTAATTAAAAGGGTGTGATTATTGTTTTTTTATAATTAAATAATTAGTGGGGAAACCGTCGAACAGTTGTTTTGTTGTTTTTCATGTTGTTTTATGGGTGACCATTGTTGTAAGTATCACCTTTCTCAGCACTTAATTCTTGTTCAGCTTGATAATGACACGTTTTATAATAAAAACAATTAATGTTTGTCCTCACCGAATTCAAATAAATTTTAAAAAAAGTTGTGTTTGCGTGGATATATACGTGTGTGTGTGTGAATGAGCAAATAAATTGATTGTCTTTGTCGACTAGAAGAGAGTGTTTACAAGTATTGTGGATTTTATTTTTTTTTAGTGTATTTTAGAAGCATATTTAATTTGAAAATATATTAAATTGATGTTGTTTAGTGTTTTTTTGATATGCTGATGTTAAAAAATTAAAAAAATATAAATTTTAATACATTTTCAAATGAAAAACACTTTTAAAAATTACTTTATATTATAATATAAAAGAACATGAAATATCTTGAATTACTCGATTTGCATCTATGTCATTACTCAAATTTATAACATCTTAACTCAAATTATTTTTTCCAATAAATCTATATATTTTGGCAATGTAATATTTCACTTCAAGTGAATTTCTTTGAATTGTATTAAGTTATTGAATATCGATTAGGCTAAAATCATTTGCACTTGTTCTTCAATTAATTTTGACATTAATCTCGCCAAATCAAACCATTTGTCTCTCAAGATATTCGAAAACTTCTATCCAATTAATTATATGCCTCATGACAAGTGCCATTCAGCTAATCAATTAATCAGTAAGCTGCTCGCAGTCAATGTAGAGTAAAATGTTTGATTTAATCAAGTTCAAGAAGAAGAGGGATCAAAGTATTGATAGTTACTCATGGAATAGTTTAAAATTTCTTTAAAGTTAGAATGACAAAAGATTATAAATAAATAAATAAAAAACCACACAGCGATTGCAAATGGGAGACACTAAAGTTAAATTGACAAAAGATTAATCTATGGGATTCGTAATCCACGTGTCAAATTGTGGTTCTAAACTCTTATCTTTTATCATAGGATTTGTTAATGATAATATTTGTCAAGTCAAGATAATTAATTAAGTGTACAAACAAGTAAGTTAAACGTGTGATCGATCAAGAAAGGTGTCGTCAACCAATCAAACGGCTATAAGACAAACAATATTATGATCTAATGGAGGATGATAGCTGGAAAAAGTGTGTAAATAAGTAAATTAAAGGTGTAATCAAGAAAGGTGTCAACCATTCAATGGCAAAGAGACTAACAATTAATACTATGATATAATGCAGGATGATAGCTAGAAACAAGAACAGTGCAGATCAACAAGAAGTGGGTGTATCCATGAAAGAAATCCTGAGAAATGTCGATTAATGAGAGGAGAATATACTGTGATGGGATTACATTTGTCTTCCTCTCCTCATGGGGCTCTATATATGTCGTGGAGATCCTTTTCAGACATATTTTGGAATGGTTTTTAGTTGGTTTAGGAGTTATCATCTATATATATTCTTATGATTATTAAAAATATTAATTGGTTTTTTAGATATTCAAAGTTAATGATTTGTTGCGTAAAAAAAAGATATTAGCACCCTTAATATAACTTACCTAAGATAAACAACGTTGTTTTTTTTTATTATTGGCTATGATCTGATGATGTTTCTATTTCTATAGGCTTACTATGATGGGCTTGCTATGATGAACAAACCTTGATTTCTATGTCAAAAACTTGGTCTGGATAATGAAGTGTCCTCAATTATCATTGAGGCTTTTTTCAAGGTGAAATTAGAATTTTTGGCTATAGTATCGTTCCAAATAATATTTCAGATAAAATTTTGTGATTTTTATTCTTATATTATAAATGGTCTTATAAATTTATTTTTTTCTCGATTTTAACATTTAATATTGGATCCAATTGAATTGGGTTTTGTAATTTTTGTAATTTATTTTCTATGGAGTTATCTTCGTCTCATAATCCAAATCGTGAATTTGATAGATTATCCCGGGTTCACTCATGTTTTTTTTTTAATTGATTTTTTTTCAAGTTCATCCTTCAATACTGAATTAATTGAGAATTAAATTTTGTTATTTTTTTATCCACTTTCTATGAATTTATCTCAATCTCATTGACCTAGTTTATGAGTTTGGTCATTTAACTTAGGTTGACTTCGATTTTTTTTTAATTGAATATTTTTTTTTCAGTTTCATCATTTAACATTAGATTGTTTCAAAATTGAATTTCATAATTTATTTTAATTTTTTTATGAGGTTATTACGGTTTCATAACCTAAATCATATATTTGACAAATTAACTCACTGGATAGATATATTTAATATCTTAAAAAATATCATCCAATATACATCAGAGTTTAAATTTATAATTTCTCTTGAAAAAAATACATTAACAAAATCTAAATAATGTTTTTATATTTTAAAAAAATATTTAATTTGCTAATAACCCAGTATCAATCTATTTGACACGGCCTCCAAACCTTAGACCTAGTGGGAACATGTAACTAGGCAATCCAAACATCCACGCGTATAATTATTAGTAAAATGATGACAGTGTCCTTTTAACTGTGTGATAGTACTATGGGAACTCCAGTTTAGGACTGTTTTGTAATTTATGTTTTAACACCTTGTTGATAATTTCAAAGTAAATTTATTTCATCCAGTTATTCTTGTGAAGCTTTCCAGTGAATTCAAAATAAATAAATCTAAATAAAAATCTTAGCTTAATTAAGTTTTATAGATTATTTCTTATGATGTCTCCTTTCCTTACCCTAAATCTAACAAGTTACTATCTTGGAATATAAAAAATATATGTTCTTGTATTTTTTTATTTTAAAAATACAAAATATTATTTTTAGTTTCATCTTCGCTTCTATTTTTTTCGTTTCTATTTTTTTAAGTAAATATATTTATATATTTTTATAACTATTTTTTTTTATTATGAAATATTAACCAAATGTAATTATGTAGACATTTTTCATTTTGAAAAATGTTGGCAGTGTCCTATAATATTAGCCAGAAAGAATGTTGCATCGTTTAAAGACAAAAACCACTACAAATGTTGCGAGCATTCCCTTTCGATTCTATGATGCAAAACTTCCAAATTTCCAGATACAAGAGAAGAAAACATTAGTTAAAAATAAAATATAATAAAAAAATATATGTAATTCAACTGATAAGATTCTGGATTTACTCTTTAGAAATCACTATTTCGAGTATTACAAATCTCAGGACCACTGGAAGCTTACCTAATTGTTAATTTCAAGATCTTAAAGGATTAATTAATTGAAATACATGTAAGCTGATTGAACACCTACGATTACGAGAATATATATATATATATATATATATATATATATATATATATATTAGCAGAACCTCAGAGTTAAATTACCACAGGGAATTTCTCTGTCAATCCAAGCAACCTCTTCCTCTGAATCATTCAATTGGTGCGCCATTTCTTCACTTGGATTTATGTGGAGCTTCTTGATCCTACCCCTCATGTAGGGCCTTGGAAACTTTAAATGAAGTAAATGAATCATTTAGTACATGAATGTTACTTGAAGGTCACTGCTGTAATCATATGCAGTAATAATATATTCAAAAGAAAAAGAAAAGAGACCTCGAAAATAATTTTAAAAAAAGGTTTCATTCAAGACCCAGAAGTATTCTTCAATTGTGTCACTCTACATCCATGTCCATTAATCTTTGCAATCGAAACTGCATATTTACGCAACGAAATGACACCGTTTTCAATATCATTTAATCTTTCTTGTTTAAAGAGAGTGATAATTTCAGATGGGTTTCAGTTAAGAACTACATGATACATATGGGATCCAATTGAGAAGGGTTTCATGTAGGGACTACAATGTTAATCATTTGATATTTGGGGGACTAACTTTAAGATGTGTGATGACTTATGAAAAATTGTACTCATATCCAATTTGACCATTCTTGGAAGATTTTAGGGATGGGGGACACAAGTGGAACACATCAAAAGTGATAAGAATTTTTATTTCATATTTTTCTCTCATACTTGTATCTATTTATCTATAAAGTAGATACCATTGATATGATCTCACTAATTACAGCTTGAATATCATAAAAATTTTCGCTGCTAAAAGAAAAATTAAATGAAGAAGCAGACACAAGTGGAACACATCAAAAGTAATAAGAATATTTCTATCTGATATTTTTCTCTCATACTTGTATCTATTTATTTTTATAAAGTGGATTCTATTAATATAATATCACTAATTATAGCTTGAGTATCATAAAATTTCTTGTGGCTGAGGGAGAAACCAAAGATATCCTATTAATTACTCTTTATACTTATTTTGAAGAAAGAAACTGACACTAAAAGAATAAAAGCAATAAAATTCATTACCAAAAGTGATAAGAATACTCTATGTAGAATTTTTCTCTCATATTTATATCTTTTTAGTTTTTTAAAGTAAATTATAGGGAGTAACTAATAGAATATCTTTAGTTATTTTTCGAGTATTATCAAATTTCTCGCTCTTTCTTGTGCAACCTTTATTTTACTAATTAATGCACAGGATTAGCTTTTCAACGTCAATCTAAAAAGAAAAATGTAAATTTTTTTTTTAAAAAAACCAAATTAATAATTTGTTCGGTTTGTTTTGTCTTCTTGACATTAGGGAGGCTATATATCCTCTCTACATTTCTTTGTGGTATTGATTTTTTTTTTTGGGACTTCTCAATTTGTCCCACATATTCAGTCCTTTGCATCCACATGCTTGATGAAAAGGCCTTTTTGGTGCTTGCAGGGAAAGTAATTTTGCGTGCACGTTGGGAAATTTTTTTTTGGCTGATTCTGCTATCACTCTGAAAGAATTGATGTATCAACAAAGAAAGAAAAATAAATAAATTAAAGAAAGAATAATTTATTTCGTTACAAAGACTACTGTTAGCTTTGTTATTTTGAGCACCTTTAGCGATGATTTCGGCTTTTCGAATTATTTTTATTAAAAAAATATTAAATTGATATTTATTTAGATATTTTTCACTAATTTTAACATGTGCAAACAATATTAATTAGCTGATGTGAGTTCTGTATAAAGAAAAATAAAAAATAAGTCAAGTCATGTGGTAATGGTGAATTCAAATGCCCCTAAAACAGGGTTTTTTTTTTTTGATAATTGGTAGATGCTAGTGATAACCTTTTTACATTATCAAAGAAAATACAAAAAGCAATTAGCCAATCCAACATTTTACTGGTCTGTGGATTTTACGTTTTGTTCATGGCCAATAAATAAGCTAGCTAGTAATTACCAGACCTATGGGCATAAAGGAAAGTTGTCCTTTGAGAGAGTCTCAAATTTTTTTTCCTCTCTTCATGTAGTGTTGTTCCCCTCCAAATCTCATCAAAATCCCCATCTCTTTCAAGCTTCATTTCTTTCCCTTTCCACTCCCCTCCCCTCCCCATCAGTATCACTTTCCTTTTTTTGTCCTTGATAAAGAGGCCTATAGCATGCCACCAGGTCTATTTATGCGACACATAACTTGACCCACTTGTTCAGCTAACATTTCTTTGTTGAAGCCAATTTGTGAACATCTCAAGTGTCTTCATGTCAGCTCTGTAATGCTTTTGTGTGAATTCAAGCAACATAGGCCATGTGAAATCTGGATATATTCTTGGATTGCATGTGTCCACTAATTCCTTTGGTGGAGTTACCTTCTTGTCATTCCTTGGACACAAGAAGAAAGCAAGAGATTTTCTTGGCGTTTGGCTGTTCACCACCGCTCGGTGCAAACAACTCTTGTATCTACCATTTGATAGAGCCTGAAAGGCAACAAAAACCCACTAAGTATCAGTCCTCCTTGTAATCATCAACGCAAATTTGGAAATAATTTAAACAACTGTCCACGTAGCTACGAGACAATTCTATCTGTTTATCATGTATGAGATTATCACAGCACATAGACAGCACCGTTTCGCTTAGATGATGATAATTTATAACACAGCTCGGTGCGGATTAGTATCTTACCATGAAGGTGTCGCCAATGTTAACGACAAAAGCGTCGAAATTGGGGCTAATCGAACACCATTCGTTGTCTACATACACTTGAAGACCACCCACTTGGTCTTGATGAAGGATGGTTAAAGAAGTTGGATCACAATGAGGACCAGTTCCTAAAGTAAGTTCAGGCTTTTGGCATGGAGGGTAGTAGTTAAGCCTCATTATTGAATCATTCTCTTCGAAATATTCTCTGAAATGTGCTCTGCTCACACCAAGGCTCATTCCTAATAGCTCCATGATCCCTAGTGACAAAGTGCTCATGGCCTCGCAGTAATCCTGGTACACCCTTCTGATGACAAAACAAGGAAGATGAATTTTAGTTTTAAGAAACGTGAATACTAATAAACAACATTGAACAGAACCAAATTGAATGGAAAATGCTTTTGCAACATACCCGAATTTGGCGAAGTCTTCCCCCATTCTGTCATGAAAATATTGCTCAATATGTTTTGATGAATTCTTCTCAGCTGTATAGCTAAAAGAAAGTGTTTCTTTCCATGGAAGTTTGGAGGAAAACCTGCCAGTAAAGCTACTAGCATATCCACAAGACTCGCCAATTTTTCTTTGAGCCTTTTGTTTCTCAGAAAGAGGCAATTCAAAGAAGTTGTCCATGTAATTAAGAGCATGAGCAATGAGTGTCTTATCAACTCCATGATTAACAACAAGAAAGAAACCATGTTTTTGACATGCTTCACCAACAAGTCTTGAAGCTTCCATTGCAGCATCAGGGTTACCAGAGAGGAAATCACCCAAGTCTATAAGTGGAACTTGGAGTTCAGGTGCATTAGCACTAGGCTTTTCATGGTCAGGCCAAATGAACTGTTGAGGTATGCTTGATTGGTATCTAAGAACTTGTGCATCAAACACTAAAGACTTGTTATCATCTTTGCATTGATCTTGATCTTTTGGATGGTGATGATGGGTGGTTTTTGAAGGCATGGTTTTGATGCAATCTATTGCCATTGCATTACGAATTTGTGACTAGTGTGATAGCTAGCTTCGAAGAAATGGCAAGGCAAGATATATATGTAAGTGGCAGGGAGAGTAGCTGCTAGCCAGTCAAGAGAAACGGAAGAGAAGTGTGATGATGATAAAAGAAAAGCCAAGACCGCTCTCATTGGGGAAATCGCCGAGCCCAAATATTGGAATCTTGTAGCTACCTGTCTTTCCCTCACTCTTATATGCCTTGTGTGGATTTTTATTTTTGCAGGGGAGGGGAGGATTTGCAGTTTAAGGAGTTACTCAATGAGAAAATTAGGTGATATTCCAATTTGTTGGACTTGCGTCCTTTTTATAGCTGCCAGGAAAGCTCTTCCCAATGGTGTTCTTATTTTTTATTTTTTTGGATGCTCTATGCTAGTGTCAGCAGGGCACTTTATCTTGCCTTGTATCAAGAGAGTGCTTGGACCTGTGTTAGACCCATCACTTCCTGTACTGTTTTAAATTTGCCAAAGCCCCACCTGAGAAGGGTCTTGCCTTGTATCAAGAGAGTGCTTGGACCTGTGTTAGACCCATCATTTCCTGTTCTGTTTTAAATATGCCACAGCCCCACCTGAGAAGGGTCCTGTGCTACCACTCTGCATTCTTATTTGGGAGCAACACCAGCTCGGTTACTGCTAAGTGCATCAAAACACCAAAACAAAAGGAAAAAGCAAACTGTTTTGAGGGGCATAATTGCCCTGTAAAAACAGATTTCTCCGCTAAATCACATCTCTAAGTCATTTTTATCATTTTATTGTATGTTAATCAAGGTTACTGTTCCTCGTATTTTAGATTTCAAAACAAATTTATTTTATATTTTTTATCTCTAACTTTTTAACAAAACATACTTTTAGCTTTTTGTACTAGAATACTAACCACACATGTAACATAAGTGATTCAAGTTACAGCAGAAGCTTCACATGCATAACCATGTCGAACTAATTAATTTTTTAAATTCTTCTTTGTGACTGACTACATATATTTGGGGCATTAAAATATCTCTGTCTTATCCAACATCGGACATGGATTCACCATGAAACAAAGTAAAGAGTTGAAGCAAACAACTATCGCTGATAGAACTAAAAGTTTACATAGCATTAATGAAATATGTCGGGGATAATTAAAGGGAGTTGGCAAGAAAAGAAGATGTAAACATTGAATATGCAACCTAGTACTTTGTAATGAGTAGCTTTTGCAGCATGTATGGCTAAACAGAATCATTGCAAATACAACATTGGAGTACAAGGAAAGAGACAGATTAAAGAAACACCGTTCCTGTTTGAGTAGAAGGATCTTCCAGTCTTATGGCGACACAGACTAAAGAGTAAAGGGGTTCTCCTGTCATGGAAATAGCAAGCTATAATTACTCGGAGAAAGGACTAGTGCATGGTTAGCCTAGTAGTCGGCATCTACTAAGATTGGTAAGGTGTTGATATGGGCGATGGAGGATGTCCTATAATTACTTTGTTAAGTGAGCTCTTTTTTTTTTTTTTCCTATTAAATATTAAATGTGGGTTTGATAGTTTTATTATATTTATACAGGAAGAAACTCAATAAAGAGCATATGGCTTTTCAATAAAGAGTATGATGCTCTTTATAGTTTCCTCTTGTATTTATTTTCATTTTCAGTCGTCAATTTCGTTCATGTGTTTTCGATTCATCATTTTACTTTCGTGTTATCCAATTTAAATCAATTAAAACAAATTATCAATTAAATCAATTTAAATTAGATAACATAAGGTTAGGAATAACTGATGAATTGGAAACACATGAATAAAATTGATGGTTGAAAACAGACAATGAGACGAATTTCAGGGCTAAACCTTTGAAATTTTGTGCAAAAACATGTGGTTTTAATCAATGTCAAGGCTATTTTGTCATACAAGAGCAACATTATTGGAAACACATACTAAAAATCGCACCAATCGCGTCCTCAACTCTATCAAAATTGATTGAAAAAAGTGTCCCGACATGTTTACTGATCATGACTTTATAATAGAATTCTTTATAATTTTAATAAAACAAAACAGTAGTCAGTCAACTTTAAGAAAAGAAGAAGAAGAAGAAGAAGAAGAAGAAGTCCCTTATTGACAAAATTATCAAACCCTAAAATATTTATTTTAACTATTTTTTTCCCACGACAATGGGTGATGCCAAGCAGAATGTACATAATTATTGTATAAAAGATGCTTAAAATGTGTGCTAGGTTGTTCTAGCCATGGTAGAAAACCTAAAGGACAAGCCTTCATTTTCCTTTGCCGAACTTTGTCATGCCATTTTTCTTACGTTTCTCCAACCTCTCTAAATTCTTGTTTGGTATGGCCCAGGATTTTTCTTCCTTTAAAACTTTCTTCTCTATTATTGGAAAACTAAATACCTAAAAATTACAAGACTTTATTTTATTTTATTGATTCAGAAACAATTAATTATTTAAAATTTAAGTTGCAACTTAAGCCGTGAATTTTTTTAAGGGGGCTAAGATTAGAAAAAAATTTCTACAAAGAAAAAACTTAAATTTTACTAGTTTTGATCTTAAAATTTTAAATTTTTTAAAGAAGAGTTAAAAATGTTTTTTTTTTACAAGACCTGGACCCATGCTAACCTTCTTTTACACTATTAAAGAATAATATAAATCATATCCTGGAACCTCACCTAATGACTTAAGTTATTGGGTTGAATTGGTTTTTTGATATGGTATCAGAGTCTCTGCAAGTTTCAAACTCAAAAGGCTTTTACTTGAGTGGGTGTATTAGAGAATAATATAAATCATATCTTGAGGTTTCACCTAACAGTTTAAGCTTTTGGGTTCAATTGGTTCTTTGACATGGTATCAGGGCCTTGATGACCAAGCGGTCACGATTTTGAATCTCACCATCCTCATTTATTTGATAAAAATTAAGCACAGGGTAATGTGGGCCTGTGCAAGTTTCAAGTTCAAAGGGCTTTCACTTGAGGGAATGTGTTAGAGAATAATAGAAATCATATCCTGAGACCTCACCTAACAGCTTAAGCTATTAGGTTGAGATGGTTCTTTGACATACACAACACAATTTTTTTATAAACCACACATAGCATTAGTGTTTTTTTTTTAACCATAGAGACACAAGATTAAGCTCTTATATTTATAGAAATAGAAGCTCTAATTAACAAATAAAAAATCCTACATCAATCAAGAAAAAAGGATTAATAAGTTTTATGTCAAGTAAAAAACCAACAATTACTAAGTGATCAAATCCTTAGACCATAAGGATAAAAACTTAATACAAACTTGGTTTAATTCCATCATTTCTCCCTTGACAATGTTAACATTTAATCCTTTTTTTGGGATTAATTGATAGGATCCGTTTAAATATAAATAAAAATGCTCATGAAAATACCCTCTTTAAGTGAAGATGTATCACAGTTTAACTACAATAATTTTTCTCTCTCTTATTGATAATCCACGACTGCTTAAATAGCAGACCATATGAATGAAACTGACTAACAAAATAAGCTAAAAATAAAGGAAGATTTTAAGGCCACTACTAGTAACTAACGCCTAACAAATAAAATAAATGAAATGGACTCCATGTACTACTGAAATAAAATGCAACAGAAAGATAACATCAAGCATAAATTTCTCTAACTGCTAAAACCCAGTCCATGCACATATGCACGCCACTCCCATGTATTACGTCTTGTTTGCGTCTCCCGTCAACCTCCTCCCAAATATTTAGGATTTGGTTTGAAACCTCTAGCTGAACGTCGTGGCTTATCAATACTTTCCCTATCGGGTGGATTCTTGTCCGTAAGGTCCACATTTGAAAATTGCTCAAGAAATGACTAATACGTCTCCCACATGGCCTTTTCAGCTGACAAATGTTTCCATTGAACCAAGTGTTCTTCTTCAAACTTCTTATCCTTTTTTATCCAACAAGCATCCAAAATGTGCTGGGGCTTAAGTACGATCGCTCCTTCATCAGTTATGGGCGGCAACTCAGTAAAGGACAATGTATGCTCGCCAATAAATTTCTTTAAGATGGAAATGTGAAAAATTGAGTGAATGTGGGCTCCCGTTGGCAGTTGAAGTTTATAAGAAACCATTCCAATTTATTGTATCATAGGATACGACCCATAAAATCGATTGGCAAGCTTCTAGTGGGCACATTTAAAAACTGATTGTTGTCGATAGGGATGCAACTTGAGAAACACCATTTCACCTACTTCGAATGTGACATCCCTCCTTTTTTTATCAGCCATTTTTTTCATGCGATTGATGGAGGCTTCCAAATTAGCTTTGAGCTATCATAGTATCGCATCTCTAGTTATCAGTTGCCCATCCACTTCATTGATGGAAGAGAAATTGTTATGATAAAGTGAGAATGAAATGCCTGTAATTGAGTCATTCCTGTTGAGGCATGGTACGTTGTATTATACCATAACTCAGCCTAAGGAAGATAGGCACTCCACTTGCATGACTATTGATGCATAAAGCACCAAAGATATTGCTTCACATAGCAGTTAACCACTTCTGTTTGGTCGTCGATTTACGGATGATAGGCATAGCTAAGTTGTAACTTGGTGCCTGACATTTGAAAAAATTCTTGCAAAACCTTCTAATAAAGACTAGATCGAGATCACTGATGATGGATTTTGGCAACCTATTCAACTTGATAATCCCTTCCATAAATTTTTCAACCACACCTTTAGCGGTAAATAGATGAGTTAAGGTTAGGAAATGTGCAGCTTTACTTAACTTGTCCATTACTACCAATACTGTGTCCTTGTTATGGGAAGTGGGCAGTCATTTAATGAAGTCGAAAGTGATATAATTCTATACTTGGCATGGAATGGGCAATGGTCGGAGAAGTCTTGTAGGTGAGAATGTCTTGGATTTCATCTTTTGACATACTTCACAGCATTGGATGTATTCGTGGACTTCTTGATACATTTTAGGCCAATAAAATTGTTAAGCCAACTGTTCGAATGTCCGCAACACTCTTGAATGCCCTTAATTTTTGTGTCGAAAGCCTCATGTAGCAGCTTTTTCCATAACTCCCCTTGGGAAGGAATGATTACTTTGCCTCTAAAGTAGAATAACCCTGTCGTTGTATATATAACCCTTCGGTTTGAGTTTTCACCAATTAAGTGACCGTCTGAATGCATGGATCTCCTTCATATGCCTACTGAACTTCATCCCATATAGTTATGGTAGGTACATGGAGGTAATTAAGGACTGGACTGTTGGGTTTGCGTGAGAAGGCATCTGTTGCTTAATTTTCAGAGCCTAGGCGATAAGTGATCTCGTAAACGTAGCCTAGCAATTTGGCTACCCATTTTTGTTGCTCTGGTTTTGCCAAACATTGTTCTAAAAAATATTTTAGCTTGCGTTGGTTGATTTGAATGAAGAACTTCCTCCCTAATAAATATGGTCGCCATACACGTATAGCCTCTATTTGGGATTTAGTTCAAAACCTCTAGCTAAACGTCATGGCTTAAAAACTTCTCCTTCTTCTAAATTTGTATCAAACACAAGTAAAAGGATGAAAAAATATAAGGGTAAATTCTTACCCCTTTGATCCCTCCTACCAAACATGTACTAAGTCTGAATTTGAAACAAGAAACACCACAAATTCTGTCAAACATTAGGAATTCTAAAAGTTCCCAGTGGGGTGGGTTATAGGTGGCAATTAAGGTCAATTGATTAAAGTTCCCAGTAGGATAGTGCCTCGGGGGGTTAGACATAAAAATCCCATTCACATGAAGGGAGACTATGATTTTCCTCTCTAAAGCAGGCCTCAACTAAATTTGATTTAACACCTTAAATGAATTCTTTGGCCATAAATAGAAAAAGGAAATCTGTCATTTTTAGGGCAACATAGTTCAATTTCCTTTAATAATCCACCAATATTTGCTTGCCTTTTGCACCATTTGTACCATCATTTTTTTATTTTGCGGGGTCTCTTGGAGATTCGAGTTCAGGAGTAAATGGACATGCATTAACTAGTAGTACTCCCTCTTGATTTTGCTTGTAGATTTTACAGTAAAAAAGAAATGTTATTTTTTCAAGAAAGTGTGCCCCTCAAAAGGTATATATTGCGACAAAAAAAATTGTCACTTAAATCTTCAATTCAGCTATTTGTTATTTAATTTTAGTTCTCATTTATCTACACGGTTTGCTACATTTTAAGTTTTTAAAAATATTTTTATGGTTTTTTTTAAATATAATTTTTATAACGAAAACAAACAGACACTTGGTAAACTATTTTTTTTTTTGTTTTATGGTTAAGAATGGTAAGAAAAGAAACTATAAAATCAAAGGAGACCTATACTCATCGTACTAGCTGCCAAAGGAAGCTACAATATGCCATACAAAAAGAAAGGACAAAAAGTAAATTAAGTTGTAAGAGATTTTTTATTTTTTTTAATTTCACCACATAAAATAAATAAATAAAAAATAATTGTGACACTTCAACGGAGATTACTAGGTATGATGGTAATTCCCTCCACGGTGTTAAGCATAAGAAGATAACAAACATTAAAGACCAAGAAGAGAGTTAGCGTTGCAAAGATTCAAACTTTGTAACTGACAGACATTGAAAACCAAGAAGAGAGTTATGAAAAAAAATATACAAAATAACTAAGTGGGAATTAATTTCAAAATTAATTTGCTATGAATTTTTGTGAAAAACATTGTCAAAAGAAAATTGTAAGAATTGATACAAAGAAGGCATTTGGTTTAATAACCACAAGCATTTTAGGAACTGGAAAATGTCAAGAAATTTAATGATTTATTTAGCAGCTGATTTTGCCCATTTTTATTCCTGGGACCCGATTTGATATATATGCTTTTTATTGCCATGTTTCAACACTTTATATGATATGCGCGTCAGAAATTCCATGATCAACAAGGGTTTTATTCAACATGAGAAAGTAGTCCCAACAACTTCCTAGCACCAATTCCATGGCAGAAAAGAAGAAAAATCCATCGGCATCAAAGTACATGCTAAATACATTGTGCCCGGAAATGTCCTTGAAGCCCAAACAAGACTTCACATGAAATCCACAAAGTACTCAATCAAATTTGTGTTGAAATTAACACAATAATTTTGTGTGTTAGAATTAAGGAGAGACGAAATGTTAGTCTTGCGTCAATAATTATGAAAAAAAAAAGATTCTCTTAATATATATTTTAAAATTTATTCAAAGAATCATCCCAAAAAAAACACGAAATTTCAGAATATCTTGTTAATGTTCAGAAAGGAGAAATTCCCAAAAAAATAATAATAATAATAATGGAGACACAATTTTAGATAGTCTCTTCAGTGAGAAAGAGAATGGAAGAGTGTGTGTTGAGCACTAAGGCATAGTCACATCTACTGTTTGAACTTAAAAATAATGGTGTATTTTTTTCAGTTGACTTGAGTTGCATGTAAAGCACTAAGCAAATCTCCATTATTAACATATCTAATAAGTGGGAAGATTTTATGAACCTACATGATGTTTCAATAGTATCACTACCATCTAACAGAATAAGAGTTACAGGCTTGAAATTGTACTCGTACATTAACAATTTAGTATAATTTTTTGGATTATTGACTCCCTGCTTTTACATCTAATAATCGAATCGATTTCATTTTAAATATTTATTTTGAGTTAAATTATATTTTTACAGGTCATTTGGATTGTTTTTAGACCTATCAAGATGACTAAATTACATTGAATTAATTCTCACATTGTTTTAATTTTTTTAATTAAAAAAACATTAGTAACACCTATATATTTTTTATGTAAAAAAATTTGATTTAACCAACAGCATAGCATGAGACAATAATATAGTATAAGTATTATATAGGAATATAATAACTTAAAAAAATTGTATAGAGACATCACATTAATATATTACACAACTAATTTGGAGTTTTAACTCAATAGTTTAATGTGGATTAGCTAAATGAATAATAAAATTCTTAAGTATATTTTATAAGTAAAATTCTTAATAAACTATCAATTATTTTAGGATTATCTTTTTTCTAAGTAATAATTTAATATGTTGGCTTTATGTTTCTCCACTTGCACTAGTTCAAACCTTTTCGATTAGATATTTTAAGATAATATATATTATTAAGATCCAACGGTATACATAGGTTTAAAGATCTAATTAATCTAACACTGGTCATGAAGAGAATGATTTTATTTAATAAAATTCATAAAGTCAAAGTTGTGTGCATAAATAATTGTCCCCTAAAGTCAAATATAATTAAGGAAATCAAGAATTATATAGAAAAATGGACTGCCAAAGACATGCATGACAAGATGAATGGTATTTGATAGTGGAGGAGTGCATAATTGCCTTGACTTAATTATTACTATTTAAGGTGTAACAAAGTAGCTACCATTACCTACTAAAAAATGTATAAAAGCAATTAATCCCCCCATTAAAACAATACAAAAAAGTAGCCATCAATTTGGACAAGCCATGAAAAGGGATGCTTGGAAAGTAAATACATAACAAAAATTTCTTGTTTGTTATTAATTTTTAGTAAATGAAGTTGAAGCCATTAAGGGTCGCAAATAAAGTAGAAGTATGAGAGAAATAAGAGGTTTTGCTTTTCTATGGTCTC
>Ga0307517_10004211_pt1 | contig 22180 bp, 9 predicted proteins | sample 23_EM_MG_FD_194515 | JGI IMG/M metagenome (GOLD analysis project Ga0307517, IMG submission 194515) | Populus trichocarpa ectomycorrhiza microbial communities from riparian zone in the Pacific Northwest, United States - 23_EM | ecosystem: Host-associated > Plants > Roots > Unclassified | place... | reverse complement strand
AAATCTTAGCTCTATTGTTTACGTAACTAAGATTATCGCAGATATCCAAACACAAAATAAAAGGAAGCTTTTGCAACATCAACATAGAGGAATATATAATCGTCTGTTTGTTAGAACAAATGCTTTTGATAGAAGACCACGGAGTTGGGTAACAAGAAGGGAAACAACCTGAAAATGAAAGGAACACGCATTATATTTAATTGAAACAAGAATTGACTACCTGATTAATAGCAACATAAAATATATATATTAGTGTATATGTTTTATAGTGAATCAATTATAGTCAATTAATTTTGCTATTAATTTTGTTTATGTAAATATATCTAATTTATTAATAAAAGTTTATATTTCTTTAATATTAATCAAATATTTGATAGCTTTTATATTGAATATTTATTTTTATTTTCATTTTATTTAGAAATATTTTGGCTTCAAATTTTTTATTAATGTGTTTACTATTAGATTTTTTAATAGGATTCATTTTTTTGCTAAAAGACCTAAGAGGTAACTAGAATTTAATTATGGCGACATGAAATTTAGAATTCGTGTTGTAGTATGCTTCTAAATACATACCTATAAAAATTAGCAATATAAACTTAACTCTTAGATATTTATAATATCTATACATAAAATTTAATTCGACCTAATATATCCAACCTGTTTAAATCCAAAAAAAATTTGAATAAATTAAATTTATAATTTATAAAATATCAAAAATTAAATTGAATATAATTATTAAAAAATCCGGCCCATTTATAGTAAAAAAACACCCCTAACATCGATGGTTAGACACGAGTTTAGTTAAATCAGTGCTCACTCTGTCATAGAATCCCGACCCATATATTTATAAATAAACCGACCCATGTATATTAAAGAAACACCCCTAACACCCCCGTCCACGCCAGAACATGTCAAAACAATGACCATGACATGTGTTGCTTGGAGCAAATATCAGCTTCAGAAAATGGCTCCAGTTCCACCACACCTGCTTCCTTCTTAAATGCTTTACTGTCCCCGTCTCTCAATATGCCAGCAACATTTTGGAATTAGCATCTAGGCTTGTCTTCGATCCTTAACATGAAATGAGATGTTGCTTATCCTGAGGAAAGCAACGCCAACAGTTTTAAGCCAAGAACTATGCGTGCCAGTGATACATTTGTAACATCGAAAAACAAATCTCCCATCAAACCGAAGACGTGATGAGGAGAGTTCTTCCATTATTATTTGGTATCGTCCTTTTCAGCAGAAATTCTCATAGGTATTAAGAAGTACCTTGTTTCCCCCCTTTTCCCTCTAAGATCCACTACTCATATTTCTAACCTATAGTGTTCATATCAAGAATGATATTAACCTTTAAACATAAGCATCTCTACAAAATTCAGCACCATTCAGGTATTTGTATATTCATAGGGCGACTCCTACCACCAGTAACAGCCAAGCTTGAAGCATCTCCCAGAGCAAACTAATTACAGCACAGGAGTAAAATGATTTTCATTGGAAAATATCATCATGATTGCTGTTTACTTGAACTTGTTTGTTGCACTACACTGTTTATTGCGCTGCGGGTTCTCATAAGAAATGCCGGTTTAAACCAACTTGTTCCATTACTTGTTTCTTCTGGTGTATGGATACCATTTGAAATCCCAAGGCTGCTAGCAACCTCAGCCACTCCTGAAATCCCAGTACTTCCCTGGAAACGTTTCATTAAAAAATTTAGATGTCAAGAAAATATATAAATAAGGATGTAAAGTGCAAAATGAAATTCAATCTTGACCTTCTGGCTGGAGGCTGATGCAGCATTGCGAGGGAGCCTTTGAACCTGAGAAAGGAAAAATCAAGGAAAGGAAATTGAGGTAATTATATTCTTAGAAGTGCTGGGAAGAGTTTCAGACAAAACACAAACTGAAAAGGGGGAACATCAAGCAAGCTCATAGCATGGAATAAAAGTCATAAAGCAATTTTTTAAAACTTATAAGATGGCTATATTAGATTATTCTTGGACTGGGAATCAGGGTAAGTCATAACATATGAAAAATCATAAAAAAAAACTCTCATTGAAGCTCACAGAATTTATTTTGGCCACAAGCAGAAGAAACAAAGTTTTCAAGAGTAAACAAACCTCTTGAGATCCATTCAAGGCAGAAGGAGTTGATGGTTCACTTGATGGAGTTGATGATTCACTTGATGGAGCAGGTAATGCCCCAGCCTGGTTAATAACAAGACAAAAACTAGTGAAAACGGTAGGCACTAGAAACCATATTTGGAACATAGCTAGCACTTTAGCAATGCTATTTTAAGCATATGGTCAATGATTAGGATAACAGAAAGCATCATTTGGTCTGGACATGTCCAGTAAAAATAATCAAATTCTAATCTCAAACAGATCTCCCCACTAACCTAAAGCAAGAGAAACGAAACAGACATTATCTAGCTTTTAAAAATATAGGTATGGTGTCTCCAATAACTACAGCTACCTTTGATGAGAATGCTAGCCGTGAACTGGAAGCTGAAGTCTGCAGAATTTGTGGAGCATGGTTAACAGTAAAGTCAAATAACAAAGTATTGAAAAAGGAAAAAGGAAACAAAAAGATTGCGACATGCCTGGACATTCTCTTCAAGTAAGTTGTTTTCCAAACTGGAGGCATAGTCACACAGCCTCTTTACTCCTAGGGTTGTCAAATCCTAAATAGATATCAAATTAGATAACAGTTACCACAGGTAGAATAAACGAATCATTTCTTATAGCACTGCATATGATAATATAATATCAAAATCAATAACAGTTACCACAGTTGGAATAAACAAATCATTTCTGATAGCACTGCATAAGATGTTGATATAATAATTACCTGTTTCCCTTCAATTCTGCTAATTTTTAGTTCCTAAGAAAATTTTTTAAAAAAATCAAATAAGTTTCTGATTTCACATCCAGAATGAATTTTTAAAAATTGGATGAGCAGAAGGAATTATTAGTATCAAGATTGATCACCAATGTTTCAACAGCATCACGGACATATCGAACATCGTTGCCGATCTTACTTGAATCTTCTCGCAATTCAGTAACCTACATGTGTCAACATTCTATATCAGTATTACTACTGCACTAACAAATTAGCTAATATCTAGGTTAGACCCACCCTTTCTTGAGTACTGGCTGTCAGTTCTGCAATGGCATTCAAATTTGTGTCCACACCATCGATCTTTGAAGATAAATGCCTCCTGGTACTCTACAGATGAAAAAAACATGTATTGGGATAAGAAAGCTCTAATTTCAAAATCCATAAGCAAAATTAAACATTTCAACTCCTGTTTTATTTCATTGAAAAACCAATACAAAAGTTCAAAATCTTACCCGGATTGACCCATAAACATTCTCTAGTTGTTGGCCTATAGAAGTGCAAGCATCAGATAAACCACGCCTGGTTGCAAACATCATATCAGGAAGTTTCCAACCCTGAAAATATACAACAATTATAAGAATAGAGCACCAGTCAAACCAAAGAACAGGATGGAGCTCAAGACATATCGACAAGAGGTAGAGTGATAATAAACTCAAGTATTAACCATTTGCTGAATTTGGTTACTTATCACTTCAAACCTCAAGGGAAGAAATATTTTTTCAGTATTAATAATACTCCATTAAACGATGTAATACCAGGAACATGAATTAGATCCTTATGATATATTGTAATGTTTGACAAAATGGTGCCTATACACACATTACACCAAAAGATCAATCGAGAAAGGAAACCATTACCTTCCACCAAACATAGCCATATCCAACAACTATCACCACAACAACTACACCATATTTATTAGCACCTGCACGTTATAAAAGTGTCAGAGAACAGTCCAAAATTAGTGCATAATCAAAGCTAGCATATATTATAGGAACTTGACCAAAGATGAGTAAGTAGCAAGTTGTTTATATGGAAGATTAGCACTTGATGTCAAGAATAAGAACATGGTCTAAGATTTCTCAAGAGATTATACAGAGATGAAGTTGCAAAGAGATAAATAGCACTCGCGTGCAAAGATGTATAGCAGCAAAGACAAATTTGATCATTGTTTAAATATGAAACAACAGAGCATACAGTTGAGGATCCAGATACATTCCAGTGATGTAAATTTCCTAAATTGGAAATTGAAAGGTAACAAACAAGTAAATGGAAACTCAAGTTCACAACACAGAGATGTACAACAACGTCGGACAGCTTCAATCGATGGTTAAAATGTGAAACTGTCACAGCATAACCATTGAGAAATGAGAACCTGATACAGTTCAGAGATGTACATTCCCACATTAAAAAAGGAAAAAAAAGGGGGGGGGAGGTAAAAGATTGAATAAAGCAAGGACATCCATAGGCACATAAACTTTACAGGTATATTACAACATAGAAGGACTAGCAGCACCACTCCCCCTCCGAGAAAATTGGAAATTACAAGAAACATCAACAAATTTATTCTGTTGTTCTTTGCGTCATGGATTTTTGCAAGAGAAAAAGACTTTAAAAACTCAATATTATATTACATTTAAACTGAATTTTTGAGAAAGAGAGAGAGACATTTATTTTAGTGTATTTTGTATTTCTCAGTGTAGATGGGTATCTGTGTGACAATATAGTGCAGATTCAGCCATAAACTTTTTCAAGCAGACCGTTGACTGGAGTGACAAATACATACAATGCAAATATGGCAACTATGTGAAGCAGACTGTGATTCCTGGAAATCCAAGTTGCACAATACAATAAGGAGTATATAGCCCCATTATGCTTTCAGTAATTTTTCAAGCAATAAAATGGGCAAAAGTTCCACGTTGACCAGTCCAGTCCACAGATGTGTGGTTAGAACAGGATGGACACAGCATAACTCATCTCCTGTTTCAGATGCAAGAGAAGGATCAGAACCCAAACCTGTCCCACTTGCAGTTACAATTGTGACTGGTCTACTTGATGCCAACATTTGCAGCTCTTGTCGAAGGCTGGTTACCTGTAAAACATGTAATCTAGTACTCTCAATCTCTAACAGACACTTCAACCTAAAGCACATGATAATTCATTTCCTGAAATGATGAGCACATATAATTACAAAAGAAAATTTGAACAAATTAAATCCTGAACAATCAAATTAGATCCAATGAGTGACTGTTTAACATTCAGGCATTCACCAAAAAAAAGATGAACGAAATTTTGTTCCTACGCAATAAATCATTCAGACAGTACAAGTTCTGATGTTTCTTTGGTTGTCCAAACAAATGTCAGGAAAGAATGCGTAAAAAAAAAATTATTTCCAGAGTAGGAAGCACAGCAAAATGAGTATTTCTCACCATCTAATCCTGTCACTTCGAGATTTTTACTTTTGCTACCAAATGAAAAAAAAATCCCTGTCATAAAAGTTAGATTTTAAAGAAGATTTAATTTAGTCACTTCAAAATGCAATCAGTCATCACCAACAACACTATCAGTTACAACTGGGTTACTGGAGTATCTTCGAGAAAGTGCAAAGGCAAAATCATTATCAATTGAATTGGATTAAAAGATAAAAGTATGTAAGAATGTTGCAAATTGAATTTGAAAAGGTGAGAACTTATAAAGAACCATAAAATTGACAAGCAAACCTGAGCCATCAAAGAGTCATTTGGAGGCTTGCTAGACTTGCTAACTGATGAAGTAGAATCATCTCGTTTAAGTTGCCTGAGAGCAATCTGTGGTGAAAGATAAATCACTAGCAATCAGTATGAAGCACACTAAGAATTGCTGAGAATCTAACGCTACATTTTGAATCGCATTATAGTTACTAAAAGACATAGGCAACAAGTATAAAAAAAGTGCTTGACAAAATATTTTATCCAAAGAGTCAATTAAACAACAATTAATCAGTGGCAACAGATGCTACAAGCAACGTGGTAAACCAAATTTTATGCAAACAGCAGAGTTCAAATAATCAAGGCTGTAACATCACAACAACATTCAAGTTGTATGCATTCAATGAGGTCCTACATTAATAGAACCCAAAAATTAAACAAAAGACAGATTATCTCGTGAAAGACTGAATTGAAACAATGCAAACCTAAGACACGAGATTTTCAATGCACTCCACCATAGACACTGAAAAATGCCAGTAAAGACAAGCAATAAAAGACAAAAAAAAATCATCACAAAAGCATGTCTAGTAAAGATAATACAAAGTTAAAGGTAAAAGGGCTGATGTAATGGATCATAATCCACCTGTTAAGACATAAATAATAGAGATACTGCAAACAAGTCTACTATCAATGAAGATAAACCCCCAAATATTCATTGAACTTTTTGCATTTCTAAGAGATCACAATAAGTCATATAAGTACCTTGAAAGCTCCTGAAACAAAACTAGAAACATCAGGCATGCGCCCCTCTTTCGCAAGAACTGAACCAAGAATACCTAAAATCCAGAAGACAACTAATTAAGTAAGAAAATTATTTCTACAAAGCATGGCTTTGATTTAGATAAAAGGAAACATCTGAAGGTACAAAGGAGAGAAATTTGCTTATCAAGACTAGGATCACACATGGACATTCCTGTACCAGTCTGGTTAAGATACACTAGACAGAAGCATTAGACATGCATAACAGAGATGAAGTTATTGACTATCAGCAAGGGGGTCAATAAGGTGGTTGGAATAATGGCGAGATGTGGGTAAATAGGCTTCCTATGAAAGCTTGATCAGGACCTCGGTGATGGGTTTAGGGGTACAGAACAATCTAGAAAGAATGAAAGTGATGCCTAGTCTATTAATAATCCCCAACCACTAAAGTACCCTAAGTGAGTGTTCCCCAGCATTCCGCCTATTCTGGACTCATATTTCTCCAACTAAATAAGATATGGCCCAGCTAACATAATTATTAGATTTTAGACACTGGAAGTTGTTGCCCCTCACGAGCACATATTGTCACTTTTTTTCCTTTTTGCCTACAAAATAGAAGGCACTTATTATTCCACTTCAAGGTACTACATTTGTCTAATTAAATACCCGATTGCTAACTAGCCCAGCATTCTAGAATTATCCCATCATCTAATTCAACTACCAGTGGCAAGATAAGGGATTCAAGTTCATTTTTTTCTGGTATCATATAAAGCCAAATGATTACATTCACTTCAAACACAATAATACTCGTTAGTATTAACAAGAAGCAGAATCACTTTTAATAACTGTAAAAACACACACACACATAGAGAGAGAGAGAATTCTAGCTAATGTGAGAGCTGCACAGTAATTTCACAGCAAAACCCCTTGACCAGACAAACTAGCCCAGAATCTCACCAACTCAGTGTTGCAATTAACTATAGAGCAAAAGAAAGCAAACACACCAAAAAGAAAAAAAAATCCCAACTTTATATCAAGTGCCTAAGGTCCCTAACACTAACAAAACCCCTCCCTAATACAATCGCACATAAACAGGCACATACTTCGTTTCAAATTTAGAGCTAACGAACAAAATGTTCACACACTAAAAAACAATCGAATCAAGGGTTCACCTCCGAAAACCCTAAAACTCACTCACTGCTCCACACATCCCAAATTAAAAAGAAATACAATCAAATCAATTTGCGACTAAAATAAAGTAGTTAAAAAGATTATAGGAAAATTAGAAACATAAAATCAAACAAATTTAACGGACCTGCACCGACGAGAATAGTTAGCTTGCCGAGAGGAATAGCCATGGATGGATAGCCACTGATAACAGTAATAATAATGTAATAAATAGATGGTTTTTTTTTTAAGTTTGATTTTGAATTAAAAGAGTGCGAGCAAGAACAGAGAGCATGATTTTTTTGGGGAGTGAAAAAGCTAGTATTTAAGATTGGAGAACAAGAAATATATATTTGTGTTTATGCTTGTGTTGTTGGGCTTTGTAGAATCGGGCTTTTGTCTGGTGCTGGCTGCTGTCCAGCAACTGTCCGTTTTAAATTTATATCATAAAGTATTTTTTATTTAAAATAATATTTTTTTTTATTTTTTAAAATTTTTTTAATATCTAAATACAATAAAAATTCAAAATATAAAAAAAATTAAATTAGAAAAAAAAAAAACAATACCACCACCACAAAAACAGATACAACTCATAAACAGACAGAAAGTGAATTAGCTACCCATATTTGTTGATGTGTTGCGTAATCCATCTTTAATTTTGGTTTTGTTTTACAACGTTACCCCTGCAACATGTAATATGCAAAAATACCCCTCCCTTTTTCATTTTATTACGAGAATACACATTGTTGTGAGCATGATTTATTAATTTTAACTGTTTGAGGGTTGATTTAGCATAATTCTGAGAGCTGAAGAGGTAAACATTCAACTCCCAATATATTATAATTATAATCACATGTTTTTTAAACTCCAAGCAGTGTGTGTTTGTCATCGTAAAAAGGCAAACTTTCAATCCTTAGGCAAATCAGGCGGGGCGGGGCAACAAACAGCCAAATGAAGGAAAGAAATCATAAGTCCTTTGACTGACTATGTTTGCTTGTGCTGTTTGGACGCAAATCCTAGACGTATATAGACAAATTCAAAACATAAGAGTCTGAACTCGACTGCGCTGAGAAAATATCTTTTCCTTCTAATACGAGGTACGAGGAATACGAGGTATGCTTCAACTTGTTAAACTTTAAATTTATTTTTTAAAGGTTATTAATTCAAGTTTTATAAATTTTAAGGTCATTGGAAACTTACATGATTATTAACTTCAGGCACGTAAAATTAGTCGAAATGCGCGCAAACTGACCCGAACATCTACATTAAAAAAAAAAATCATTTCCTTCTGCTATGCTTTTTCGAATTTCATGGCGTGCGTGCGCGCTTGCATTTTATTTTGGAATGAAAGGAGCTCCAGATGGCATGGCATTCTAATTTTGCTCTCCAGATTGCTTTGTACAATCTATAATCTTCCTGATCAATATCTATAAATCTGTAGTTAAATGCCTTAATTTGTTTTGATAAGTGTCACGAGTGGGGTTTAGTTTGATCAAATAACTATTAAATATAGCTTTATTGTATTTTTATAGTATTTGAACTTTGGATTATTTTTTATTTGAAAATATATTAAATAATATTATTTTATTTTAAAAAATTATTTTTAATTTTAATATAGCATATCAAAACGATTTTAAAAAAATAATAATTTAAAAGTATATATATAGCACGTTTTTATATTGAGGTTTAATTTTTTACCTTCTGGTTTCGTGTAAACTGACATATATGATATATGGAGTGTATAATTACATAGCGAGGTTATTATTCTAGAACAAAAAAATATAAAAAAAATAAAGATAAAAAAAATATTTAGTTGAAGAGATAAAACTATAAAAATAAATATGTTTCTGAAATAATTTTAGAGTAAATTCATGTACTTTCAAAACAGAAGATGCAAAGGGAACTTGTCTCGAGAGATAATATTTATTATTTATTATTTCTAAAATATCGTTGTAAAAAACTCTCAACTTCAAAATTATTAAATTAAAACATGTAAAGATAAAAATTATTATTATCATAATTTTAAAACCTAAATAACAGGTCGATCTGGTGCAAAGCCTCGGTCACGGGTCGGACTGACCCGAGTTGACTAGAGTTAGCATAAGAATAAAAGTGATTATTATTATTATAGTTTTAAAACCCGATTCAGGTATCGACTCGGGGCAAGACCCAAGTAACAAGTGGGGTTGATTGTTGACCCAGGTCAATGTACAAACAAAAATAATTATTATTATAATTTTAAAACTCGACTCGGTAGTTAACCTGAGGTAAGGACTAAGTAATGTGTCAAGAGGGTCAACATAAATATAAAAATTATTCTTGTCATAGTTGTAAAACTTGATTCAAGGGTCAATCCAAAGCAAGGTCCAAGTCATGGATCGAGAGGGTCAATATAAGGTTAAAAAATTATTATTATTATAGTTTTAAAACCCGACTCGGGAGTCAATCCGAGGCAACGTTTAGGTTATGGACAGGAAGGGTCAACCTGTTTAACCTAAAAAAAATTTTAAAAATAATCAAAGCAACCTTAATATTTTGATCTATTTTTTTTTTTAAATGTCAACAGGTTTTTGACCCAGATTTTATCCTGAGTTGACTTGGTTATTTTACTGAGTCAGATCGAGTTGATCCTTTTTTTTCTATTTTTTCTTAAACTCGAGTATCTCAAGCCTAGGATTGACCTGATTTCAGGTCAACCTGCCAGGTCAATTTTGGTTTTATAACCAAGGTTATTATAATATTATTAATTTCAAAACTCAATATAACTAAAGTAAGAAAAATAATATCTAATTATTTTTAAAAATATATAAGTTTGATAACAATACATATTAAAGATAAAATAATTTTTTATATATATTTTATTCTATTTTGTTTATCATATAACCAAATAGGATATAGAAACCATCACTTTCTCTTGTACACTACCACCAAACACAATTTTATCCCCATCTCCTTCTCTATTTTATATTTTCTATCTTCATTGTTTATATTTCTTCTATCCCATAATAACCAAACACCAGCTTAATATACAAGTCTAAGCGATTGATCTACTGCTATAATGTCATCTATCTAACTTAATGTAGGGACTTGGTTACAAGGGTTTCAGGAGTAGATTTGCATCTGCCTCAAGATTTGCTCAAAGTTATCTGTAGACTTTTCAATCTGATGAGAATGCGTTCCTTCATAGGTTGTCACCACGATTCCTTCATCTTTAGTTAATCTTTGAACTTGCTTTTTCACATTACACCCTTGATGTGTGCACCGATAGTAGCTTCTGCTGACAGAAAACAAAGAAATAATTAGTTACATAAACTTTATGATTAAGGTCAATTAAGCTATGTTAATTTAACAAAACATGACTACTTTCGATATTTGCAAGTCAAGGGGATCATGCAATGATTTTCTTTCACCACATGCGCATATATATAATACTGGGTCCAAGTTCTTCCACCTCAAGGAAGCCTACCTATTAATTAATAAATAATTCTTCAATGTAATTAAAATCTTTCATGTATCCATCATCCAAATTATATATTCACTATATATTCCAAAGCATATCGTAATCACAGAATACGAATTATTTTCCTATCGTTGGCTACTTCAACCGAGGCAAGTAAAGCGATCGAGGAATATAACGTTTACGTGCTAACAATTCACTAAATTGCATTAAAAATTAATATTCGACACGTAACTATTGGAAAGATGTTGAAGGAGCACTAGTGGACCTTGCGAACAATATTTTTCCTCTACTACAGGATCGAGTTCCGGACACTTTGAATTAGCATCCTCGTCAGCAACTTGAAGCCACCGATGAGACAATGTGCCATTCTGCTGTAGATTCATTTAGGTATTGAGCTTGGATCACGAGAAACATCAAAGGAGAAACTGCGAAACCGATGAGACAGAAGGAGAGGAGTCATAATATCTTCGGGCCCTGCCAACAATTCCCCAGTATTGATGGTTTCTGGCTCTCCAGGTCGTGTGATAATCGGAGTTTTTGGAACAATATTTGGGATTTTTTCTTGGATCATAGTAGACTAGCGCACAAGAGATGAACACCATCTCTAGTCCAAAAGTTTAGACTAGTCATGGATCTATATATATATATATATATATATATATACCTTTTTTTTTCAATGGGATAGTTGCCACTCATGTCTACCTAACAAATATCCCCCTCTCGTATGTGAGTATGATCCATTCAAACACAAATTCTCTTTTAGCAGTCTGACCATAATCATCACTCGTCTCAAAGAGTTGTTGTTTGTGTTCAAGAGAATGTATGACCTTTGCATTATCTATGCACACAAAGATAATATCATCTTCAATTTAAAAACTTAAACTATTGGCTCATGGATCTAACTTATAAGCATTTCTCATTTTCTCATTTATTTATATGATAATTATTAGTCATATGTGCAATCTAACGGTTCCTAATGTTACAGCTTCCAATTTCTTATTTCACCCTCTGCTATATGAATTCGCCTCGACTGAAATGATAAAACCACAGTAAGAAAAGGTCAATCTCCGTCCAAAATGTTGCACAACTAAGATTATGATACAGAAATAAATAGTAATTACATTTTAACTAGTACTTAATATAAAAAAAAACAATTTTTAATAGGTAAAAGAATATATTAAAAATAATGAGACATTGTCCGGTATTGAAAAAAGCTAGACGGAATTGTATAAAAGTGCAATATATATATACACATACACACACACACCAAATTGATCAATCATACCATCTCAATTTATTTTCTATATATATATATACACACACACTAGATTTTTTTTTTCATGGTACACTGCAGGTTAGATTATTTTTTTATAACCTTAAAAACAATTCTAAAAATATTAAGAAGTAAAAAATTGAATGCATCCTAAATGAAACACTTTTAAAATATTAAAATGGTAATATATTGGATGACATATTTTAAAAACAAATATTTGAAATGGTGACATGAAAGTGTGATAATCTAATACAATCCAAATCAAAACAAAATAAAAAGTTCAATTCTAATCAACCAAATATTGAAGGCCGAGAATGAACAAAAAAACATTTAATTAAAAGAAAAGACCCAAAAAAAAGCAATATTTAAGCCAAAAAAATATTATGAAGTAAGCATAACATGCTTATATTTAAGTAATTGAATTAATTTAATTAAAAAGAAACTTTCTTTTAAAAAAAAAACTAAATTTAACTTATAGAAATCAAATGTTGAAGGATGAAATTAGTGAAAAAATAAAAAATCCTATAGAAATCAAATAAAAAAAAATAGATGTTGAATAATGAAATTGATAAAAAAAAAATATGAGTTGAAAAAGGAGAAAAAAAAACAATAGAGTCGGACAAATCTTTTAAACCTAGGGAAATTTCTAAAATCTGTAACCCGTTAAATCGTAGATCAAGCTTAATCAAGAAACCAAATTTAATGTCAAATGATGAAATTAGAAAAATTATTAATTTTTAAAAAATTATTGAAGCAAACAAAATAGCAATAAGAAATGAAGGAGAATGAAATCGTAAAAAAAATAAAAAATTATATAAAATAAGATAAATTAAAATCAAAAAAATAAGGACTGAATTTGATATATTAAGAAATTAAAAAATGATAAAATTGAAAACAAATTTTAATTCTATAAAATAACTCAAATACAAAAACATCAATTGAAAACAATCAAAAGAAAAAAGATCAAATTTAACAGATTAAAAAATTAAAAGATAATGAAATTAAAAATAAATTTAAATATATAAAATAATTCAAATAAAAATATATCAATTGAAAGAACATAGACCAAATCCAAAAAAAAAAAATTGAAAGGTTCCTGTGAAATTTTGGAGAACAAACCTGAAAATTAATAAGAGATAAAAGAAAGAAAAGAAGCAAACCGACATCAAACTGGAGGGAATAATATCACAAGCGTCGTCTAGGAAGATAGGCCCTGCCATGAGTAATCAAAAAACACCAAAAAAAGACTGTATTGAGCTGTCATAAGCTATCAGACGGGTCGTTGGAGCATGCTTTGGTGCCTTACTCGTTGGTGGGTTTTAAGCACGTGCTATTAATTTTTTTTTTATTTACTAAAAATATAAAATTTCTCCTAAAACTAAATGATAATCACAAAAAACCAAAATGAAATTACAAATAAACTCTTAAGCAAGGCAAGAAAAATATAATTTTAAAAAAAATCATTTTATTGTGCTAATACAGAAAGAGCCCCTAAACCAAAATTAAATATTTATTTTTCTTTTAAAAGAAATTAAATAATTTTATAACATACAAATTTTTTAAAAAATATCAAACTATCCAAGATCAAATCTAAAATTACCAATGAATCTTTTATATATATATATATATATTAAAAGTAAAATAATAATAATTTTACTGTCTCAATTCATAATAAACCAAGATATTTTTACTGTGTTTTTGTGACTTCCTTAAAGTTTTGTTTTTTAATATATGGAATCATATTCCCTCCTCACCACCACCGTTTGATTGAATCTCTTTCGTTGTCTCTATTTCCAAAATATATCTCTTTTATTTTCAAAACTCTGAAAAGAAAAGGATTTCTGTAATTTATCGTCATAACCCACATCTTTCACATTTTCAATTCCAAAATATATTTACTCCGCGTTCAGTTTTATATGTGTGAACGATGGATCATTCTGATACAGTATTTTTTAGCCCTCCAAGAAAAACTTTTTTAATATATATATATATATATATATATTGGCAAAAGAAGAGCTTATTACATGAATAATTCTGCTAAACTGCATGGACCGACATGTAGACAGAAAATCATTGCTGAAACTAGCTCCTCCTTTTCAAATATATAAAATTGTAAAAAACATATATAATTAGAAAATACATGGTTTTAATACCCCCTGTTTGTAGTAACCTAATTCGTGTATATATACTAAAACAATAGTGGCCCTTAATATTTTCTATAATACTGTAATCGATCCAATCAGAAAATTCCATGTTTTTATTTATATCCTTCTTCCTCCATAATTCTACACTCAGGCACTTTAGATTAAACTGGCTATTTTCCTGTAACATTATTCTCTTAACTAAGAAATGAAAATATAATATTTAAGCTACATGAAATAAATTATAAAATATATCAACTAATAAATTGAAAAAGAATTGCTAGTGTAAATAAAATTTTAAAATGTTGAGATAATGGGGACCAAAAAGTCATAATTTAAAAAGTAGGACCAAAGTGAAAGTGTATCCTCATTGTTTTACACTTGGAGCCCTTTTATTTCAATTATGACCCTTCTTAACATTTTTTATAAATTGGTGATGAATTTGCGTATAAAATAATAAAATTAAAAAAAAAATTAAAAACTAAATAGTAAAACACATTATTGTAAATTGCTATCATAAAAAACTCACATATTTTAAAGTTTTTGTTAATATATTTATATATAAGTGCTTGAAAGACAAGATTTTAAGTATGAAAATCATTTCAATCTCATGAATAGAAATAAACAGAGGATACAAGCAATTCACCTAAGTAGCTTGCAAAATTGCAAGTTGCAACTAAAACTTAATTGAATAAATTATAGTTAGCAATTTTATTTTGAAAAGTGATTTTTATAAAAAATAAATTATTTTTTGATGTTTTGGTAATATCATGTAAAATAAGTTGAAAAATATTTTTCATATTTGGCTATGTAAAGAAAAATAAACTAGAAAATAACTTGTTTTTATTTTTTAAAAATTTATTAAAAAAATAATGGCCATATTATACAGATAAAACAATTTTTGGATGATGAAATTGAAAAACAAATATAATTTTATAAATTATTTTAGAATAAATAAATAATAATCAAAATAATAAAAATCAAATATAACAGATAAAAAAGTTAAAAGAAGATGAAATTTAAAAAGAAGTCATAAATTATTTTAAATAATATAAATTGTAATAAAAAACTATAGATCAAATCTGATAAAAAAAATTTTATTTAAAATAATAAGGATCAAAGTTGATATAAAAATAAAATTTAATTAAATTTTAAGAGATAAAATTTTAAAAAATAATTAAAAACAAAATATATAAAAATCAAGAAATTTAGAAATCAATTTGATATAATTCACAAATAACAAGACATTTCTGATTTTTTTATAACTTCTAAAAAATATTTTTCACCTAAAATAAAAATAAAAATATTTTTTTATAAACTAAGCTAAATTTTTTTTAATTGAAAAATAATTTTTTTGTTGATTAACTTTTTTTAATAGTAAATAAATATAAAAAAAATTAAAAAGGGATCACTTTCTATGAAATAAATGTTGCCTAAAGTTCTATGTTTGAGCATGGGTGTTTAGAATATTTTGGGGAAGTCATCCTTAATAGTTAATTCTCTCGGATTCAGAAACTCTTATAACCAAACAAGAGTTTTTTCTGCGGAACGTTTTGCTTAAGAAAAAAAGTATTTAAAAGAGTATGAATTATGCCATATAAAATACTGAATTTGTTGTCTTAATTATACATGTGAGGATTTTGTAATAAATAAATGTTGAATACTTTAAATATGTTGTATTGAAACAAATTAAAGATCAGTATAGTTAGTTATAAAAAAGAAAAAAATTAAGGAGTGTATATAGTACTTAGTTACCTGGGGAATTTGTTGTTCTTCACTGCCTTTTGACCATACTTTCTCCATCTATAGCCATCATCAAGTATATCAACCTGGCTCCTTGTTTGAAAAGCATACTTAGGCTTTCTTATCTTCTTCTCTCCCCTTTTCTTCTCCAATCTCCCTTCACTAGTTATAGACCCAACAAAGCCTCTGTTTTGAGAGATGTTGTCGACATTTAAACTGGCTGCAGGAGCTTCCATCTCTTGCATCAATCCCAAAAATCCATTTCCCTTGGCGCCTTCCAGGTCAGTTGAAGCATAAGAATTGGGCACCATGTTCAAAGACATGGAGGAAGCCGGTGTGGTTGTTGAAGATGAAGATGAAGATGAAGATGGAAGAAATAACGTGTAGAAGGAGCTGAATGCAGGAGCTATGTGGCTAGGTATATATAAAGGTTGGATTAACAAGGCGGCGGACTTAACCTTGGCCCCCAGTTTTCTTTATCCCACGTTAGGTGGCGTAAACGAGACGTAAAAGATTAATTGGGATTAAAAGTAAAAATGCAATGATTATTGGTAATATACTTAATAATTTCTTACAAATATTATATGTAGTTTTTAAACGTTTAAAACAAAGATTCCAACCCATGAGGATTGATAAATAAGAAAAAAAAAAAAAAAATGAGGAAGTGGTTAAGTCTTATAGATAGGATGCATGAAAATCTTAGATTAATTTCTAATCCTTATAGCCTTGGGGTTTCTTTCCAAACAAACAAAGGATCGATAGTTTTCCAGGAATTAATCATCCTAATTATAAGAAAAATATTAGTTATGATTATATAAAAAATACACCGATAGAAAAAATAAATCTAATATCACATTATAATGATATCTGAAATGTTTGAGAATGTAATAATGATTGCAGTTCAAAATATTTTTCACTTGAAAATACTTTAAAATAATAATTTTTTAAAAAAATTTATTTTTAATATCAACATATTAAAACGATATAAAAATATAAAAAAATTAAAAAATATATAATTTAAATCGCGTTTTCAAATACCGATGTAATATCTAATAATTCAACATTAAAGAATTCTATAGTATAAGAGGATCATTTTAAGGAATAATTAAAGAAATTAAAATATTAATATAGCAGTCCTTTTAGTAATGTTTCAACGAACATTATGTACGATATTGTATGTTGGTTGGATTTGACTAAATTTTGATTTCGTAGGAGAGTACTTGATGGTTTAATAGTAAGAAGCTTCATATAGGTGAGCATAATTCAAAAGAAACCTGTATTACCAAGATCCCATTCGATTAAAAAAAAATCATTAGAAGCATTTAGGTGATGGTCCAGTGGTAAGAGTTTAAAATCAAGAGATTTGTTTTCTCTGTGGTCTCAGGTTCGAGCCCTATGGTTGCTCATATGATAGTCACTGGAGGCTTACATGGTCGTTAATTTCAGGGCCCGTGGAATTAGTCGAGGTGCGCGCAAGCTGGCCCGGACACCCACGTTAAACTAAAAAAAAAATCATAAGTTTTAGAGAATCGAAGATTATTTTTGGGTAATTATTAAAAAAATCAAGAAATTCAAGTAATATTAAAAAAAATTGGATTACTCGGATTATATATATATATATTTTTAAATTCTTAAACTAGTGAGCTTATAACTTTTCCGGGACCTAATTTTTTTTTTTCTAATCAAAACTTTCCTAAGGCATGATTTCAGTTAGTTAATTGTAATTTATTTATTTTTAGTATTTTAGATAATAAAATCAAGTTACTTGAATTACCTGAATCATTTAATCAAATAGAATAAGTTTCGGATAAAAGGAAAAAAAATTGAGTTAGATAAAGAAAACAATTTCTCATAATTATCCAAAACGACAATACTTCCCCTAAATAGCAATAAGCCGCGGAGCATCAACAATTTACCACTCAGTAAAAAAACAACAACAAAAGATAAGGTTGCCTGTCATTATGGCAGTTGATCCGCCATGGAGAAGTAAGATGTGGCTATTTTTTATGGCAAGGAATTTATGGCATTTGAGTTTATAGACACACACATGAAATAGTGGTGAGAAAAAAACTGGAAAATCGATTAAACTGAGAAAATTAGAAAAAAAATAACTGAAAAAATCGAACTGAAAAAAAAACCGATTAATTTTTTTAAAAAACCAGCCGGTTCGGTTCGGTTTCGATTTTATAAACAAAAAACCGAAAAAAACCAAACCGAACCGAAACTGACAAAAAACCAGAAAAAAAAATCGAGCCAAAACCGAGCCAAACCGGAAAAACCGAGCCAAACCAAAAAAAACCGAGCCAAAACTGAAAAAAACCGAGCCAAAACCGGAAAAACCGAGCCAAACCAATTTGAACCGGTTTTTCCCTAAAAAACCGAACTGAACCGAAACCGGTCGGTTTGACCCGGTTTCGGTTCGATTTCGGTTTTTTTTTCAAAAAAAAATAATTTCGATTTGGTTACTTTTTTTTGATAAAAACCGAACCGAACCGAAAATGATCACCCCTAACATGAAACAATACAATATAAGAAAAATAGCAATAATTTTATAGAATAAGGTCAATATACAAAATCTTAATTCAAAATTTTATTATTAAATATTTTTTTATGTAATTTATCTTTTTAAAGGCTTATAACTACTCAAATAAACCAAAAAAACTAATCTAAACCAGCTAAGAAATCTAAAAATACAAGAAAAATAATAAAAGTCTTAAATAAACTAGAAAATTTAAAAATAAAGAGGATAAATTAACAAAATTAGCCTGAACATTTCCTATCAGGTCTAATTTGAAGTTCTTTTGAACCTCAGCTAATTACAATGAGCCGATCCTTTTTATTAAAATAAACTTGTCTTAACAAAAATTTGACAACGGTTTAATATTACCAAACATTAGAGCTTTTAAGAGATAACTTAGGTATGACCTAGTTTGGGTTGATGAATGACTGATAACTAGAGCTTTTAACTATCATAATTGGTGTATGTGGAGGTAGCGGTGGCGCAGAGGGAGAAAAAGACAGTGGTTGGCGGCTGGTGATTGTGATTGGCGACTGTGAGTATGGGAGGGAGAAGATGAAGAGGATGTGGCTAATGTTTTGTTTTTATTTTTGTTGTTTTTATTTTGTTTTTTTTTTATATGTTTAGTAATATTATAAAAAATAAGTTGGAAAATACTTTCTAATGTTTGACTATGTTATAGAAAATGAGTTGGCAAATAAATTATTAATATTTTTTTTCAAGTTTATTAAAATAATAAGGAATAATTTTACAAATTAAAAAGTTAAATGATAATAAAATTGAAAAAAAAATCTAATTTTATAAATTATCTCAAATAAAATAAATAACAATCAAAATAATAAAGATTAAATCTAGCAGATAAAAAAATTAAAAGATGATGAAATAAAAAAATATAATTTTATAAATTATTTCAAATAAAATAAATAACAATAAAAAAAATGAGGACCAAATCTGATAGATAAAAAAATTCAATTAAAAAAATGATAAGAGAAAAGTAAATAAAAATCATAAAAATAAGGACCAAAGTTGATATAAAAATCAAATTAAATCAAATTCTAAGAGATGAAATTGAAAAAAAAATCAAATCAAAAGTTTGAGGATCAAATTTAATATAATCAGCAAATAACATGACATTTCTAAATTTTTTACAACTTCTGAAAAAATGTTTTCCGCCCAAAATAAAAAGAAAACACTTTCTTGAAAATCAAACTAAATTTTCTTTTCATTGAAAAATGTTTTCTATTGACTAACTTTTGTAATGACAAACAAATACATGAAAGTTTGAAAAGTAATTTCCAGAAAATCACTTTCCGTGAAACAAATTGTGACTTAGTGTTTTTTTTGTGGTTGTAGGTTGAATTTTTTTTTAAAAAAGCTATAAATTATAGTTTCTTTTTTAATTATTGTTTCAAGAAGAATTTTAAGTGAGATTTGTGCAAAAATATTGTATTTTAATTAATCGAATATTTTTAAAATTTTAGTTGGGACAAACATATTTTCAACCACGCCGCAATATACTCCCCAGTGAAACTTGACTGCAAAAATGAAAATTGCTTTTCTTTTCTTTGTTTTTTTGCCTTTTGCACTAGAAAAACCCAAAAACTGTTAAATAATAATTATTTTGCTTTTAGAAATATGGAATCAAGTAAGAATATCTTTAATGATAAAGCTATTTAGAACAGTCAAATTATTAATATAATTTTTAAAATGGTGAAAAAACCATTTGTATTCTAATATATTTAACATCAATATTTTTCATTTTTATTTTTATAAAAACGCTGAGAAAAGTTGTAGAGATAAAAAAAAATGAATCTTTAAATAATATATTTCAATGCTCTTGACTCTTTTGATACATATTGAAAAATGATTTTTCTTTGGAAAAAAAATATTTTATCTCTTTATTTAGCTTAAGAGTGGAGAAATTTTTGAACAAAGTGTACATCAACCATAAATTCCTCGTCGTCTCCGGAATCAGTCGCTTTTCAGGACGGCGATGTGTCGTTGTTGGCAGAGAGAACAATGCAAGACATCCTATTTGTTCTTCTAGAAGACATTAAATTTTTTAGTATATAAAAATTGACAAATATTTAACAAGAAAGATTGTACTTTCTATATTTACGCATATTTGGAGGGATTTCGCTAAAACGATATCATATTATATGTTAGGGCTAATATTTACTATATTAATATTTAACGGGTCAAGGGTCACTGGTTTTGAAAAGGCAACACTGCCACTATTGTTAATCCAGGCATGTTTTGACTATATGCCGGTCAGATATTAATTAATTAAGTTGCACATACAACTACTTATACATGTACGAGCCCACGTAAAAGATTAATTAATAATAATCATACAGGATTAATTAATAATTATGATACGGAAGCATGTGTACTTCATTAATTAGCACATAAATTTATATTAATTTGTTTTCTTTTGAAACGAAGCACATATATGATAGTGGCCGAGCCGGTCATTTTAAGGGTAACTAGTTTTATCACCCTGTATAATTTCAGAAGTGTGTCAGTATTATAAATATGTTTTATTGTATTATGATTTTTTTAATTGAAAAATATAAAATATCATTTATATTTAATAAAATAAATTTATATATATAAATTGATAAATTGTGAAAAATTATTAATCCTAATTTGAATTTATACATTTTTTTATTTTTTATCTTGGAGGTTATTTTTTATTTCTAGGAATAAATAATTTTTATTTTTATAAATACACCAATTGATATACTAGCTAGAAAATCGGGTGGAGGGAGTGACCTAAAAGTCCAAATCTTCACCTAATTTTATCTAATAATACCTTAAAAATACCATAAACCCTCTTATACCACTTACTAGCCCTAACATACCCTAAAATTATTAAAAATAATGAAAATCAATTGAATTAAAAAATACAAATGGATCCCAATTTATTTTTTTAGGCATGTTTATATGAAACAACCATTATTATCAAACTTCTCTCGTCTAATAAAATCTTTTGACACTAAGATTACTATTCTTGTTGTCAAAATATGACAAATTAACAACTTTCTCTCAGTGAATTTTTGTATTTTTAAAATAGAAAGTACATGGAAAAGATGTCTTTAGAGATAATATTTTTTATTTTTTATTTCTAAAATATCATTATAAAAACTTTCAATTCTAAAATTATTTAACTAAGACATGTAAGGATAAAAATGATTATTATCATATTTTTAAAATCCAACTCGGGGGTTGATCCAGGACAAATTCCGAGTCAACTAGACTCATTTGTTCACTTTGTCTTATACATCACTATTAGTGGCAGAGCCAGAATTTTTTAAGTGAGGGGGCAAATTACTAACAAATTCTTGATATTATGTAGACATGTGTTATATAGAAAAATCAATTTGAAACATATGTATTGACTCATATCAAGCAAAATTAATTTAAGAATATTTTTTAAATGAGAAAACTTACATTATAATTGTTCTCTTCAAGTTTTTATATTTTAAAATCGCTTCACGACGACCTCATTACCAATATAATCGAAGATACCTTT
>Ga0307517_10004210_pt1 | contig 22180 bp, 5 predicted proteins | sample 23_EM_MG_FD_194515 | JGI IMG/M metagenome (GOLD analysis project Ga0307517, IMG submission 194515) | Populus trichocarpa ectomycorrhiza microbial communities from riparian zone in the Pacific Northwest, United States - 23_EM | ecosystem: Host-associated > Plants > Roots > Unclassified | place... | reverse complement strand
ATTAATTAATTAAAGGATTGGAGTGGATTATTAATATTTATTATATTATGACTCATGGATGTTTCAAATTCTTTTTTTTTTTCTAAGTATTTTTCATCAAATTCGATATGGAGCCGATCCTTAAACCCGAATTAGTTTGAAGATCTTATAAGAAAAACACCCTATTAATACATATGATTAAAATAAACACGTGGGGCAGGTAAAATTAATTTAGTTTTTGCAAGCACCGTTGAAGGGTGTGTTTTAGAAAGTTTAGTTGTTGAGTAAAGAGCATGAATCTATTAGAACTTAGCCAAAAGTAGTTTATTCATCGTCTATGTAAAGGTACTGTAACTTCAAACAAAATAAAAATGTATTAAATTTTGTAAATATTTATAAATTTAAACAATACATGAGCCCGTAAGTTGTTGTATTTTATTATAGATATTGTATTTGAAATAATAAATAAAAACATGAACTTATAATACAAGTCGGTTTTTAAAATTATGATAATAATTATTTTTGTTTTTATTTTTATGTTGGCTCGGGTCAACCTAACTTGTAACCCGGGCTTTATTCCGGATCATTTTTGTTCTTGCATATCTTAGTTGAATAATTATGAAATTGAAAGTATTTTATAATAATATTTTAAAAATAATAAATAATAAATATTTTATCTGGAGATATGTCCTTTTTATACCTCATGTTTTGAAAATATATAAATTAACTCCAAAACTGTTTTAGAAACAAATTTATTTTTATATTTTTATGTTTTCAACCATGAGCTAAAATTTTCATAACTATGTAAATTGAGTCATTTAAATTATTAAAGGCATAATACTTTCCAAATTATCATGCTCATTTAGGGCTGCATTTGCACAGGAGTTTAAATGAAATTTTATTTTTTTGTTTTAATATATTATTTTTACATATAATCGTTTTAATTTATTAATATTAAAAATAAATTTTAAAAATAAAAAATATATTATTTCCAACACACTTGAAAAAAAAAAACAATCTCCACGAAAATATCTCAAACCTTGAACTCTATTCAATCTCCACTCTAATTTTCTTGGATTAACTTCCATCTCCACGAAAACAAGAGTGATTCGCTTAGCTTTTGTCAAGAGTCAATGAGGGAGCATATTCAACAGATAAACTTCCATTACAGACAAAAAAAGTAAATTAAAGAAATAATTCAAGAGTTGTCTCTATGTCATTCTGCCTTGCATGATGACAAGCTTGAAGCAGCATCCAGGCAGGTCCTAACCTAGGACTCCCAGGATGTCGGCGATACGGAAAGCCTATCGATAAAGACATTCAGAGTGGACGCTATACCAAAATATCGTAACGGAAGGCAGCCAATATCGATGATATAAGATAACGTTGAAGAGAGATGCAACAATCCACCATCATTTTCACTGCTTGAATAAGTCAATCGGACTCCCATGTCTCGACTCCTAGAATCATCCTGTCCTCTATTGACATTTCACTCCCTCTCCCACATTCACCCTGCTCTCATGAAAACCCTATAAAAGCCACCTTTGCCGCCATTAACATCATAAGCATGGATTGCAAAGATATGGAGGAAAATGGGACGAAAACAAGGAGCCTTCGTTTTGAAGACTACTACAATAGAAGGGTGTTCTTGAGAAGCTATCCTCTTCATTTCGGAGCAGAAGATGAGAAAACCAATGAAGAGAAGGTCAGCGCCACAAACAAGGATACTGAGAAGAAACCCATCAGGAGGATGTTCTCAGCAGTAATTCACTGGGGTGAAGGAAAGGTTCTAATATTGAGGAAATTTAAGGATAAGCTCCAGGTGACGAAAACAAGGAGCCTTCGTTTTGAAGACTACAACAATAGAAGGGTGTTCTTAGCAGTAATTCACTGGGGCGAAGGAAAGGTTCTAATATTGAGGAAATTTAAGCATAAGCTCCAGGTTTATATCATAGCTTGTATGCCTATCAGCTTCAAGCCCCCTACGGCACTAGTTTCTATTTAACTCCAGCATTTTCTGTTTTGTCTTCTTCAAAACTGTACTGTTCGCATAAAATATATAATATGCATGCAACAAGTTACATATATCAATACAGAATTTCTAATTTCTCAAAAAAGGCAGAAAACAGGGTTCCTCTATTCATTACTAGCAGACTCTCTCTCAATCGTTGATGTATAGATGAAAAGAAAACTGGAAAAGAAAGAAAATCCACACATCAACATGGTTCAGTGAGAGAAAATCTCAGAATACGTTTGGCTAACATACATGAGCTATCATATACCTAACAGCATCAGAAGATAAAATTTTCAGGTGAAGTCACTTTCTCCAATCCCCTCCTCCTGCTCAGGCAAGGCATAATGTCGACAAAACAAAAGAAAGAGCCCGAGGTGATATGGCATACACTGATGCTTTTCTATAGCTAATTCCAGCAGAGAATCCTTTGGAATCTGGTGATCAATCAGGTCATGAAAGAGAATGCACCATCTATAAACATGTTTGCCAAAAAATGCCTTGAAAACAAGTTCATAAAATGATGCCAAACAGTGTTATCAATTCAATTTTATGACACAAACCATTTCATCACATGGGTGACATATTTAACCACAGGAAAGAATGATGGAGCTTACTTCCACATACAGAGACAACAAATTTCTATCTCAGAAAAAAATTATCGACACGCCCATTGTGAAGCATCCTACGGCAACCCAGGGGCTCAAGCGTTCACCTATTTCAGCAATCAAATGAGAAAGCACCAGAATGTCAGATAGTTGATCACATCTTAAATTACCAAAGATCTATAATGAAATGTTTTCCATTCTAATTTTCTTCTTCATGGTTTATATGTGTTAGTTTGACAGCAACACCAAATAAAAGTGGAATTATCTTGTCATATTCCTTCATTCTTTTTTAAATGTACAACTCCACAGTAACTAACTTCAAAGTTAAAACCTTTAAATTTGACATTTAATTTTAATCCCACACCAAATGCTTTTAACGTGATAAATTTTAACAACCATGTTTAAAAACCTGCTTCAATTGACACAAACTTCTAAGAGATCCAATTATCAGGAATCCCTTTTACTCTTTTTTGGTCCAAGACTCCTTGGTCACCCCACCACAATCTTACAAGTGTCTGTCTCTCTTTCTCTCCTCATTACCAGTCCTAACCCTACTCACACCCAACTGTTACCAGGTAAACCAATACCCGGAGACTGTCACCCTCCGCAAAATTAATTTTCCCCTTCTTATTTATTGCAAAAATAAAAATCTTTCGATTATTTTCATAATTAAAAAAATGTTGATAGGGCACTTTGTTTTCACATCCAAAGTCCAATATGCACATGATGCAAGTTACAGTTCATCTTTGGTAGAATAAAGTAATAACAACGGTAATTTCTTTATGGCCTTAGTTATATATGTATGTGTGTGTTCTGGAACTTCTCTTGACAAATTAAGTCCACACTGTTAACTAATTTCAAAGGGAGGAAAATAAAAAGAATTAGATGATATGCCCAAAGGAAGCTAAATGAGTTGTGTTGATGGCAAAGAATATCGGTAAGAAAGCCTACCAATTCTGGCTGCTTTCCAAAAGAAACCACGAAATCTGTCAAAAGGCATATGACAACAGTTAGTTCCATAATCATCAATACATATCAGTCACACACCAACAATAGTCCTGTTTATATTAATATCTCTTGTTAATAGTTCCATAATCATCAATACATGCCTAAATTCTGGGGTATGTGTGTTGTTGTTGGGGGGGTGGCAAGGTTTAAATTTTCCAAAGCCAAGCATGGATAACTATGACTTAACTTTAAACAAGAGTAATCATTCATTCCCATGACACATGCCTGATTATGCGGTTCCAAATGCTTTGATTACTATGTTGTTGATAATGACAGAAAATTGGGAGCCAGTCACATAAAATATGTTCTTTGGCTGTTGCTTTGTTTACAGTAGCAATCCTCTAATCTCGTCACAGATTTGATAATAACCAGACCATCTTTAGTGGTGGTATATGATTGGTTGATGATGTCATAAGTTTTATTTATTTATTTATTTTGTTCTTTACTGTGGTCATTGGTAGACTTTTAATCAGGGGGGACAAGGTGTTATACCCGTTTTCATACAACGCTATACATGAATGAAGTTGAACAGCACAGATTAATGCACAGTGTTTTAAAAAAGAAATGTCTTTTCCTACTTCACCTCTTGTTTTGATTCACAACATGTGAACAAACCCACTTATTTTTTCATGTTCTATGGACAGGTGGAAAGGAAGTAACTAATGGGGCTTCCATTCACTGAAACTTACCCTACTGAAGAGAAGATTTAAAGTGTTCCACACAAGAGCTGATAATCAGCAGGTTGACCAATGCTACTAAACATGTTTCACTGAGGAACATAGCACAACTTAAAAAATAACACTGGGAAGGCCTTACATTTTCAAAGTGATACCACAGATATAAATTCTTTGTGGATCTTAGAACCTAGAAGTCCCTTAGGCAGTGACCTCATAGAATTGGTATCTCCAAGGTTCAACAGTGATGTTGTGCATGCAAACATGACATGCCATAGTGTTTGGCATTTCAGGAGGTGTAGTTTTAGGTGATTTAAAAGTCCTCTTCAAACCTTGTTATTTTTGTTGGAGTGCCAGCATGATTATTGTGAGCTTAGATGACCATGTAAAACCTAATAGCAGCACAAGAGTATACAGCGGCAAGATGGGGATGGTTAGATTGTAAAGCCGGTAACACATTGAGTTTGGAAGATCTAGCGGGCTATCAATGGTTTGGGTCTTGCTAAAACTACAGAAAAGATTGGTGCAGCTAAATTTCTCCAAATCCTATCGTATGCTAAATGAAAATGTTTGGCACAAAAGAGCATCCAAAGCTTAGAGAATCTCACCTGTGTGTGCATCTATTTTATACGGCATAAAATGAGTGGTGGAAACCTAGGTATTATTTCATAAACATTGAAATCAAACAATTTTATGCCATTGATGAGGACAATTCATAGAATTCAGGATGTTAATGCCACCCACTTGAGACTAATTAGCAAAAATAGAAATGCTCATTACCAAAAAAAAAAAAAGCACATGCATAAACCTGGATTTCTAAAAAATGGTGAAAAAGAAAGGGAAAAGCTAAGTTTTCTTAACTATAAACATAGCAAACCAACGTTGTGGTACAGTGCAACTATTGTTTTACTGTTATAAGCAATCAGCAATGCCCTCTTCAAAGTCCAATCATCTGCTACACATATGGATCCACAGAAAAACATTAAGGGAAGAAATGGACATACCCATTTCTCTGTTCAAGGATTGCTGGAAAGTGCATCTTCACAAAAGTGCATGTACAAATCCCCAGCAGCACAACTGTCAGAAACGAATGGAAATTGAACAGTGCCGACTGAAAAAAGCAATGAAAAAAAAAACCCACGTCAAGAAAACAAACAATCACAGATTAATAAGAACAGAATTTGATTTAATTTTTACCATTTCTTGCTTCTTCTGATGAAGATGGCTTCTCTTCCTTCGAATCTACAAGTCACAATGCGCCTGCCTAGCAAACTAAATCAATGAACGAAGAGCATAAGGAAATCGAATCAATCCTTCGACAGATTAGGTTTTCGTCAGAAAGAGAAAGTAGAGTTAAAATTACCTTGCAAGTTTTCCAGATTTTGGGTCTTCAGGATTCGCAAATGAAAAATCGCCAAGAACCGCTTTTCTTGCTTTGATTCGAGCCAAGATTGTTGGCTCTGCACAACAGCAGAAAAATATTAGTAAAGAGTCCATGCTAAGAAACGGCAAAAGAGATTTTGGGCCGTAAAGTTACATGCTTATTCTATTCTAGTCCCTATACTTTATTCTTAAACTCTTCTTTTGAATTTTGATGTTTTTTTTTTAAGAAAAAAAAGAAGGATGGTAGTAATATTTGAACCAGCGTTCCAGCTGGTAATTGATATCTGGTCATTCTCGAGAAACTTGTGTTTTTGTTTTATTAATTTAAATGTGTGGAATCAATTCCTTGTAATTGAGAAATTATAAGAAACAAAATTACAATAAATTAGTTTTATCTCAAAATAACAACTTGGTCCATGATCTTCTTAATTTTGATAACGAATCCTTGAACTCTTTTTTTCACATGCTAATTTTTGTTTAATTGGATCGATTAATATATATGAATTTTTTTATAATTGTGGTTAATATTATTGGGTTCGAAAGGTGGATTGATCGGCACATGTATTGTGGAAGAGTAAGTTTATAGACTTGATTTTGTGAAGATTATCCTGTTTTTTTTTCTTTGTGTTTTAAAAATATTTTTAAAAAAATTTAAAAAAAATTATTTTTTTATTTACTTTAAATTAATATTTTTTGATGTTTTCAAATCATTTTGATACGCTGATATCAAAAATAATTTTTAAAAAATAAAAAAAACATTATTTTGTTTTATTTTCAAGTGAAAAGCACTTTAAAAAACAACCACATCCATACTTCAAAATAAATTAGTAAGTTAATCATTAATGAACTGTTTTACTTTGATTTTAATTTTTTTTACATTATCATATATCAATTATTTTTATCTTGATTTTTATGACAATTTTACTCTTTTTTTTAATTTTATCTTGATTTTTTTTGTTTAAATTAAGGAATAAATTAAAAAGGTAAAATCTAGACAATAAATATATGATATTACGAGAAGAAACATTTATATTTTTAAAATATTTATGTTTATTTGAACTTATTTTAGAGAGTGTTTGTTTTTGTGTTTAAAAATAGTTTAATTTTTTTTATTTCAGATTAATTTTTTAATAGTTTTGAATAATTTGATATACTAATATCAAAAATAAATTTTAAAATATATAAAAATTATTATTTTAATAAATTTTAAAACAAAAAAATACTTTAAAAAAAATAATAAGTATAAATCTCAAACACTACATAATTCTTATTGCATCCATCAATCCATTTAAATTATTTAATTAATTTTGACAAAGTTTTTCAAAACTAATATTAGTTTCCTATTAAACCACTTCCCTTGTTAAATAAAAAGTTGACAAATGTTATAAAATCTTAATAATAAATGATAAATACAATAAAAATAATAGCGTAAAAAATCTCAGATAGATTTGATACTCTTATAGTATTATAGGACAGCACAGCCTCTGGTATTGAAGGCTTGCATGGATTGATTTTTTCTCGGTGCTTATTACATAACCCAACGCTGACACCAAACGAATCAACTATCACTACTAAATTCTATTGATCTCAACCAAGCAAGGAACCCAGAAAACAAGAAAAGCTGTGAAAAGTAGAGAGAGATCTCCCATGGAAACTGGAAATAGAAATTTGAGTTACAAACGAAGCTACTTCCGTACCTCCCACAAAAGAAAAGAAATTGTATTCTCATTCCAGCTATACCATGAAAACTTGCTGGACCTGTCCAAAAGTTTTAGGCTAGGTTTCGGAGCCAGTGAGTCTGATCCGAAGCAATCTTTGAGCCACCTGACCTTTCAAAAATTCAACCATGGCCAAAAATGGAGTGCCTGTCGAGAAATTAACTTTTTTCCCAGAAGAATGTGGCAGCTAGTTGCTGGAAACGCCAGCATTCCTCCTATGTTCCAATCCTTTCAAGATTTTCGGATACAGTTTTCATCCTTGGACGGACCTCAGGGTCAGCTTCAGCGCAAGCAAGGGCAACATGAAAAACAGCTATTACCTCTTTTTTGGCATGCACTTCTTGGAGCAACAATGGATCTACCATGTCTGATAAAGGGTTTTCTTCTTCAAAACCCTTCCTCACCCATCTCACCAAGTCTGGAACTTCTATCGAAGTGGATGCGGATGGTGAAAGCTCTGGAGATTTTCCAGTAAGCAATTCAAGCAAAACAACTCCAAATGAATACACATCCCATTTTTGGGTTGGTCTGTTACCAGAAACACGGGCCTCTGGAGGACGGTAGTTGTTTGGTCGCTCTGTTTGAACTGATTTTAAGTAAGGGAGTGCTCCACCTATAAAGCCACCTGAAGAGGAGGGATTATTGCCGGTGATGTTGATCAGTCGGTTCAGGCCAAAATCAGAAATGTAAGGTTGGAATTTGTTGTCGAGGAGAATATTAGATGGCTTGAGGTCTCCGTGGACAAATTTTCTTGGGCTGCATTCGTGAAGGTAGGCTAAGCCCCTGGCTGTTCCCTTGGCGATTCTCAGCCTGGTTGACCATGAAAGACTTGATGGCTGTCCATTTCTCCCTGTAAACAAATGCTGTTTATTAGTGGCTATACCTTCATGGTTAAATGGTAAGGATTCAGAAAATGATCGATACTAAGAAACAGAAAAAAATTTACAGTGAAGGGGCCTTCTATCAATTTTTTGGAGAAAAGACAAAAAAAGATTGTAAAGCTCAACTCTTTTTGGTTAAAACTTTAACATCCAGATGAAAGTGAACGAGAACTGAGGGAAAAAGTTGAAACGTGCACCTACGAGCGAAGCTTGAGGCATCAAGATTGATTTCCCTAAACAAACACGCTTATGTTTCGAACAGAAAAGATCCTACAGGGCACAGGGAGGTAAAAAGCAAGGACATTCTGTAGTTTTGCCTGCAGCTAGCATTTATTGACTCATCCCAATGAATGCTCACCTAAGAGAAGAATTCGTGGGGACAAACTGTACTAATGCATCTCATTGTGATTGGACATTCAGGAATTACAAGACCTTCCATCATCATCACAATTCACCATGCACCGGTCCAGGTAATGGGTGGCCAATGATGAGGGACCTACCAATTCATTGCATCTTGTTCGGAAGCTACAGTGTCAACCTAACCTAAGCTTTCGCGAGTAATATAAAACCATTATTGAAGCATTACCCAGTAATTTAAGTTTTTGAATTAAAATAATTATCTGACAGACCAAGCAGCTAGTAATTCGAGTCTGACTTTGGACATTCACGATAAATAAAAATACTTTGTGTGAAGACAATCATATCCTACTAATACAAGTACTAAATATAGCAGTATGCAGTCCAATCATTTCCTTTAGGCTTCTCCCTAAATCCCCCAAGCTCAATGCACGAAGTCAATTATGGAGTAGCTTTTTAAATTCAGATCCAAGATCTGTGATTTCCCCAATTCCATTGACTGCTGAAAAATGTACCTGAATAGAGAACGAAAACAAACCTGCAACCCCTCTTTTTTAACCTAAATAAATTCTTCTTCCAATTATAAATCCAGCAAGTCGGGGACTGGCTTGGTATAGCAATGAAACGAAATTCCCCCTTTTATTTGTGAAAGGAAAGGAAAGACCGGGCATTGCATTAACAAGGGAAAGGGACTGGTGAGTGAGAGGTACTGACTACATAAAGCATGGTCCAGAAAAAGCACCACAATTGGGACCTGGCTATGGTTGACTGAGTGAGTGGCATGCATCATAACAGGTAGGTCACATGACCCACTAATGTCCAGAGTCATAATGACCATTCCCACATCCATTAACTAAGCCCGTTTATGACATCTAATTGAAATTCCCACAAGAGAAAGGAACAATAACTATTGGCTAAGACAACAGTTAGCCTTAAGGAGAGCCCGCAAGCACATCGTGTTCAAAGACAAACGTATCGAGTTAGTGTTCGAACAGGATTCGCAACCATGGATCAAACTTAGACAGGATAATTCAACTTGAACCGAACGTTACAGCATTCGGTTTGACCATAAAAACTTTGGTGTAATACAAGGTCAATGGCTTTTCATGGAGGATAAAAGATTCTGCAAAAGAACATAGGAACAAAGAGAAGGGAAGAATACCTCGAAGAACATTAGCCAAGTTGCCATTGGAGATGAAATCACTGATTAAAAGCTTCTCATCTGGAGCCCAATAATAAGCTCTCAACTTGACAACATTTGGATGCTTGACCTTTCCAATAGCCTGCGCCTCCGCTACAAACTCTTTATACCTCTGCTCTCCTCCTTCGCCAAGCCTCCTCACAGCCACAGGGCTGCCATTGTCAAGCACTACTTTATACACTATCCCCAACCCACTCTTCCCCAACACATAAGCAGATGCTTTTAGCAATTCATCAAGCTCAAAGGTGAAACCTTTATCGATTGCCACAAGCTCTCCTTCTGGTTTCCCTCTTTCCACCTTTTCCTGATCTTCCAAATCAGACTCCTCAATTCGAAGCCCATTAACACAATAACATAGCGAACACAAGTGTGATTTCTCATTGCCACCAAATTTGCTTTTTCCAGTGCAGCTACAACCATTAGAATCATCCTTCTTTTTCCAGTAAATGTATACTATTACTAGACCAAGAAGCGCTACACCAGCCGCGTTAGCTACTGAGATTAATATTATCAAACCGGGACTTAATCCCTTTTTAGAATTATTATCAGAAACCGGAGTTGAATTCTGATTTCCCGGTGAGCTCTTTGCAGAGTCCTTGCAGGATTTATGAAGCGGAAACCCGCAAAGCAAAGGGTTGTTAAGGAAAGCAGTCGGTCCTTGGTTTGCAAAAGACCCTGTTTGAGGTATCTCACCGCTGAAATTGTTGCTTCGCAGATCAAAACTGACAGTAATAGGTAAATTTCCCAGTGATTTCGGAATCCTACCCGATAAATGATTGAAAGAAAGATTTAAAGTGTTGGACAGAGACTTAAGCTCACCAACATCATTAGGAATGGATCCATTGAAAGCATTATCAGAGAGATCAAGCTGCAATAAATTATCCAAGTCAGGCCAAATCCCAGCTGGAATTGGACCAGAGAATTTATTCTTCGCAAGGATCAATCTCTGCAACTGCTTGCAGCTATTCAAGTTTTGAGGCAAAGAACCAGACAGCGAGTTGTTGGAAAGATCAAGATTCTGGAGACGAGGGAGGTTACAGATTGAAGGAGGGAGAGAACCAGAGAGATTGTTACCGTAGAGAAAGAGACCGTGAAGTGCAGTAGCGTTAAACAACTGGTCAGGTATTGGACCGTAGAAGTTGTTGTTGTGAAGATTAAGTCTCCGAAGATAAATTAAGTTCCCAAGCTCTGATGGAATATAGCCGCGGAGATTCTTGCCGGAGATTGCAATGCCTACAACATGAGGGTCTGGCAATCCGGTTATGTTCATGCAGGAGATTCCGGTCCAGAGACATGGAGTGGGGTCATCTTCGTTCCAGTCAGAGAAAGCAGAGCCAGCTGATGTTTGATCAACGGCTGATTTTAAGGATAGGAGGGAGAGTCCATCAGGTGTGAGGGAGTGGCTTAGTTCGGTGTTAGCAAGGAAGTGAAAGAAGAGAAAGACTAGCGTTAATAAGAGGTTTTTCTTCATTGTGCTTGTTATTGTTTTGGAGAGTAGAAATGAGAGAGAGGAGGGGGATTTACAGGAGGAGAGGATAGGGGAAGGAAGGAAAGAAAAGTGGTGGTGGAAGGTGTGGGGTGGTTGGGTGTGAGAGATTTATGAGGGGAAAGAGACTTGAGAAAGACGAGATTTTGATCAGAATGGGCTCCACCTCCCGCCAACAGAGAGAGAGAGAGAGAGAGAGAGAGAGAGAGAGCAGACAAGGGAGTTTCTATAAGGGAGAAAGGGAGGGGAGTAGAAGCAAAGCAATTGCAATTGATTCGGAGAGTTTGGTCTTATGCATGATGTTGACGTTTGTTTTTACGCTGAAATGTCTTTCCTTTTGTCTTATATAACCTCGGCAACGTTAGAAACTTCCCTTTCTTCTTGGATAATCTATAACTGGAATAGTTGTCTTTCCGCTTTTTTATGGCTGTGTTTGTTTTCCCTATTAAAGAGTGTTTTTGAATATTTTTATTTATATAAAATTATTTTCTTATAATTTTAAATTTTTTTGATATATTAATATTAAAAATAAATTTTTAAAAACAAAAAAAATATTATTTTAATATTTTTAAAAAAATATTTTTTAAAAAAAAAAAACCACTATTATAATAGCAACAGTATCTTAACTGATCATCAGTCGCTTTGATCATGGCTTGTGCTCGAGTGACTTGGCCGATAGAATTCATCCGGAAAAAAACCCTAAGGTGATTATTATGAGACTACGGATGTGATTAATTCTTGATGACCAGCTGCTGTTTTTGATCGCTTGATCGCCATTCAGTTTGATCATTAATTGTTTTAACCTCTTAATGGAGCAAAAAAAAAGATTTTATTTTTATGAGAATATTTCCGGTCTAAGTTTCTCATATTTAAGTTTATTAGCAGCATGTAAAAGATTCATAGAATTTTTCTTCTATTATCGAGAGTGGATACATGTTTCCATTTTGAAAATAAAAAAAAATCACTTTAAAATTATCTTACATTTATTTGGTGAGTACATCTTTAATAAAACATGTTTTTTTATTATTATTATTTATATTTTGAGAAAATAACCAAATGCAAGCTTATAAAATCATTAGCTATAAAAATGAAAGAACAGAAGTACAGAACCTGATGACTCCTCTCTCTGCACTCTGAAGTCGCTTGAAGTACTGGTCTCCATTGTTCCTGTAATAGGCCGAAGCAAGTACTGTTGCTGGGGTTTGCAAGAATTTTGGAGTCTTCTTTCCCTGAGGAAAATGGCATTGCATCAGGTTTCCGTGTCTGTGTGTATATTTCCTGACAAAGACCTTCTCTGCTCTCCCATCCTTGTCAAGAAGAGAAGAGATAAGACTCAACAAGTGACTAAATCTACAAGGTGCAGGAATTTTCGTTAAGTTACAGATACTTCACGCAGATGAATGTGAATCGATCATATCCATCCATCGCCTGGGGATCTCATCGAGTCATATTCCTAATAGATGGACAAGATCAGTTCATGAGCTTGCAGGCTATTATCCAGATACATTCTTGCAAGATAGTCAATTTTCAGACCTTGAGAGGTAATTTGTGTCATTAAGTTATTAAGATTGATCTTAACGAACACAATTACTATAGCCAGATGTACATTTGATTTGACTGGTGGATGGTTGGCCTCGCCCATCATCAAATAGATGCATTTAGTAAGGGATACTAATCAAAGTATAATCCTTAATCCGTCCAATAATTAACCAAAACTTCCCACCTCTGCATTCCTTCTCAGATCAATCTCTTTCATGTAACCAACGCCACTTTCGAGCATTAACATAGACTATAGCATAATAATAATAATAATTACTTGCCTGACACTTCTGTTTCATGTTTTCATGTACTCGTCCGATTTATTAACTTGTAGTGGAGGCTGGGTGGTTTTAATTATTAATAATATTTCGCAGTTCTTTTGTGAGAAAGTGAAGAGTGATTACACCTCACCCCCAATCATGAAAACATGCTTAGAAGCTAACAAAGAGAGAGACAGATGCTCTTTCCAGCTCCCATTGTTGTTTGCTTATCAATGTTTCCTTCTGGCTTGTTTCAAAGAATCAGAGAGATTGAGCTTCATTTTGAATACAATTGCAATATAATTTGTTGCTTGTCAAGTGAAGGCCAGGTACTAGTGTCAGAACTCCAAAAAAAAATATGTGGGCTGTTGACTTTTACCAATTGGTCCCTTTATACACACGACATGTAGAGTAGAGATGAGTAATTAATAGTAAGAAATCACTTACCTTTTGAATCGGGAAGGAGAAACGCTTTGTTTCAGCTTAGGAACGCAATTTCCGACCTGAAGCAACAGAGAGGGAGAGAGGATCACACAATCCTTTGCTTTGTATTGAAGGAAAGCAATTGATGTGGCTTGATGTCAAATCTTGCCCTTATGAGCATTTGGTTTTTATTCAATGTGATCATGAAAAATATTGGTGCCATTTATACCCCAAAATAGGTTCAGTTCAACAGTCGTCAGTTCACACATACCAAAATAGGAACATAGAAGAACAGCCCTCGTAAGACCCCCAATGCGTTTAACCTCCTATCTCCACGTTTCGAGCCCCTGCATTTTAAGCAGGAATTACACTGGTTGTTGCTTGTAACTGTATAAAAGGCATATCTACAATCCCATTCCTCAAGTACCAAATCCAATATATTTCATCTTCAAGGTTTTAAGCACAAGAGAATTTAGAAATTCTAATGCCTCCATAAGGAGAGTTTAATTGGTAATTTGAAATGTCATCAGCAAAAAACAATGCTGAAGAAACAGAGCTACATTTTGGAAAGATGAGCAGTAAGGCTGTCCTTTATGCTTCAACCATTCGGTCCGGTTCTGAAGCTTCAGTTGACACAACTGGATAATAATTGTAGTGGAGCTCTGAGACATCATCACCAGATAATTTCTTCCATCCATCAGGTCCCACATAATAAACTGTTTGCAGAGCACAAATTGAAACCACAAATTAGCTCATGAAAGCATGCATGTACACAGACATGCACTAGCAAACAAACGTAGGGGGGAAAGGGAAGGGGGTGGGGAGAGTACCGCTTGCTACTCCACCACTGGCTCCATCACGGAAAGTTGCATGATAAATAGCTCTTCTGCCCAACTCTGCAGCTTCCTCGATTGACATATCAAATCGATACCTGGCATAAGTGTAAGAATATGTTTAACATAAACTGTGCACTATATTTTTGTAGCAAAGCAATGCAAGTAAAATGGTATAAAACTTCAGAAAAATGTGTCGGGCCATAGACAATCCACTTCCCAATCATTGTTTTTCAAGATTGAACTGTCCACACAAACAAGCATCTTTACAAATTTTTCTTTCTTATAGAAAATACATGAATTCTACAGATGTATTCAACATCATCTAAGCATTTATTTCACTATTTGCCTGTGCTTCTTTGCTCTTTCTTTCTTCTTCATTGTCATATTTTCCAAGTGTTTCCATGAGATGTTTCAAACAAAGACAGACTCAAGCAATGGGCTTGTTTCTTATCTAATTCACAAATGTAAGGAAAAAATTATTAAAAAGAAAGTGCACTCACCCACTATCCAGTATACCATATGCATATGGAGAACCAGATCCAACAGAGAATCTTGTTCCCTTCAGCCTTCCACCTTCACTGTCCACGTAATATAGTCCAGGACCCTGCAACATAGAAAAGATAAACACAGGTTATGCAATTTATTAAAGGAAAACATGGAAAGGTCACATTCACAAGTCTTTACCGTTTCATCCCAACCAGCAATCATGGTCCCAACAGACAAGCCCATTCCACGGTAAGAGTACAGAATGTTTGCCAGAAGCTTTGATGCCCCTGTGACTGATATTCTACGCTTGTTTGCCAATTCATGCAGTCGGCACTGAATTATACCAAAAAACTTCCATTAGCACTGAGCATTATGAACACAATTACAAATGAACATCAAAGAATTTACATGGTTAATCCCAGAATCAATGTCAGGCAGAAAATAATACCCAGGCACATAGACCCAAACTAATTTTCCAGAACTTGATGAGCATGCAATTGTACTTCATTAGACTTAACCACTCGATGATTATTCTGAAAGGATATGCCTATGCCTGGCCTTACAAATCATTGCCCTAAGGTCTTGCAATAGATAATTTACTTGAACATGGAATACTCACTTCAGTTAAAAACATATATCCTTGTCATACAACTTCACTTCATCTAGTATGACACAGGAATGTATTAGAGAAATAAAGCAGGCCTTAGTTTCAGAATTTATAGCATAACATAGTTGCATTTGCATTAGACATTGAAAAAATTGCATTGGGCATTGATAAAAATTTTCAGCAATTGAATTGACAATATCAACAAATAAGAGTTTCCACTGACTTCCCTCTTTTTCCTGACATATAGATTGCCTAGTTGTGGAGAACATCTAGCTGCAATGTTATTATTTCACACTTTATTTCAGAAGATATTTTGAATTAGTTTTACAGTCTTGTCAGTCCTTGGGTGACTGAGGAACAAGAATTTAATAACAAAAGGTAAGACCATCGAATGTGCAAACAAGAGAAAATATGTTAGTGCAAATGTCACATAAATTAAACAGCCCTGAAGCGGTCAAGACTAGACCCATTGAAGCATGAACCACCACTACCTGACTTCACCAAGCAATCTTGCAAGCTGTACTCAATGCATCTAATAGGGAGAAAGGGAGAGATGGTTTGGCCATTGGGGCCTGATTATTCTCTGGTGCCTAAGATTTAAAATAAAATACCACATATGCTGTTTCCTACCTGGTCAGTGGACACTTAATTCCAAATTCTTTATAAAGGGGAACACTTTTCCTAAGAAATCTTCATGCCCATAGGTTTTGCATTGCCCACGAGAATATCTAATATTGGTTAATAATTCTAGCATTGCAGCGAAAACAGTAAAGAGACCAACATAAGCATATTACCTTAATGCCCAGATTTCTGTGCCAAAACTGACAATCAGCAGCTCCTCCAGCCATTGTACCAAGCATGTAGGGATTGATTTCAATTATTTTTTTAACTGACTGTGATGCTGAAAAAAATTGAGGAAAGGTTAAAAAAGTAGAGCTGGATACACCATGTAAGACAGCAATATTAATGCTCCAGACATCGATTAATAACAATGCAAGTGATGAAGACGGCTGCACAACATGACTTGATAAACTATGACAAGGACCAACACTAAGTGGAACGCATATCCATCCTACAACAACAATTGCAACATGTCCAGATTTTCCTATAACTCAGGCCAGTTTATCTGATTGAGCACTTTACAACAGCAGCATTTAATATGAAAAATAACATACGATTTCATGCACATCGACGCACACATATATATAAAAAAAACAATAAGCCACAAATTTACCCAAAAATGAATCAAATAAACTTACAAACATAGCCTCCCACACATATACCACGTAACAAAACAATAAACCAAAAACTTATTCAGCAACAAAAAAAGATAAAATAAACATACAAATATAGCCTCCCATGCTAGCACGAGAATCAGCCGCAACAATGACACCATCCTTAAAGATAAAGGCAAGCGTAGTTGTCCCCTTGGCCGGCTTCACCATCTGTACAGCTTCCTTCTGGAAGCCATCAAACTGAAACCAAAACGCAAAATAAAACTCAACCCATAAACAATTCTGACTTTCTCCCTCCCACACAAATCGCAAAGCATAACAAACAAAACTAAAACTCACATCTGTAGTAGTGGGTAGCTCAAAAGCTGGAGCAGCAGAAAACCCATCAACAAGCTCACTGCCGGCCGTTCCAAAGACCGAAGCAGTGGACTCGAGACCGCTAGTATCAAACTTCATTATCTAAAAAACCAAGGACCACGACAATTCAATAATTTATTTAACAGCAAAGAAAAGAAGAAAACCTAGCCCTAATTTCGGTTTTGAAAAACCAATCCGTCAAAAGTAACCGCATAATTTATGAAACATGAGATCACAAACCTTAATCTCTCATATCTGATAGATTTTATCAATTCAAAACCATATAAAGCTAAGAATTATCGAATTGAACGTTGCTAAAATGTGATTAGGAGTGCAAAGCCCTAAGAAATTAATGTAATGTACCTTAGGAAGAGAGAGATTGCGAGAGAGAAGAATCTGTGCAGAGATCGAGTAAGATTACTGGCTACTGGATTTCAAGCTTAAGAATTGGATTGCTGGGTTTTATTAAAGCTATAATCTTTTCTTGTTCAACAGGCAAGGCAAGAGCAGGGACTCCGCGCCCGGTTTTTATTTGGGCCTTTTGAGATGTAGTAACATGGGCTTTTGGGCTGAGTCTGAACTGACATGGATTTTGATTTGAGTTTTAGCCCAATTCTTCATAAATAAAATAAATCTAGGCTTTCCAGTTTAAATTATTTTTTTTTCTTATTGGTCTGTCATTCCTGGGCCAGTTGAATAATTCTATATAATTCTTCAAAAATAAAATAAAATAATTATTGACAAATTATAAAATATTTTGTTGTTCATTGGGTGATAAGTAACGACTAACGAGACTATAGACATGTAGTATATATCCAAGTAATAACAAGAAAAAAAATAAAAATCAGTTTTAAAGGGGGTGCGTGTTGTTGACAATTGAAGTGTCTATTTAATAATATAATAAATTTTATTTTTCAAAATATTTTTTTATTTAAAAATATATTAAAATAATATTTTTTTATTTTTAATATTATCGAGAGCCATGTACGTTTTTACAACCATAAAGTCAGTAAAAACTATTTTTTTATTTAAACTCCGGTATTTAAAAGTTCACTGGACCTCAACTAATTTTATCCAGTTAGAACAGCCCATTAAAAGATAAAGTTCTCCCAATAATAACCCAATAATAACGTACTTTATTTATAAAACTCGAACTTACAATTTTATTTAAAAAAAACAAGCATCAAACTACTTGAAGCAAACTTCATTCTTGAATTAAAGTTGGTGAAATCTAATCTGAAGCACCACAATGAATTAAATAATTTTACGAGCAAGATTTTCATCCATTAAAAACAGACAGAAATATGAGCAGAAGTTAAAGCCTGGTGCAAGCTCTTGCCAGGTACAATGAAGAGATTTGAATCGAGGAATGTTGGATTATCATAGAGAGAGAGAGAGAGAGAGAGAGAACGAAGAAGAAGAAGAAGAAGAAGAAGAATTTAATCATTAAAGGAATGAATGGCAGACGTGCACATGTTTTCTTGTTGCTGGCATGTTGTAGCCAGTTTCAGCCTGGGGTTCCCAGTTCTTGCAGCTCGATCGTGTCTTGGTTTCCTGCTATTGCTGTTGTGTAATAAATATTCGAGAAGAAAACCCTCTTGGTGTGTCCTTCAGAATAAAAAAGATGCCCTCTGAATTAATTTGTCGTTTAAATTTTCTAATATTAATTATGCCTAAAATCTCCATGATTGCTTAAATAGCTACAAAACCCACTTTTTCATTTTTATTTTTATTTTTCTCTAAGAAATTCTAATTAGTTTCTATCCCTTTCCTACAAGAAATCCTTAATTATTTCTTAATTGGATTTATCTCTTTGATTTATTTTGTATTAATGTATGTTATATCTAAACCCCTTATTGTTTCTACTCGGAGGAAAAAAAACAAATGAGGATTTTCAATCACGGAAGTCGAAATTCAGGACAAATTGAAACCATTAATAATTGATTGAAAAATCACATCTGGTTTAATTATAACTAATATACAATTTATATATGTATAGTGTATTTGGAAAGATCACTACTATATATAAAATAAAATTAAAGGGAAAAAAACAATGAAAACATCGATAGAAAATATTCCGTTGTTGTTTATCAATGAAAAATATAAAAGAAAATTTTCATTTATAATTTCCAAAGAAAACAAGCAAAAAATTCACTATCAATTTGATTTTTGTCAAAAAAATTTAAAAGGAGATAAAATCAAAAAGTACCCCCCTCCCCTCCTCTTCTTCTTTCTTAATTTGATTTCAATTTAAACTCTAACTTTATTTTTTTAAGCTTTACACAAACCTCTCTAAAACCCGACCATCCACCTCGCCGACACCGAAACCGACACAACCTTCCTCTCTTGATTTCATTTTCTATTAAGTTTCACTCCACCAAGTTATAAAACTCTTCCATTTTTGTTGCAACTTCCATTTATCTTTAAAGTTAATTTATTGAAATTTATTTGTAGAATTTTTAGTTTGCATGCATGTTTAAGTGTTTTACTTGTTTTATGATGATAATTTTGTTGTTTTAATATATAATTTGTATTTTAAGATTTGTTTCTGATTTGGACGAAGTAAATTTATTTTTTTAAGTGTATGTTAGAATTGAAAAAATAATAAGTGATTTAATGGTACTAACTATTTTTTGTTAATTTTATGGTTATGTTGGAAATATGAGGAAAATTGATAAAAGTGTATGGAATTAATGCTAATTAAAAGAAATTAATTTATGATTAAAAAATAATTGATAATTAGTTGGATCACAATTAATTTTAATCAGTTATAAATTTTGTAGAAAATTTAAAAAAATTAATATATAATTGACAGCAATTAGATATTATTACTAGTTCATGAAATTAGAGTGATAGAAGAATGATTTAAAGAGCCACCACAAAATGAACGTGCCCAAGGGGATTAGCATGATAGTGAATTAGACTTTTAACTTGGTGTGGACAAGGGCGAAAAGAACCTTCATTGCTTATGATCACAATGAAGTGGGGAAACTGCTGGCGCTACGGGGAAGGGAGGCTAGAAAAACATGTTTTATTTTTATTATTTTGATTTTGAATTTTTTAGAATTTTCATTTAAAATAACTACGATGATCTAGTATCTTTATGCTAAACCAAGTGCTAAATCCAAGTATATATGAATCTAAAAAATTATTAAATAATATATTTTTGGGTTCAACTGAGCGTCAAGCCTAAATATAAATAAGTTTAATGAACTGTCAAACTTGATACCATTGAGTTCAATCAAGCGTTGAGCCAACACGCATACAAAGATATTTTTTTCTCTTATAAAGTCGGAGATATTTTTATGTCTGATGAAGTCAAGGATATTTTTCCTCCTATAAAATCAGAGATATTTTTCTCTTTAAAAAAAAGTTAAATGCTATAGGAGAAAGAAGATTTTTTTAGTCAACCCTCAATAAAAAAAAAAAATGGTTTATTAAGACTCATTAGATCCTTAGAAAAATAGGTTATTAATTTTGATTCTCGACTACATATTTAATTTTTTATTGGAGTATCGAGTTTTTAAATTCACTAAAACAACCTTTTACAGATACAAGTTGCTTATTTGACAAGTTACTCTCTCTAAAAGCCGTGAAATGTCCTAAGATTTTTCAAAATCAATGGATTAAATTATTAAAACTAAAAAACTAACTAATTATTCGAGAAATAAATCCTATCTTCGAGTTACTTTGAATTCTATAAGATATCGGAAGAAGTGATTGCTTTTAAATGACGAATATAAAACACTATCGATTGTTAACCCAAAACCCTTTCTTTTATAGCACTAGACAGTGTATTCTTACAAATCCCCCCTTGAAACATATGGAGCTCCATAGACAGTATAAAACACTAATCATGTTTGGGTGTGCATGATCTGAAACATATGCAGAATTTGAGGCCGGAGAAGATTACAGTGGAGAAAGCATTGGAGCTCCGAAAATGCAGAATTTATTAAAAAAATATATATATATATATTATTAGAAATACCAACGGAATATTTCATTAGCAATTTCATCGATATTATTCAACGTCGACATAATTGCCAGCAAAATGAAAAATCTCAACGAATAAATTTTCAATGACAATACCATTCTGTCGTCTATTCCATTAATATTAAAAAATACCGACGAAATCTTCTTCACTGTATTGAAGAAATATTCTGTCGATATCTTCCAATTTTCCAGGTGGATAAGGAGAATTAAAATTAGCAAACCATACAGATTAATAACGACGTCAAAAAAGTATCAACTTTTTTAAAAAATAATAAAGAATTTTAATTTAATATTTTAAAAAAATGAACACATTCTTAAGGCGCAATTGAAATCGCGATACAGACATGCTTTTATTAGGTTTGGGGACGAGAAAAAGTGGGAGCAGACAAGTTTACATGTAAAAGAACCCCTCGTTTCAACTTTAAAATTAAAGCAGTCAACGCACCTCCTAACCCTATTAACGATGTCGGGCGAGGAAGGAGGCATCTGCATGAGCACCATGCATCCCTTAAAATGATACGACGTCTCTTTTATCATTTAATCCCCCTTTTCCTCTCTAATTAACTCCATCATCATTACCAGTTGGTGGTGGTTCTTGATCGCCGACTAAAAAGGTTTTTCACATGTCCTTGTGTGCTCTCGACTCAAAATATATTAATTTCTACAAGTGGCTTGTGTGTGTGTGTGTGATAATTCTTATAAATAAAATATATTGGGTTAACAATAAATTTTAAAAAATGACTTATTAATTATCCTAATTAGTGGCATCATCAAAATCAAGATAAATCCCCAAACAATATAATTAAAAAAAATCTTCAAAGTTTTAAGAAAAAAATAAATATCGGGAATTTAATTATCCAAATTTATCTGGGGTTAGTAATTAAGTTTGAATTTGCATCGCTTGATAATACACACAGATCTATGTTTTTCTGCAGGAAGAATTTATTAATTAGATACACACTCTTGACATAATACTCCCTTTCTCGAAGAACAATTAATTGCACTAGAAAAAACCTGCATATTGCCATTAGCTTTTAGGTCAAAAATTGTATTCCTTCTCTTGTATACATGTAATTGGGGTTAGCTTTGATTATGATATTCATTCCGTAAATCAAATGTTAATATATGTAATTAGTGT